>Ga0265294_10010911_pt1 | contig 10273 bp, 8 predicted proteins | sample MunlanPumphouse3_FD_192504 | JGI IMG/M metagenome (GOLD analysis project Ga0265294, IMG submission 192504) | Groundwater microbial communities from a municipal landfill in Southern Ontario, Canada - Pumphouse #3 | ecosystem: Environmental > Aquatic > Deep subsurface > Groundwater | place...
TACTAATATGTATGGAATATGATGGATGATGGTATAATGAATTAATTCTTCAAAGCTATTAAAAAAGTCTTCCCATCGCTCTTCTATTCGACTTGAATTACAACCTAAGTGTAAATCTCCACAATGAATAAATTCAACGCTCATATACTCCTCCTATTTTTTTCTACTTCTAAATCTATTTTAACACAAAATATAAACTTTTGATAGTATTTATCATTATAAATAAAAAGACCTTGCACTAAGCAAAGGTCTGACCTTGCACTAAGCAAAGGTCTTTCATTACTTTAAGCAAGGGTCTTCATAATATCTTGAAGTCGTGGATTAATTTTATAAACCAATAATCCAATTAAAAAACCAGTAATCACGGCTAGTATAGATAGTCCAATTCCGTATAAGGCAATTACATCTTGATTGCCTTCTAAATATAAGATTGAAATCACAAACAATTGCACAACAATATGTACAAATCCACCTGCCACACTAATCCCCATTATTGAAAAAACATGTCTTAGATACCTCATCATAAAATACATCACAAAGAAACTTGCTAAGCTGGCCATTCCTCCGATAATAAAAGATGTTAGTTGTCCAAAAATAAGATTAGCGATAAGCGATTTTAATATAACTAATATCAAACTTTCCTTAAATGAAAAATTATAAATTGCAAATAGTACAATAATATTAGCCAACCCAATTTTGGCTTGCGGGAGAGCAGGAAAAGCAACAATTGTAATAAAACGATCAACAATTGACAAAATAACTGCCGTCGCAACTAATATAGAAATAAAGATAATTTTACGAGTTCTATTCATATACAGTCTCCACTTACTTTTATCATTATAGCACACGATTTTAAATATTTCAATTCATTTCACCTTGGCAAATAAGACGTTATTTGTTATAATATAATTGAGGTGATAACTATGTGTATATTTTGCCAAATTGTGAAGGGAGAAATCCCTTGTTATAAAGTCTATGAAGATGATGATTTTATTGCTTTTTTAGATATTTCACAAGCAACAGTGGGACACACTTTAATTGTTCCGAAAATTCATGTTGAAAATATTTTTTCACTCCCTTTAGATCTTCAAAAAAAATTAGCAATTGTTATCAATTTAGTTTCCAATCAATTGAAAAAAACTCTTTCTATTTCTAATCTAAATATTCTAAATAACAATGGTCCACTTGCTGGACAAACGGTCTCTCACTTTCATGTTCATTTATTACCAAGATATGCAGATGATGACTTGCAAATAACCTTTGCATCTCACCAAATATCTTCTACTGAATTTATTACTTTACAACAAAAAATTCTAGCTAAAAGCTAGAATTTTTTTAACTATATATCAATATGTATATGAGCCAATAACAACTTAATCCTAGTCCCGAAATGCTCATGATTAAAAACCATAAACGAGATTGAATAAAAGCATTTTTATAATGAATAAAACTTAATATAACACTTGCTCCACCCAACAACAACGAGGCAACTAATAACAACCAATGGATGGGGAAAAAAGCAAGCACCAAACTTCCAATAGCCCCCAATTGGATCACTCGATAAAGTCCTTTAGATAACGGTGAAAGACTATCACTTTTTCGATCGAAAATAACAGGTGTTCCACATTGCAAACAAAAGTTAGCATCGTCATTTAATTTGTGTCCACAATTTTTACAATACACTAGATTCATCCTCATAACTTTTTATAATTTTTTTGTATACATTAATCCCATAAGTAATGCTTTTTTTCATCACATGTTCGTTTCCATTTTCAGCATCAATAATCGCTTGATATGGATAATACAATGGTGAAAATCGAATCACACAATCGCTCACACGATTTAAATATCGTTCATCTGAAATTTTAGTAATAATATAGGGTGCAACATATAATTCTTGATAAATATTTTCAACCGCTTCTTTAACGATTTGATATCCTCTCATTTTTTCTGAGGTTTGTTTTGATGCTTGTTTGATATTGATAATTTCATAATCCACATCATAACGTTTAACAAATTGATTTAGTGCTGTAACCACTTCTGAAATGGTATCGTGAGTAGCGAGTTGAAAGGTCACATCACAATAATACTGTTGATCGTTTTCTCTTAATGTAGAAATCGTAAAAGTAGTTTTTAAAAGTTTAGAAAATTCAGTTTGATCGGCATTAATAATACTTTTTACAATTCCTCTAAACATCCAAATATTTGAAAACAAAAAACGGTTATGAAACGGCATGTCTTTTGCAAAATGTGATAAGACCCGTCTGGCATTGTGATCGACTTGTGATTTAAACACATTTGCGTTTTGTAAATCCTCAATAAATGATTCCAACTTCTCTCGACTTTTTTGTGTTTTCTTTACTTTATAACGAATTCCAACTTCTCCAGTAACTCCAACTCCCAATAAAGCAAAATGGCTTTTTAATTCTAAAAATGTAGGATCAATAATTCCAATCCCTTCTTCAATCACTAAATTAAAAAATTGTCCTTGCTTTAAAAATTGATTTACAATAGCTTCGTTGCCTTTTTTTGTTGTTTCATCATCAACTGTCACAATAATAGTGATACTAGTTTTTAGTGTTAAATGATCCGCTAGTATTTCTTCCGCTGCTCGCAATGTTGCATAAAGAAGTGCTTTAGAATCAAACGCTCCTGGTCCATATACCTCATGATTATCTGCATATTTTTCTTCGGTTCCAAAAGAGGTATCCATATGAGTCACAAATAATATTTTTTTTGATTGGGTTGCGGTTTTAAAAGTGAAAATAATATTATTATTGATTTTTTCACGCTTCATATATTGATGAATAAGAGGGAACATCGTTTTCATTTTTTCACGGAACGTATGATAAGCTTCATCATCTTCATAACTCGTGGTTTTAATAGATAATAATTCTAATAAATCTTGAGCATGCTTTTCATTTTCAACCGTTAATGTTTGAGGAAATCTTAATACTCGAACATTTTTATTTCTCATAAAAGTTGCACGAATTAAACATCCAAGACCAACAAGTATTGTGATGACAACCAACACCAATATAACAAAGACAATATACTCTGTCACTGTCAATAGCATATCAATCCCTCCTTTCTTTAATCAGTAAATATATTATAAACTCAACTTGATTATTTGTCAATTACATGTTGTGCTTAAACAATTGATATAGTGTTTTCACCATAACTCCGCTGGCTCCATACAATTCTTGATAAAATGGACTTGTATGAAATGCTGTTCCGGCGATATCTAAATGCGCCCATTGACTTTCTTTTTCAACAAATTCTTCTAAAAATGCAGCGGCACCACTTGCTCCCATAGCTCGTCCCGTAGAATTTGTTAAATCAGCTACTTTAGAAGAGCGAACTTGTTTACGAATGTGATCAGTAATTGGCAATTCCCATACATGTTCATCTTCTTGGTCTCCACTAGCAATAATACTTTGAACAAGCTTTGCATTGTTTCCAAAAATACCTGTCGTATAATCTCCTAAAGCTACCACCACCGCTCCTGTTAATGTCGCAAGATCAATGATGGTTTTACATCCTTCTTTTTGAATAAAAGTTAAAGCATCTGCTAAAGTTAATCTCCCTTCAGCGTCAGTTGAAACAACCTCGATTGTTTTTCCGTTCATTGAAGTTAATACATCATCCGGAAGGGTAGCTTTTCCATCAATCCGATTATCGGTCGCACAAATAACAACCTTAAGATTGACCTGGACTTGATTCTTAACACACGCTTCAAAAACTCCTAATACAGTAGCAGCTCCGCCCATATCATCTTTCATATTATTCATACTACTTTTAATACTATAACCACCCGTATCATACATCACGCCTTTTCCAACAAGCCCAATATATTCACTTGATTCTGTGTTTCCATTATATGTCAAATATATAAGTTTTGGGTCATCAAAAGAGCCTTTATTAACTCCTAAAAACGCCCCCATTTTTAATGTTTCTAATTGTGGCTTATTAAAAATTTGAACAATTACATTTTCGTTAATATCTCCTAACAATACTGCGTAATTAGCTAAGTCTAAAGCTGATAAATAATTATACGGTTTATTCACTAAATCTCGCGTATTATTAATGGCGTTTCCAAGCGTATAGTATTCTTCAATCAACCGATCATATCCGTCTTCAACAGCAAAATATACTTCTCGTTGAAGAATCTTTTTTTCGCTCTTACATTCTTCATATTGATACGAATAAAATTGAAATGCGAGCACCATTTTTTTAAGAATTATTTCAAACGGTAATTCACGCGCAAAACTCGCAACACTGATAACCGAATGTTCTTCTAATTTGGTGGCAACATTAACTAAAATTTGATTGAATTGTTTGAGATTATAATCACTTTTATTTCCCAAACAAACAAGCATAATATGAGCGGGTAATCCGGCTTCAGTTAAATAAAGGGGAGTCATATCTCCTAACGCTTTTTTGATACCTAAATGATTAAAATATTTTATTAATTTAGGTTGACAATGTTCAGAAACAGGCGGCTCTTTTTCATCGCTAAAAAATCCAAAAAAATGTGTGTATTCTAACTGTTTTCCTTGTATATTTTTTACAATTTCCATCATTTATTTTATCTCCTTTACACCCATCATATAGGGAACTAACGCATCGGGAATGGTAACCGACCCGTCTTCATTTTGATAATTTTCTAAAATAGCAACCAAGGTTCTTCCAACCGCAAGACCTGATCCATTAAGCGTATGAACATATTCCAATTTAGCATCTTTATCTCGCCGGAAACGAATGTTTCCACGTCTTGCTTGATAGTCTTCTGCAGTACTAATGGACCCAATTTCACGATACGTATTTTGACTTGGAATCCACACTTCAATATCATACGTTTTGGCCATTCCAAAGCCCATGTCACCGCTACACAATGAGATAACGTGATAAGGAATTTTTAAAACTTTCAAGACATCTTCCGAATCCAGCAACATTTTTTCAAGCTCAGAGTATCCCTCTTCAGGAACTGCGAATTTTATAAGTTCTACTTTATTAAATTGATGCGTTCTGATAAGTCCACGCGTATCACGACCCGCGCTACCCGCTTCACTTCTAAAGGCCATTGTATAACTACAAAATTTAAGTGGCAATTGACTCATGTCAATCACTTCGTCACGATACATATTAATAGTAGGAACTTCCGCTGTTGGATTTAAAAACCAATCGCCATTGCCATTGGCAATTTTAAAAGCATCTTCTTCAAATTTTGGAAGTTGACCCGTTGCCGTCATACTTTTGCGATTAACAATATAAGGAGGAATGATTTCCGTATATCCTTTTTTCGCATGAAGATCCATCATAAAAGAAATCAATGCGCGCTCAAGTCGAGCTCCTAATCCTTTATAGACTACAAATCGACTTCCTGTAATTTTACTTGCCCGTTCAAAATCAAGAATGTCTAATTGTTCCCCTATTTCATAATGAGCTTTAGGAGTAAAAGCAAACATAGTCGGTGTCATAAAACGCTTAATTTCAACATTTTCTGTTTCATCTTTTCCAATAGGGACAGATGCATGCAATAAATTAGGAGTAGTTAGCAAAGCATATTCAATTTTTTCTTCTATCATTGCCACTTCTTGATCCATTGATGCAATATCGGCTCCCAAATGAGCAACACTATCTAACACATCCGTAGCATCTTTTTTCTCTCGTTTTAGTTGCCCAATTAATTTTGATTTTTCATTGCGAATATTTTTTAATTGTTCCACTTCAACAAGCAATTGTCGACGACGTTCATCCATCGCCTTCACGTCTCGTAAATATTCAAAATCTTTGTTTCTCGTTGAAAGTTTTTGAATCACCAAATCAACATCATCCCGAATTAATTTAATATCAATCATATGATTTCCTCCCTATGAATTTTAATTATAAAAACAACATTCGCCCCATGAAAGGGACGAATGTTTTTCCGCGGTACCACCCTAGTTAGATCCATGATCTCACTTGATCCGATAACGGCCGGTCCGAAAGGGTTCCCCTTTACCTCGAGGATGGATTCAAAAAAATGCATACCAGTTTCCACCAACCACTGGTTCTCTATTATATGCATACATTTTTTACTACTTCCCCATCATTGGTTATTGATCATTATCTTCTTCATCCATGAATTGGTATTCTAAATCCAATTCAAATTCTTCTTTGAATTCAGGATCATCAAAATCCTCTTCTTCATCATCTCTTGGAACAATGGCAATGTTAGCAACACTGTGTCCATCATTTAGATTTATTATACGAACTCCTTGTGTATCTCGACCAATGGTTAATAACTGATCAAGATGTGTTCTAATGACCATTCCTTTATCAGTAATAACCATTAAATCTTCATCTCCACGAACAGTGGATAACGCCACTAAGTTTCCATTTTTTTGAGTGATATTTAAGGCTTTTACCCCTTTACCTCCGCGTATTTGTACGCGGAAATCTTCAACATTGGTCCGTTTGCCATATCCTTTTTCAGTTGCTATGACAATTTCATCCCCATCAGTTGATACAATGGCCATTCCCACAACATGATCTGTTTTTTCTACTTTAATTCCTCGAACTCCAGCAGAAATTCGTCCCATTGGTCTCACATCACCCTCACTAAAGCGAATGGCTTTCCCATTGGATGCTCCTAAAATAACATCTTTCTCTCCATCAGTTAAAGCAACTGTAAAGAGTTCATCTCCTTCGTTGAGCAGAATGGCTTTGATTCCGTTGGTTCTAATATTTTGGAACGCTAATACTTCTGTTTTCTTAATGATTCCTTGACGAGTAGCAAACAGTAAAAATCCTGTTTTTTCAGCTTTTTCATCAATATTAAGAACAGCCGCTAATTTTTCTCCTTCATCAAAAGATAAGAGATTGATAATAGGTAGCCCTTTAGCGATTCGCGAAAAATATGGAATTTGGAAAGCACGCAGCTTATAAATTTTCCCTAAATTACTGAAAAAGAGCAAAGTGTCATGCGTTGATGTGTAGATAACTCGTTCAACAAAATCATCTTCAGTCATCTTCGCTCCTGTGACCCCTTTACCTCCCCGATTTTGTGCACGATAAATATCTACACTCATCCGTTTTACATATCCTTTATTTGTCACTGTAATAATGACATCTTCTACAGGAATTAAATCTTCATCTTCGATTTGAAGTTCATCAGATAAACTAATTTCGCTCTTACGATCATCGCCAAATTGCGCTTTAACTGATTCTAATTCTCCAACAATAATTTGAAGCTTTCTTTCATGACTTTTTAAGATTTCTTTACATTCACTAATGAATTTTTTTAGTTCAGCATATTCATCTTTAATCTTATCAATTTCAAGACCAGTTAATCGTTGTAATTTCATGTCCAAGATAGCCTTGGCTTGAATGTCGGTTAATCCAAAATTTTTAATTAATCCTATTTGAGCTTCATCGGGTGTTTTTGCTTTTTTAATCAATGCAATAACAGCATCAATGTTAGTCAGTGCGACCAATAACCCTTCTAAAATATGGGCTCTCGCTTCTGCTTTATCTAAATCGTATTTAGTCCGTCGCGTGATAACTTCCACTTGATGAGCCAAATAGTATTCTAATACTTCTTTTAAATTCAATACTTTTGGTTGTCCTTTGACAAGCACAAGCATATTGATTCCAAAAGTTGTTTGAAGTTGAGTGTGTTTATATAAATTATTTAAAATAACATTCGCATTAGCATCTCGTCTTAACTCAATAACAATCCGCATTCCATGACGACTGGATTCATCTTGCAATCCAGTAATGCCTTCTATCATCTTTAATTTAACCGTATCGGCAATTCGTTCTATTAAACGAGTTTTATTAACTTGATATGGAATTTCTGTAACGATGATGGTGGGTTTCCCTCCATCTTCTTTGATCTCACATTTTGCGCGAACACTGAGCGCTCCATTTCCTGTCATATATGCTTTTCGAACTTGAGATAACCCCATAATTAATCCACCAGTAGGAAAATCAGGCCCTTTGATGAAATTCATTAATCCTTCAATCGATATTTCTGGATTTTTAATCATGGCTAACAATCCATCAATAACTTCATTTAAATTATGAGGAGGAATGTTGGTCGCCATTCCGACAGCAATCCCTGTAGCTCCATTAACTAAAATATTAGGGAACTTACACGGCAAAACTGAGGGTTCTCGTTCACTACCGTCGTAGTTGTTAATAAAATCAACGGTATTTTTATTTAAGTCGCGCATAATTTCCATCGCGATTTTACTCATTTTAGCTTCAGTATAACGCATCGCCGCCGCACCATCGCCATCAACAGATCCAAAGTTACCATGACCATCTACTAACGGATAACGATAACTAAAATCTTGAGCCATCCGTACCATAGAGTCATAAATAGCACTATCTCCATGAGGATGGAATTTTCCCATGACTTCTCCAACAATACGGGCAGATTTTTTATAGGCTTTATCAGCATACACACCCAGTTCATTCATTCCAAATAAAATACGACGATGAACAGGTTTCATTCCATCGCGAACATCTGGTAAGGCTCGACTCACAATGACACTCATCGCGTAACTTAAGAATGAACTTCTCATTTCTTTTGATAAATCAATTTCTTTAATCCGTCCGTGGTTAAATTGTGATTCAAAATCTCGTTTTTCGCTTTCATTTGAGGTCGGACCATCTACCATATTGTAATTATCGTCTTTTTCAGTGATTTCTTGGACGTCTTTGGTGTCTTCGGATACATTATCTTCTTCAGCCTCTTCCGATGAATCATCTTCTTCAGTAATTTCGGTGTCTTCCGATGAATCGTCTTCTTGGGTATCTTCAGATTCTTTAATATCTAAATAATCTTTTTCTTTCATCTCTACTCACCACCTATACGTCTAAGTTTTCAACATATACCGCATTTTCTTCAATGAATTCACGACGAGGCAACACATCATCTCCCATTAACATACTGAAAATGGTGTCAGCTTCAATTGCGTCTTGGAGGTTGACTTGTAGAAGGGTCCGTTTTTTTGGATCCATTGTCGTTTCCCATAATTGTTCTGGGTTCATTTCACCCAGCCCTTTATACCGTTGCAATTGTGGTCTTGAAGTTTTTGGAAATGTTTCTAATATTTTTTGTAATTCTTCATCTGAATATGCATATTCTAATCGTTTATTTTGAGTGATTTTATAAAGTGGGGGTTGGGCAATGTATACATATCCACTTTCAATCAATGGTTTCATAAATCGATAAAAGAATGTTAATAATAATGTTCGAATATGAGCCCCATCCACATCGGCATCTGTCATAATGACAACTTTGTGATAACGCGCTTGTTCAATGTTGAAATCATCCCCAATTCCTGTTCCAAACGCTTGAATCATTGAAATAATTTCTTTATTTCCAAGTGCTCGATCTAGACGTGCTTTTTCAACGTTTAATACTTTCCCTCGTAATGGAAGGATAGCTTGAAATTCACTATTTCGTCCTTGTTTTGCAGATCCACCCGCAGAATCACCCTCGACAATATAAATCTCACTTAAAGCAGGGTTCTTACTGCGACAGTCTGCTAATTTCGATGCAAATCCTAATGATTCAAGAGGGTTTTTACGACGAGTTGCTTCTCGAGCTTTCTTAGCAGCTAATCGAGCCCGGCTCGCCATCACTGCTTTTTCAATAATATTTTTAGCAGATGCTGGATTTTCTTTTAAAAATGTTTCCAACCCTTCTGATAAAATTTGTGATGTAATCTTACGAACTTCTGTATTTCCCAATTTAGATTTAGTTTGACCTTCGAATTGAGGATCTGGATGGCGACAAACAATAATAGCCGTCAATCCTTCACGAACGTCATCCCCACTAAAACTTTCATCTTTTCTAAATAATCCAGAGGTCCGTCCATAATTGTTTAAAACCCGCGTTAAGCTAATTCTAAACCCTTCTTCATGGGTTCCGCCTTCTGGAGTATAAATATTATTAATAAAGGAATACATATTACTATTATAATCTTCCGTATATTGAATAGCAATTTCTACTTCAATGTTGTCCACTTTTCCGGCTACATAAATAATATTTGAATGAATTACATTTTTTGATTTGTTTAAATAGGCAACATATTCTTTAATTCCGCCTTCATAACAATACACAACGCTTTTAATCGTATCAGGATTTCGGGAATCAGTTAAAGATATTTTTAATCCACTATTTAGGAAGGCGCATTGTTGAAAACGAACACGAAGTGTTTCATAATCATAGGTAGTTCCCTCTTTAAATATTTGATTATCTGCTTTAAACGTAATC
>Ga0265294_10010912_pt1 | contig 10273 bp, 11 predicted proteins | sample MunlanPumphouse3_FD_192504 | JGI IMG/M metagenome (GOLD analysis project Ga0265294, IMG submission 192504) | Groundwater microbial communities from a municipal landfill in Southern Ontario, Canada - Pumphouse #3 | ecosystem: Environmental > Aquatic > Deep subsurface > Groundwater | place...
AATGTGGTCGTATTCACCCAGCACCACCGCGCCGACGGAATCACGTTCGAGGTTGAGCGCCATACCAAAGGTGTTGCCGGGGAATTCCAGCATTTCACCCTGCATGACGTCCTGCAAGCCATGCACACGACAGATGCCGTCAGTGACGGAAACCACGGTGCCCTGCGTACGCACTTCCGATGCGCCTTGCAGGTTCTGGATCTTGCTCTTGATCAGTTCAGAAATTTCGGAAGGATTCAACTGCATGAAAATCTCCTAGTTGTTCAGCGCCACGGCCATGGCATCGAGTTTGCCGCGCACTGAAGCATCCAGCATCTGGTCACCGACGGTGACGCGCACACCACCGATCAGACTCGGGTCGACTTCGACGCGAGCCGTCAGGCGGGTTCCGAAACGAGGCTCCAGTTGCTGCATGAGAGCAGCCACCTGGGCGTCATCAATCGGGAAGGCGGAGTACACCACCGCCTCCTGCACGCCTTCTTCCTGACTTTTTGCCAGTTCGAAGAGCCGGGAAATTTCCGGCAGCAGCGCAAGACGCCGGTTTTCGGCAAGGGTGCGAACAAAATTGGCAAGAATCGCATCGCTGTCAGCCGACAGCGAAATGAACAATTCAGCCACCTGTTCCGTGGAGAGCCGGGGATTAGTCATGACCTCGGTCATTTCCTTATCCTGGGCAATCAGCGCCAGCCTTTGCAGGCGCTGTGACCAGAGGCCCTGAGCCCCGCTTTCCTTGGCCAGCCTGTAGGCGGCTTCAGCGTAGGGGCGAGCGATGGTGACGGATTCAGCCATATGCTTTACAGATCCTGTTTGATCGTGGCCAGAATGTCGGAATGAGCCTGGGCGTTGATCTCGCGGCGCAGAATTTGTTCGGCGCCGTTGATGACCAGGGCAGCGACCTGTTCGCGAATCTGCTCTTTGGCGCGCACCGCTTCCTGCTCGATTTCTGCCTTGGCACCGGTCACGATGCGCTCGGCTTCCACCTTGGCCGCAGCCTTGGCTTCTTCGATCAGTTGGGCGCCGCGCTTTTCAGCATTGGCGATCAGTTCTGCAGCCTTTTCCTTGCCTTCGCGGAGAGCTTCCGTCGAACGCTTGGTGGCCAATTCGAGATCCTGCTTGCCGCGTTCAGCAGCAGCCAGACCATCCGCGATCTTCTTCGCACGCTCGTCGAGCGCCTTCACAATGGGCGGCCACACGAATTGCATCGTGAACCACGCCAGAATGAAGAACACAACGAGCTGTGCAAACAACGTTGCGTTCAGATTCACGGTTCTAGTCCTCTTCTAAAGGGTTAATCGGAAGAGGGCTAATTAACCTGCCACCAGTTGGAACGGGTTGGCGAAAGCGAACATCATGGCGATACCGACACCGATCAGGAAGGCGGCGTCGATCAGACCAGCCAGGAGGAACATCTTGGTTTGCAGAGCGTTCATCAGCTCAGGCTGGCGAGCCGAAGCTTCAATGTACTTGCCGCCCATCAGACCGATACCGATACAGGCACCGATAGCACCCAGACCAATGATCAGGCCGGCAGCCAGAGCAACAAAACCGAGAACGTGTTCCATGACAACTCCTTGAGGTTTAAAGTGAAAAGTAAAACGGGTTACAACAGAAAAACTTGAAAATCAGTGACCTTCATGCGCCTGACCGACATACACCAAGGTCAGCATCATGAAGATGAAGGCTTGCAACGTGATGATCAGGATATGGAAGATGGCCCAGATCGAACCAGCGATCACGTGACCAACGAAACCGAACACCGTCGCGGTGGCACCCAGCAGGGCGATCAGCATGAAGACCAGCTCACCGGCATACATGTTGCCGAAAAGCCGCATGCCATGGGACACCGTCTTGGCGATGAATTCGATCATCTGCATGATGAAATTCACCGGATAGAGCAACGGATGGCTACCAAAAGGCGCAGTGAATAGCTCATGCACCCAGCCCCCCAGACCCTTGACCTTGATGTTGTAGTAGATGCAGATCAGCAGCACGCCCAGCGACATGCCGAGTGCCGCATTCAAGTCAGCCGTGGCAACAGCGCGCTGATAATGAATGCCGAACATCTCGCCGATCTTCGGCAGCAGATCCACTGGAATCAAATCCACGGCATTCATGAAGAAGATCCAGACAAAAACGGTCAGCGCCAGCGGCGCAACGAACTTGCGCGATTCGGCGCTATGGATGATGCCCTTGGCCTGATCGGAAACCATCTCAACCAGCACCTCGATGGCTGCCTGGAACCGACCCGGCACACCAGAGGTTGCCTTGCGCGCAGCAAGCCAGAGCACAAAGATGGTGAGCAAGCCGAGCACGATGGAATAGAACATCGTGTCAATATTGAGTACCGACCAGTCAACAACGGCTTTCTGGGCGTGCCCGGTGGTGTTGAGGTGGGTCAGGTGATGGACGATGTACTCGCCCGATGTCGGTGCTGCGCTTCCTGCGGCCATGTCATTTCTTCCAAAAAGCTAAAAAACCAGCATGCAGGACAATCGCCAGACCGATCAACAAGCTCGGCCAGTGCATCGCGGGATATCCCTTGATGGCGATTGCCAGAATTCCTACGGTAGCTGCAATTTTCAGGAACTCGCCGACGAAGAAATTTGCCGCATAGGACGCGCCCGGGCGATTTTTCAGCATCGTCAACCGGACAGCAAAGAAAAGGTTGGGAACAATTGCAGCCAATGCCGCGAACCCCACCGAAACCAGCCCCCGCGTTCCTACGATTGCACCGGCTGCAATCGCTGTAATGAGTGCCGCACCAAGTTGCAGGTAAATCGCTTTCAACATGGTGTCATGCAATCGTCAGCCGGTGTGCCACACAGACCTAAATGATACAAGACTTCAAAAAAGACCGTCAATGGGAATTACGGGTTAACCGCAATCGACAAGCCACCGCAGCCTCAGCGCAGACGCCCCAGAATCCCCTCCAGCTGGTCCAGACTGCCGAACTCGATGGTGATCTTGCCCGCCCCTTTTTTGTTGCTGCGAATGGCGACATTGGCGCCCACCGCATCGGCAATTTCTTCCTGCAGTCGTAGCAGATCACGGTCAGGCGCTGGTGTCGCTGTTTTTTTCGGCGGATTGACGATCTGCTGCACCAGGCGCTCAGCTTCCCGCACCGAGAGCGACTGCTTGACGATACGCTGCGCCACCGCCACCTGCTGCACTGCCGACAAGGGCAGCAAGGCGCGCGCATGGCCCATGTCGAGCTTGCCGACCTGCAGCAATTCCTGTACGCCAGCGCTCAGCTGCAGCAGGCGCAACAGGTTGGAGGTTGCCGGACGTGAGCGACCCACGGCTTCAGCCGCCTGCTGGTGACTGAGGCCGAACTCGTCGATCAGCCGTTGCAAACCCTGAGCTTCTTCCAGCGGGTTGAGGTTTTCGCGCTGAATATTCTCGATCAGCGCCATGGCCAGCGCCTGTTCGTCGGCTATCTTGCGTACCAGCACCGGCACTTCGGCCAGCCCTGCCCGCTGTGCAGCCCGCCAGCGCCGTTCGCCGGCAACAATTTCGTAGCGCTCGGCACCCGGTGTGCTATCGATGGCGCGCACCAGAATCGGCTGCATCACACCCTGAGCAGTAATCGAAGCGGCCAGTTCATCCAGCGACGCTTCGTCCATCCGGGTTCGCGGCTGGTATTTGCCCGACCGCAAACGCTCGACCGGCAGTTTGCGCAACTCCTCTTCCGCTTTGGCACCGCTACCCGCCAGCAATGCGTCGAGGCCGCGCCCCAATCCCTTCAACTTGCTCATGCGCTCACCCTTTCGAGAATTTCCTGGGCGAGTGCGTTATATGCCTGCGCCCCCTTCGAGTTTTTGTCGAATGCATTGACCGGCTTGCCATAGGACGGCGCTTCCGCCAAGCGCACATTGCGCGGCACGATGGTCTGATACACCTTGTCGCCGAAATAGTTTTCCAGTTCGCTCGACACTTGCTGCGTCAGCGTGCTCTGGCTGTTGTACATGGTGCGCAGCAAGCCCTCGATTTCCAGCCGGGCATTCAGACTGTGGCGGATCTTGCGCAGGGTTTCGACCAGATCGGACAAGCCTTCCAGCGCGTAGTACTCGCACTGCATGGGGATCAGCACCGAATCAGCAGCCACCAGGGCATTCACGGTCAGCATGTTGAGCGCCGGCGGGCAGTCGATAAGGACAAAATCGTAGCTCGCCCGGCCATCTGCCAGGGCTTCCTTCAAGCGGAACTCGCGCCGTTCCAACTCGATCAGCTCAACCTCCGCCCCTGCCAGCTCGCGGTTGGCCGGCAGGATGTCGAAGGCAAATTCAGTCGCGATGCACACTTCCTGCAGCCCTGCCGCACCGATCAACAGCTGATACACCGTCGGCAGCGCCTCTTTCTTGGTGATGCCGGCGCCCGTCGTGGCATTGCCCTGCGGATCCATGTCGATGAGCAGCACGCGCTGCCCCGCCGCGCCCAAAGCGGCGGCAAGATTGACGGCTGTCGTGGTCTTGCCGACGCCGCCTTTCTGATTGGTGATGGCCAGTATCTTCATGCGCCCACTTTCAGGAAAATGAGATGTCGCTCCGCCGCCAGACCGGGAACGGTCAGGACCAGCGTGCGTTCAACAACGATGTCTGGCGCCAATGCGGCAATTTCCTCCGCCGGATACGCCCCCTTCATGGCCAGCCAGCGCCCGTCGGGTGCCAGCAGGTGACGGGTCAGTTCGACGAAGGTCTTCAAATCGGCGAAGGCACGCGAACTGATCTGCGCATACTGGCCTGTCATCTGCTCCACCCGCGCATGATGCACGCGCAGATTGCGCAGACCAAGCTCAATCGCCGCCTGCTGCAGGAATGTTGCCTTTTTCTGCACCGTATCCACCAGACTCACCGACAACTGCGGCCGGGCAATGGCCAGCGGGATACCAGGCAAACCCCCGCCTGCCCCGACGTCGAGCAGCGCCCCCTCACCGACGTGCGGCACGATCGCCAGCGAATCGAGCAAGTGGTGCGACAGCGCTTGCTGCGGATCGCGCAAAGCCGTGAGATTGTAGGTCTTGTTCCATTTCAGGAGCAGCCGGCAAAAAGCCAGCACCCTCTCCTGCGCCGCCAGCGGCAGCGACAGACCCAGTTCCGCCAATCCTGCCGCCAGCGCTGGTGCCAGCCCGCTTTCTACCGCTTGTGGATGCAATTCGTGATTCATGCCGGACGCACGGAATTGAAACGTTTCAGATACACCAGCAGCAGTGAAATCGCCGCTGGCGTCACCCCCTGAATACGCGAAGCCTGACCGATGGTCTGTGGTCGGTGCTGCTGCAGTTTCTGCTTCACTTCGTTGGACAGCCCGGGCACCACGGCGTAGTCAAGCGCTTCCGGCAGCGCCAGCTGTTCGTAGCCCGCCGCCTTGGCCACTTCCTCGGCCTGCCGGTCGATATAGCCCTGATACTTCGCCGAAATCTCCAGCTGCTCGACCACCTCTGCCACGCTGACCGGCTCGCCGGCACCCGGCAGAGTCATCAGCTGGGCATAACTGATCTCCGGCCGGCGCAGCAGCTCGAACAAGCTGTATTCGTGCTCGATGGCCTTGCCCAGCACGCGCACGCATTCTTCCGCCGGGGTGAGCCGGGGATTGACCCAGGTCGCTTTCAGCCGCTCTTCTTCGGCGGCAATCGCATCGCGCTTGCGGCAGAAAGCATCCCAGCGTACATCGTCGATCAGCCCCAAGGCCCGCCCCTGCTCGGTCAACCGCAGATCGGCGTTGTCCTCGCGCAGACTGAGGCGATACTCGGCGCGGCTGGTAAACATGCGATACGGATCATTGACCCCACGCGTAATCAGATCATCAACCAGCACCCCGAGATAGGCCTCATTGCGCTTCGGACACCAGGCGCTTTCGCCGCGCACGTAGCGCGCGGCATTGATGCCAGCCAGCAAGCCCTGCGCCGCGGCTTCTTCGTAGCCGGTGGTGCCATTGATCTGACCTGCAAAGAACAGACCGCGAATCTGCTTGGTTTCGAAACTGTCTTTCAGCGCCCGTGGGTCGTAATAATCGTATTCGATGGCATAGCCCGGGCGCAGGATATGGCAATTTTCCAGCCCACGGATCGAACGCACCAGGGCCAGCTGGATATCGAACGGCAGGCTGGTGGAGACACCATTGGGGTAAATCTCGTGCGTATCCAGCCCTTCCGGCTCGAGGAAGACGTTATGCCGGTCCTTGTCTGAAAAGCGGTGAATCTTGTCCTCGATCGAAGGGCAGTAGCGCGGCCCGACGCCTTCGATTACGCCGGTATACATCGGCGAGCGGTCCAGTCCGCTGCGGATGATGTCATGCGTTCTGGTGTTGGTTTCGGTAATCCAGCACGGCAACTGGCGCGGATGCTGCGCCGCAGAGCCGAGGAAGGAAAACACCGGCAACGGATCATCCGAGTGCTGCTCCTGCATCACCGAAAAATCAATGCTCTTGCCATCCAGCCGTGGCGGCGTACCTGTTTTCAGCCGCCCCTGCGGCAACTGCAGTTCCTGCAACCGCGCTGCCAGCGACACCGAAGGCGGATCGCCCATGCGCCCGCCGGTATAGTTTTCCAGGCCCACATGAATCTTGCCATTGAGAAAGGTGCCAGCAGTCAGCACCACGCTCTGCGCCATGAAGCGGATACCCAGGCGGGTCACCGCACCACACACGGCATCACCTTCGACAATGAGGTCATCGCACGCCTGGGCGAAAATGCTGAGATTCGGCTGATTCTCCAGCCGCTGACGGATCGCCTGGCGATAAAGCACCCGGTCAACCTGCGCCCGCGTCGCACGCACGGCCGGCCCCTTCGACGCATTAAGCAGACGGAACTGGATACCTGCCACATCCGTTGCCGCCGCCATGGCGCCGCCCAGGGCATCGACCTCACGCACCAGATGCCCCTTGCCGATACCGCCGATCGACGGATTGCAACTGAGTGCCCCGAGCGTATCCAGGTTGTGCGTCAGCAGCAGGGTTTGCGCGCCCGCCCGCGCTGCGGCAAGCGCCGCCTCGGTGCCGGCATGGCCGCCGCCAACAACGATCACATCGAAACGGGTGGGATAGAGCATGGGCACGAAACGCTGAATGGGTTGCTGCAGCGCACCACGGCGCCGCCAGAGAGCCGGTAATTTTACGTCAGGTGACCGGAAAAACACAGAAAGCCCCTGGCGCAAGCCTTTCCAGACGGAATTTCTCTTGCTCGCCGGCCATGCTTACAGTAATTTGCTGCCCATGCAGACCTACAGTCCGAAATCCGGAGAAGCGCTTGAAAACGAGGAAATGCTCCTCGTCCTGCAACAGGCGCTGACCAAAAAACGTGTCCTGATTGTGGACCGGCATGCACCAGCACGCGAATCGGTGCGGCTGATGCTCGGCACCCTGGGCGTCACGCAGGTACACGGTGCCGGCAATTCAGCCGAAGTCATCCGTCAGGTCAAAGCCAACCGCTTCGACATCATCCTGTCCGACTTCATCCTCGATGACGGCCGCGATGGTCAGCAACTGCTGGAAGAACTGCGCCACGCCCACCTGATCGCCCCCGGCACGGTATACATCATCGTCACTGGCGAGCGCACCTACACCAATGTCGTCGCCCTGGCCGAGCTTGCTCCGGACGACTACCTGATCAAGCCCTTCACCGCCGACCAGTTGCAGGCACGCCTGGTGCGCGCCACCTACAAGAAGCATCTGCTGCGCCGCATCTACGAAAAGATCGAAAGCGGCGACCTGGATGAAGCCATCGCCGCCTGCGACCGTGTCATCAACCAGCACCCGGCCTACATGTACGACGCCTATCGTTTCAAGGGCGAGCTGCTGTTGCAACTCGAACGGATCGAAGAAGCCGAAGCGCTCTTTCGCAAGGTGCTGGAAGGGCGCATGGCGCCCTGGGTGCAGATGGGGCTAGCAACGGCGCTGCGCGACCGTGGCGCCCTGGAAGAAGCAGCGCTGCTGGCGGAACAGGTCCTGGCCAGCGCCCCCGATTTTCTCGCCGCCTACGATTTTCTCGCCGCAGTGCAGGAGCGCCGTGGCCTGCTGGAAAACGCCCAGGAAGTCCTGCAGCGCGCCGCCGAAGCCTCCCCGCACAACACCTTGCGCCAGCGCATGGTGGGCGATATCGCGGCCCGCAACGAAGATCTGCCGGCCGCGGAAAAAGCCTACGGCAAGGTCCTTGAGCGCAGCAAAGGCTCCTCCCTGCGCTGCGTTGACGATTTTGCCAACCTGGCCCGCACCATGGCGGAACGCGGCAACATTGATGCCTCTCGCAAGCTAATCGGCGAACTGAAGCGGGAACTGCGCGGCGACAAGGAAGCCGAACTGGCGGCGCTGACACACGAAAGCCTCTGCCTGGCCGCCGAGGGGGCGCCGGAGAAGGCCCGCGCCTGCGCCGAACAAGCCATCACCCTGCAACAAATCGTGGAAGAAGATTTCGCCAACCGCGGCAAGCCGCTCTCCCAGCGCCTGAGCGTCGATCTTGCGCATGCCTGCTACGCCAGCGGCCTGAAGGACGAAGGCGAAAAAATCATGCGCCAGGCCGTGGCAGAAAATCACGAAGACCAGCAACTCATTCATCAAGCCAGCCGAGTCTTCGAAAAAACCAATCAACCGGAAGGCAATGCGCTGCTTGATCAGATCAACCGCCAGCTCAACGAGCTCAGCAACCGCGGCCAGGCCGCGGCCCGTGCGGGTGATCTGGCGGGCGCTGCCGAATTGCATACGCAGGCGGCGGAGCAGGCGCCCAACATCCGCAACCTGATCGAAGCAGCCAACAGTCTCTATCTGCTGATGGACCGTCGCGGCTGGGATGCCACCCTGGCTGCCAGCGCGCACGACTACCTGGAGCGCGCCCAGCGCAAGGACCGCAAACACCCCAAAGTCCTCGCCACGCGCCAACTGGCGCACTCCGTCGCACGCAAATACGGCATCGACATCAGCGCCTGAGCCCACCCACGTGCTAGAGTTTTTCCTTTTGTAGAGGAATGCGCCATGTTCTCCGGCATCGTCGCGGCAATCGGCCGCATCACATTGGTCACTCCACGCGAAGTAGGTTGCCGGCTGACGGTCGACGCCGGCGCACTTCCGCTCGCCGATGTCGCCCTTGGCGACTCCATTGCCCACAACGGTGTCTGCCTGACCGTCGTCGCCAAGGAAGGCAACAGCTTCATGGTGGATGTCTCGCCGGAAACCCTCTCCTGCACCGTCGGCCTCGATGCCCCGGGCCCGGTCAATCTGGAAAAAGCCCTGCGCCTCAATGACGTCATCGGTGGTCACCTCGTGTCCGGCCACGTCGACGGCATTGGCGAAGTACTGCGCTTCGACCCCGTCGGCGACAACCGCCTGCTCGAAATCCGCGCCCCCGAAGAAATCGCCCGCTATATCGCCCGCAAAGGCTCGATCGTGGTCGACGGCACCAGCCTCACCACCAACACCGTTGACGGCCGCAACTTCACCATCAACCTGATCCCGCACACCCTGGAACACACCACGCTGGGCCGCCTGCACCCCGGCAGCAAGGTCAACCTGGAAGTCGACCTGATCGCGCGCTATTGCGAGCGGCTGCTGACACACGCACATACGACATGAGCCAGTTATTCCGAACTCATATTCAACCAGCAATCCCTGTCAACAAGGAGTCTAGATAATCAAGCAACTGTTGTTTTTGTGCCGTCGTCAATCGATGAAAACCAACAAGCAAACTGGCTTCCCGTTCATCAGAAGCATAAAAATAACTCGCTGGCACACCCAATTCGCCAGCGAGGCGCTCAATGAGTTCGAAATCCGGGACACGCCGGCCCAGTTCATAACGGTTCATCCGTACACTAGCTGAAGCCGGGTCAAGACCCGCCCGGATACCCAATTGTTCCTGCGAAATTCCTTTGCGCAGACGCGCTTCTTTGAGTCTCCTCGACAGCGTAGACATAATGATCTTCAGTAGCAGAAGACCGGAATGATCCTTAGTTATGCCTTGCTCATTGCTACCATATTGGTAGTATTGATCACCTTATCAATCCTCCACTCGGCGACTCGCAACTCTGGAAGAAGCGCCACAACAAAACCCAAGCCTCTCACTACCTGCCGCCCATGCTTTCATCCCCATCCCGCCAGCTACGCGCCGTCTTCGTCGGTCTCTCCCTGTTGTTGATGCTGTCTCTTCTGGCTGGCTACTGGTGGTCACTCAGCATCAATCATCAGCAGATGCGGGCCGACATTGCGCGGCAGGCCGAAATCCGGGCGGCGCAGTCGGCCGACGCCATGGCCCAGCAAATGGCCATGCTGGCACTTCATCTCGATTACAGCC
>Ga0265294_10010915_pt1 | contig 10271 bp, 7 predicted proteins | sample MunlanPumphouse3_FD_192504 | JGI IMG/M metagenome (GOLD analysis project Ga0265294, IMG submission 192504) | Groundwater microbial communities from a municipal landfill in Southern Ontario, Canada - Pumphouse #3 | ecosystem: Environmental > Aquatic > Deep subsurface > Groundwater | place...
TTGGGGGTGTATAGGGGTATACCCCCCATACCCCCCCGTAGGGGGTCTAACGCGCGCGCGCGTAGAGACATGTCGAATAATTTGCCACCACAACACGCGCGCGCGTAACGGCACGCCTGGAAAAAAGGGGGTTTTATGAGGGTTAGTAAAGGGTTTTCCTCTACCTTCGCATAATTACCTTTTTCTGCACCTTCCCGGATTTACGGGGAACCTTCTTCCCCACAGCCGGTTTCTTCCCCTTACTCTTACACGCGCGCGTGGGGGCTTGCTTCCGCGTTACGGGGACTCTCTTCTGGGTTTTCCGGGCAGTTGTCTTCCCGGTCGTTCTCCGCCTGAGTTCCGTATCGATATTGGGGGGGACGACCCCTTTATTCTTGATCACAGCCTCAATTTCATGCTCTGCGGGGTTTGATCCGGGATACTTACTTTCAAGGTGGGCCTTCGCCTTTTGCACCTGTCTCGCATGCTGCATCTCCTGGGCTACCCGCGCATCACGGGGAGAATACCCCCGCTCCTCGCCTTTCGGACTGCGGGCAATGGTTTCCTGTGCCGCCCACCGGGCCTGATGGGGGAAGTACACCGGTTTGCCCCGCTCATCGACACGGGGGATTGTGTTATACAGGGCGTCCCGGATCTTCTCCTTATCCACCTCGTAAGCGTCATCTTCATTGTAAACGCGGATGCTGTCGTAGTATACATTGATGATCTTGTCTGCGGGTGCCGGTCTGCCATCCGTAGTCTCGACGATATCAAATTCCCGAACCGTCCCCTTGAAACTCAGGTCTTTCTGCACCTTCCGGCTGTACTGTTTGCTCGGGCGAATCTTGGGGGAATACCCCGCCCGCACCTTCTTGTTGCGCTTGCCGGTCGTGCTTTGCTGTTGCCCACCGGACTGCCCGGACGGTTGCGCCGGAGCACCACCACTGCCAAAGAGCGTATCCTTGGCAGGATCTGCAAAGTGGGCACGGACGTTGCTCGGGACATCCCCCTCGCTGATCTTCCGATAGTTCTTCTTCCCCGATTCCCGAACTTCGAATGCACCGTTTCGCGTCCGATATTTGTTTCCGTTCTCCTCGATTACATCTGTTGTCGCCATGTTCGTTCACTCCCTCACTTTCGCCGCACCACACGTCTCTGCGGTTTTTTGGTTGGTTGTGTAGCCTTCTTTACAACCGGTTTCCTCTTGGTCGTCCGCTTCTGCGACTTTCCCGCCCGCTTTGCTGCTGTTTTCCGGACGCCATTCCGACGCCGTTCAGTCGTCCCACCCTGCTCGATCTCGGCATAGAATAGGTCGGTCGGCACAAACGGTACCGGATTCCCCAGGTTATCTAACGTGTACCGGATATCTACCGGTTTGCCAGCATCAAACTCTTTGAGTGCTCTTCGCTGGTCGGTGACGGTTCGTAACGGCCGCAAGTAGTTCGTATCCCGCAACACTACCTTCTGGCTATCAGTTAACGGTTTACCCTTCTTGATAATTCCCGCCTTGATATCATTGGTTGTGGGGTAGTCCTGTTTCTTCTCACCGGGGGTGGCCTTCTTCTCTTTCTCGGGTTTGCCATCCGGTGCATTGACACCACCAAAAATTTCCTTCCCTTCCCGAGACGCTCCAAACACATCACCGACCGATTTGATGGGCGGTGCTCCCCCTGCAGACGGGGTTGCGTTCTGACCGCTTCCAGATGGAGTTTCAGTGCTGCCGCGCTTATCGCGTTTATTCCGCCTGGGTTTCCCGGACGGAATATCGACCAGCCGGTACACGTTCACGATTGCCGTATAGCCACGTTCGCTTGAATTGACATACGCTTTCCGCTCCGGTCGGTTCTGTCGACTGACGGCATCACCATCACCGAACCGCTTTGACTTCTTCGGATTTCCGTCCCCGTCATATTCAGTAACAAACGTTTTTGCATTTGCATAGTCAGCGGGTTGGTCTGTCCAATTTGATTTATCCGCAATATCCTCTCTATTTAATGTACGTCGTTTTGCCATTCCTCATCACCTACTCAATTACACATATGTTGTTCACGGGTATAAATATTTCACTCTCTAAATAAAAATTATTTGAGTTTGATTTTTTTCTTGAGATCGAACTTTGTAGGCGTAATTTTCAGCCCATCGAATTTTGTAAGCCCTTTTGCGTTGATCGAGGGCACGGTAAAATTACTGGTTATGATGGCATGCGTATTCCGGATATCCGCGACCGGGTTCTTGATGACGCCTTTCTTCAGGTCGACCTTACAATTCACGGTCTTCTTGGTTTTCCGATCAACTTTCCGACCTTTCCCTTTCTTGGATTTGCGCGCTGCAGGCGTTGCCGCAATAACCCCATCCTGAGTATACGTCTCATTGTTCTGCACGGCAAATTGCGGTTGACTCCGGGGTCGCACCAGATCGAATCTGCCGTACGACGCCGTCACCTCGGCAACCTGGGGTCGCTGCATCCGGTCACCAAACATATCATTACCCGACCGACGCGACTTGTTCCCGATAATATCCGCCATACTGATCGCCCCCCGCACCGATGCAGTCGGCTTCACCCACCGCCCGTACTTCGGCAGCGCCCCTTCCTCACCAAAGACGGATGTTTGCTGTCCACGTACCGGCGTCAGGGCTGATGAAAGGGGTATGCCGCTCCCACGTTTTGTCCCCACGACATCGGTAATCGGTCGTCCGCGTGCACCGACACCGGTGCCGATCACGCTGTTCATGTTCTTGCCGATATCGATTTTAGAACTGGAGATTACACTGGTCAGGTCACCGCCTTTGAATCCCGACGATGATGCCCTCCCCCCACTCCGCGTGGGTTGCTGCTGTAACCGGCCGGATTTCTTCTGCTCTTCCCGGACGTTACGCCGCCCCTGTGCAACAGATGCTTTATACCGTTCGCCGACCGAATCGAGAGTAATCTTTTCGTCGCCAAACTTTTCAATCTCGGTGCGCAACGTCTGGGTTCGGGTCTGCAACCGCGTGATCTCGTCGCGTTTGGTGCGAATGTCCCGATCAATGCGGGATATCTCCATCTGAATACTGTACGCATCCGGGGGTCGCCCTTTCAACTGATTGGTTAATACCATCCGTTGATCCTGGAGATCGTTAATCTCATTCTGCAACGCCTTGATCTGAGCGGGAATTGTGACGTTCAATTCTTCGGTACGTTGGGCAACTTTTCTCTCCAACCCCTCTTTTCGGGCCGCAACTTCCGATGGGCTGAACCCGGTATATCCACCTTTGCTGGCGTAGTAGGCATCGGTATTGATTACATGGTCATCATACTTCTGTTTCCCCCATGCTTTTAGTTTACTGGCAACTCCCGGTGGTCGAACAAACCCGGTATCATCACTCCCTGTCACGGAATTTACCGTCTCCAACACTTCATCGCGAGTAGGCGGTGTTCGGACGTCATCTGTCACAGCATCCTCTTCCGGTGAACCCACAACCCGTTGCAGGATGTCGGTATAATCTCTATCGGGTACTTCGTCCGACATTAACGCTAGCGCCCCCGGCAACTCGGGAGTCGTGACGCCTTGCTGTCCGGGCATCACCATGGTAACAGAACCCGGTAGTTCGTGGTCAGTGATACCTTGCTCTCCGAGCGGTACGAGTGCCGTGACCGACGCCTCCGTATCATCTCCAAACGCCTGAATACGGGCGTTGTCAACAAGATTCTTGTGCCCATCATCCATCCGCTCAACCTGGGCATTCACTACATCGGCAGTTTCAGAATCGTTAACAACCTCGTATCCCATTCCTCTCTCTAACGTAATTACGCTACCTTCGCTCGCAGTTTCTGTAGATGCACCTGCGGTTTCCGTAGCGTCATTACGATTTACGACATCACTAACTTTCTGCTTAAAGTTATCAATCAACGAACCATCCCGATTCCGAACCTTTCCGGCTACTTTCTTGCGTGGCTTCCCCGGTTTCTTCGGCATTGACCGTTGCATTTTTTTCATATTTGCCATTCACCATCACCTTATCAATACTTACTATTTCCGTTTTCTCCTATTTATACTCTCCTTGTTTTTCGTTTTATGGCGTTCTTTTGCAATTTTGACCGGTTTTATGCCGTCGTCTGTGATATCATATTGAATGGAACCCGGTTTAATACTAAATGAACCCGCGCGAACATTACGCGCATGGAGAACGTCCAAAACGTCCTGTTCGAGCGCATCCGCTATGTCATCAAGATCATAACCATCGGGAAACTTTGCCTGTTTTAGTGCCCGTTTAATTGATGATTTGTTAACCTGAATAGTACTCGTGGTGCCTCACCAAACAGAAGTGGTCTGTGAGGCACGAAAAAAGTATCGGACTACTGACGTACCCGACCGGCACGCGAGGTACGTTTTGCGAGGTTCTTTGCCTTGTTCGGAGACGTCTCTTTCTGAAGAAATTTTTTAACCTGTTCTTGTGCACTCATGTATCATTCACCTTTATTATCTATTTGGATATCAATTATTTATAACCATCGGCCTAGAAAAACTTCAACTTGATCATATTCAATTTAAACGTTCCCAACTTTTTCCCCGTGCCAAAGTCGATAACAACGATTTCCTCATTATCAAACATCTCCCCCATATTTTTTTCGATATCACGGGCAACCATCAGACCATCCGGTGTTTTAATCTTATATACCAATTTGTTCTCGCGATTCTTCGCATTCTTTTTTACTTTCCTAGTCACGGTATCCCCCCACGCATGGTAATAAAAATCATCTGTACAGTAATGGTGAATATCCATATTTATCCTTTGCGGGATGGCGTCAAAAAAGGGTATGGATTACTGCTGGAGAACGGTTTTCAGCGTCCGGTAAATGACATCTGCCGCCAGAACTCCAACCAGGATAATAAGCGGGATCTGGAAATCGAATGGTATCAGGTTTGGCGTAATCGAAGGAAGCGCCAGAACCAGCATAACCAGGGCAACCATATAATCACCATAGGCTACGACCAGCATGAAGAATACGGCAAATAAAATGACCATGATACCGAGCCCGTACGTGTTGTCCTGAATCACTGCGGTAAACGATTGTAAAAACGCATCAGGGTCGAGATTTTGGTTACTACTATTCCACCACATGCTGATGTATGTGGCCTCATTCGGACTCCACTCATAGGTAAAAGTCGCATTACCATCCTTGTGCGGTGTCCAGACGATCGGATCAGGTTCAATTATTATATTATGGTCATCCGGAACGCCTCCCCAGGTCAGCCGGGGGTAGTCCTCGCCGGGGACGAGGTACCAGACCGTGATATAATTGGACTTCGTCTCGGTGTCCTCACCGTAGGCATTCGTAGTCGTCAGAGAGACGGTGTAGGTGCCAGCGGCGGCGTAGGTGTGAGCCGGGCTCTGGGCCGTCGAGGTCGCCCCGTCGCCGAAGGTCCATGACCAGGAGGTCGGGGTGCCCGTCGAGGCGTCGGTGAACTGCACGGCCAGCGGGACCGTGCCGGAGGTGACGTTCGCCGTAAAGGCGGCGACCGGGGATGATGGGGTATAGGATTCTTCCGCTCCCATGGTGAGCGTCGGCGAGGTGGCAACATACTGCCGAACCCGAACCCAATCAATATATCGATTCCCACCGAGTCCGGTTGAATGTTCTCCCTGTGATAGAGCGAGCCGCATGGTGTTGGCAGCATATGTCGAATCGGATGCGGCAGCAACCTGCGTCCCGTCCCGAGTCCAAACAAGATTATTTGCTGTGTCCCACCGGAATGTATGAAGGTAATAGGTATTCTGGTTTGGATATGGGGCGGCAGTAGAGGTTGCCAGGAGGAGTAACGCGCCGGATGTGGGAGCCCTGTTGAGAGAGTTGTCGGTGCTTCCGTCGGTCACCTGTCCCAACGCCAGATACCCGCTTGCTAACCGACTATGCCAGTAACTAGTATCCCCCGACTCCCCTTGTAATGCCCCAGAACCAATAGAGACGTCAGCGTAATAGATATTATCGATTTTGTCCCGGTAGTCGATCTGCACCCCCCTCGCAAACGTCTGCACCGAGACGACGCTCCCGGAAGAACTCGTGGCAGGTTTTCCAGCAAGCCGAAGGTTGCCAGCCCCGTCATGCTCCACTACTGCAGAGGTTGACCCAAGTTTTGTAGCAGTCCATTTCGACGTATTCAGCGTGGCCCCATTAAAGTCATCGAAGATCAGAAATACCGCGTCACCATTGCTCCCACTCGCGACCGTCGCGTTCCCGTAGTATTGATAAACCGTTATCTCGCTCGCAGGCAGTTTCAACCACACGGTGGCAGACGTTCCATCAATTTTCGATTCGACCCAATAGGGAATAGTCGTAACCCCGTCAGCCTCTACAAACCGCAGATCATTAAAATCGCTCTGCATATCACTATCGTACGTGATGGTGACCTGCGCCTGCACCCCATCGGTAGCAGATGCCCCGGTCACGGTGAGGGGGGTTCGGAACCCCCAGTCATTGTCCCACCACGGATCGCTCGGATCGGCCGAAGCTGATGAGACCAGCGATAATACCAGTATTATCGCAACCATACTGAATACCAGTTTAGAGAGTATCGTCTTACGCATCATTTACCACACCTACGTTATACCTAAATTAAGTTTATATATGTGGACATGGTTATTTATATTTTACCAGAAAAATAAAAAAAGATTAACGTCGCATGAATACCATAAACGTGCCGAAAATTACCGCTGCTGAAGCAACACCGATCATAATAATATAAGTGGATAGCACCTCGAACGGCATGGACAACCCGAAGTAACCAAACAGGGAAAACGAGGGTAACGCAAGCACCGAGACCACAAGCGGTACTTCAATGCCCTCCGTCCGCACGGCGATCATCGCCAACGCTCCCGTATAAATCAGGGTGAATGCCAGACCCCCTACGAGATCATTCATCAAGCGAAGCGACGACGTGATAATGCCGAGGTATACCCCGGTCTCGTTCGTCTCCTGCAGCCATCCGAGATACGTCGAATTATCGATATCATACGAAAACGTCGTTCCGGGCGAACCTATCGCGGTCGCCGTGCCCGGTAGTAATAAGACGAGGATAATAAAGAGCGGGGGTATCCTCATACGGTACCCCGCAGAAAGAAGATAAACCCGATCATGCTCAGTAGACTCATGATGGCAACGAGCGTTATGACCAACGTGGGTTCAAGCCCGATCGCGGTGCCAATGATTGATGGGACGGAAAGCCCGATCCCTATCATCAAATAAATATCCCGTACCGGACCAAAGATGTCGGGCATATCGATGCCGAGGAACGTCGTTTTCTGTACATTCGTATCCATCTGGTTGATATCGACCGATGATGTATTGACGATGGTCATATTTGCATATAACTCAGAATAATCCAGTTCGGGGTGGTCGGTATCGTTAAAGTATGCCGACCCCGGTTTTAAGTATACCGCGCTATACGTCGTCGTTGCACTCAGTATGATAAAGAACAACGGAAACACAATCCATGCCTTGTTAATATCCATGTTTAATTCCCCCCTCGTGCCCGTGATAAAATATACCCACAGAACGTCAACACGATTGCGAGCGATATACTCTCGGCGGTAACCGCAATGATGCCGAGTTGTCCCGCAATAACCGTAACAATGACGATCAGAAACAGCGTTACGCCAATCGACCGACGTAACCCGGCATACGCCAACCCACCGATGAAAATCCAGGTAATCAATGCGTTGATATAGTAAACACCGGGTATCCCGGTGGTAATGTCCCACCGTTCCGGCGGCGTAACCGTCTTGGTATTGTAGTAATCATAGGCTCCCCGCTCACCGTATACCTCGATATAGTAACTTGCGTTGGTATCTCCAACGGTGTACACCGCCTCAATGCTGTTTGGGTTAGCGAAACTCGTTCGGTTCATAACCGTCATCTTCGTCCCAACCGTCTCGTTCATTTTGACGATCATCACCCGTGCAGACGTCGTGATCGCGGCCGGATCGGTGTAGCGCACGATGATCTGTGTGGTATCTTCGTCATACGTCGCGCTAAACGACGGGCTGTCCCGATGGTCCGGATACGTGTTGATGCTCAGGTAATAATCGTATGTCGTCCGACCGACATGGATATCCGTCGACCCTTCCACCGTGCCACCCGCATCTTTCACAACAATCCGATAGTGACCACCACTGAAGGCGTTGACAACCAGTTTTCCACTGGAATCTGCAATTTGCCCGGAACTTATAAGGGCATACCCGGCCCCACTATCCGAATGGTAAATATCACAGATCGCGCCGACATATGGTGCTCCATTCTTGGTGATGTGCACGGTGATATACACGTCCGGATACGTGGCACCCGAACTTGCCTGGGTCGAGTAAAAGTAGACGTACCCCGAATCAATCGCGTACAGGAAGTTCTGTCCGCGTGCGTCGAACGCAACCGTACGCGCCAGTTCCGGTGGGGTCGTGCCCCACACATACGACCATGAACTGGTGTTTGATTTGCTGAAGACATAGATGTGGTTATCATCTGCCCCACCGATCGCCCAGGTGCCGGTGATCTCGTCGAGCGCGACGTGTTGCATACTGTTCCCGGCACTCTGCACCCCGACCAGGGTTGTGCCGGACTGGTAGACGAGGGCTTTTAACCCCCGCCCTTCGATGACATAGTTGTTGTCGGACCCCGCCATCAGGTCGTAAGGCGTACCGGTTGCCTCGACGTAGGTACTCGATGCGATTCCATTGGTATCGACCGTCAGACTGTAGAGCCGGGTGTCGGTGGCGACCGAGACTTTGTCGCCAATCCACGCCATATCCATAAACCGAATGGTGTCGGCCAGGGGTTCACTGTCCTGAAGGTAACCATCGATCGGATATTCCAGTTCACGCCCCCAGGTAGAGTGCGTCGGAGGATAAGTAAGGTATCGTTGGAACCGGATGTTGTCGATATATGCTGTTGTATATAGTATAACCGCATAATCTTCCCAATTGGGGCCACGTGCTACACCACCACCACTATCGGTTCGGATTGTGATACTATCGCCCAAATCAAGTCCCCCCAGAGTGGCATTCTGGATGGTATATGTTTGTGATGCTGGTGAAGTACCTAGTATATCTGTAATATTATGTGTACATGATTGCTCACCTGCCGTTATCGTAACTCTACTTGTCGTGGTAGTTCCTATCTGGTAAACATCACCACTCTCGTGATAATACCCGGCGTAATCAGATCTATCAGTGGCCATATGGACATCACATACCATGGTTGCCTTATATGCTGCATCATCTCCGGAAAATCCGGGGAATATTTGTGTTGCGTATACATATGCATCTCGTATATACTGGTCATGAGAGTTTCCATAATCCGTCTTTTCTATGCCATCGTGCACACTCATTTGCATTGATGATGTTCCCTGTGTTTTCCAGGATGATGATGGGAGTGTAAATGTCACGCCTGGCCACAATACCCAACTATCATAAATTCCTTCATCGCCAGGTTGAGTATACGCCGTCGGTGTCCACCCATCGTTCGTCTCCATCATCCAGTTCCCGGTCGAAACCGGAAGGATATCGTTTCCATACGAAATCCCGGCACTGTTCGATGCATCCGTTGCTGACGGGTTACCGTAATAAACGTAAAAATCATAACTCTGACTCTCATTCAATATCGGGATCTTCACGCTAAACGTCGTTCCGTTTGTGATTGAACCGACTTTTGCGTGTTGTAACACCTGCCCCGTCAATTTCGATACGAACCGGAAGTCGTCAAAATCCGATTGCACTTTTGAACCGACATAGATCTTATCCCCGGTTGTCGTTCCGTTTTCCCGATATACCGTCAGATTAATGCCGTAATTCTCCAATCGAGATTCAGATGAACCGACTATCTGATGTTCCCGACGATAGGTATAATCAGTAAGCTGCCAGTCCCATTCACTCACATGGTCAATAAATTTATACATCTGAGTGGTGTTATCACTCATCCCGGCAACAATGTATCTATTGTCATGATCAATCACGGCTTTTTTAAACGTCGGTTGCGTCGTCGCCAGATTCTGTTTATTGTTGGAGATGGTGGTATACACTGTCCCATTAAGATTTTTTACCGTGATCAGCGTTCCGGTTACAATCATGCATTTTTGTGACAGCGACATGTCGACATCCAGCACCGCGCTCGGGGACTGGTAATCCCAGATAACCGCACCCGACTCGGCGTCCAGGAGGGTTACCAAATTTGTCGTATCATATGCCAGCACGTGCGTTGCTTCCGGATTGACCACGATCTCTACAACCGAACTGCCAACATCCGTCGACCAGAGGGTATCACT
>Ga0265294_10010916_pt1 | contig 10271 bp, 7 predicted proteins | sample MunlanPumphouse3_FD_192504 | JGI IMG/M metagenome (GOLD analysis project Ga0265294, IMG submission 192504) | Groundwater microbial communities from a municipal landfill in Southern Ontario, Canada - Pumphouse #3 | ecosystem: Environmental > Aquatic > Deep subsurface > Groundwater | place...
TATATGTATCTCACTCTTTTATTTACATAGTTTATAAGGCTCGTATAAGAGCGAGGTATGTCTAAGATAAGACTAAGGTATGTCTAATACTTGTGTCTGTTTGTCTAGTCCTGAAATAGGTTTAACGTTAAAAATGAATTCAAAAAAGGACAAAAAAAACAATGTTTTTGGTTATTTTATATAATTACATTATATTTGTGAAATAAATACAATTGATCATGGCTTCTATAAAACTTAAAGGAAAACACATACATATCTTTTTGTGTATCATGTTTTTATGCCTTTTTATGTCATGTATCAAAAATAGATCTAATTATCCTCAGCCAATTGAACGAGCTATAAATCTTTTTTTTATTGAAAATGAATATGATTCAATTATAAATATTCTGAATAATAAGAATCTTATGGCAGATTCCGGAGACTTCGAGGAGGTGAAAAATATTTTTATTGCAGCTGCTTTAAGTGAATCTGACATGCAGGATAGTGCAAGAACAATCTTGCTTAACATAGACAGTACTTATTTGAATGAAAATGATAGATACTATTATTATACTATAAGGGCATTGGTTGAATTCCGACTAAACAAATTACAGGAATTCATGAAAATTGCAACCCCACTTTTATCAGCTGAAGTAAAGGACATAAGGGCTTTGGCATTAACTCAACGCTTAATGTCGAGAACAATGAATCTGTATGAAAATTATGAAATTGCAATCCGTTTACTTCAAAACTCTAGTGAACTATACAGACTAGCAAAATTAAAAAAGAGTGAAGCCATAAATAAAAAATTTCTTGCAAGTTATTATGCTCAGCTTGGAAGTTTTGATTTGGCTATTGAAAATTTAAATGAGGCTGAAAAAACATTCAAAGAGTATGACGACAAGGAGGAACTGTATTATTTATACATAGTAGGTGTAAAAACTTATATTTTACAGAACCAGACTGACATTGCTCGTAAGTATGCAAATCTTGCACTAACAACCATTAGTGGAAATATAAATAATCAGAAACTTGCTTCAATTTATAATTATCTTGGAACGATAGAGAAGCTTGACAGTAATTATAACGACGCCATTAATATGTTTGTTAATGTTACAGAGCTTGATCGTGATTATTTTGGGTCTAATACAAGAGAAATTGAAGCATATATAAACCTTTCATCTATTTATAACTCAGTTGGAGATTATGATAAAGCTAAGAAAAATGCAGCGATAGCTCTTAACAAAATTAAAAATAATGAAAACACTTTTCTTAAATACGAAGCTTTCAGAGAACTTTCAGTAGGATACCACACCACAGACCCATTACTTGCTTATAATTACTTAGATTCGGCTAAATACAGTTTAGAAAGATATCAAGAGCTATCCTCTAAAGGAATAGCAGACTTTGTTAATACACAAAACGCTTTAGTTGGTGCCAATAATCAAATTGTACAATTACAGGAAATAGACAAAAGAAACAGGATTATTAATATTTTAGCGATCGCTGTAATACTTATGATAATTGTATCATATTTTATAGTTAAAGGCCTGAGCAAAAGAGTTAAAGAAACATCAACTGAATTAGTTAAAAAAAATCTGGCTCAGCTGAAATATGAGAAAGAGGTGAACGCAATAATTAAAAAACATGATGAGTTAGCAGAAAATCAACCCAATAATAGCATATCTTTAGAACATAAATCTGAAATTTTATTCAATAAATTCAACAGTTGGCTGGAAAAAGAAAAAAAGTATTTGCAGTCTGATCTGGATTTGAATATGGCAGCAAGGGAAATCGGCACTAACAGAAGTTATCTCTCAAAATCTATAAACCAGAATGGGGTTGGATTCAGTGAAATTATCAACAGATATAGAATCCTTGAAGTGATAAAAATATTTGAAGATGATGAAGATGAAAGAAACAGTTATACTCTGCCTGAAATAGCTGTAGCAGTTGGTTTCAAAACAAAATCAGTTTTCTATGAATCGTTTCGCAAGGAGACAGGTATGACACCGAGTCAATTTAAAGAAAACATTCAATACACAAAATTATAGTTGATTATTACAATCTATACATCTATTACTACAGATATAGTATCTTATCAATTTAGGTTTTAAATAGTGTTTGGAAAAGTATACTTAAGTATATAGTCGTAAAAAAAAGTCCGAATTTGTAAAATTATACACAAAAATATGTCGCTTATTTGTAATTTTAATTTCTTTTTTGTTCAATTTTAATTTTTCATTATTATCTTAGCAGCCCAAAATCGCAGTATAATGGATAAAATTATAATTAACCAAAAGCATAAGTATCACACAATACTGTCCTTAAATTACAACTTAGCGTCTTTATGCAATATCTTTTATTAGAAATATTCAATATATTTAATAAAATAAACACATTTATCAGGATTTTAGTGTTTAGCTGTTTAGTAATATTTCTTCTGATTGCCTGCAACAAGAACTACGGAAGTATTGTTTCGACAAATTTAAAGAACAACAATAATTTTTCTTCCATTGATTCATTAGTAAAAAGTATATCAAAAGATACTTTAGCACTGGCTCACTATTTAAATCTGGCAAAAACATCAGGCGATTTCTATGCTGAAATGATGATTTATGAGAAAACCGGACAATACTACATGACAAATCAGAACTTTTCGAAAGCAATAGAAAATCACGAAAACTATCTTGAGGCAGCATTTACTTTCAATGATACAATTCATATTATTAAAGCGTTGATCGTATTATCAACAGATTATAATCAAATTTCTGCCTACAGTGAATCTGCAAAATACTACTTTAAGGCACTAAACTTGTTAAAACAACTCCCGGCAAATGATGTTTATAATGCTGATTTATATAAAGCTCAAATTTTGACAGGACTTGGAACAATCTATTTAAATTTAAATGAACCCGGTGAAGCTTTGAAATACTTTAAAGAAGCACTTCAATTGAATTTAAAAAATAATAATATTGAAGGTCAAGCAGAAAATAAACAACTCATAGGACATGCTTACGAAAATATGATTAATTATGATTCAGCATATATATATTACAGTAAATCATTAGAATATTATATTAATTCGAACTCCATTTCGGGTCTTAGCGCATGTTTTAATCGTATTGGCAATTTATATTTAATCAAAGGAGAATATGAAGCAGCATCAGTATATTTGGAAAGTGCTTACAATACGCTTCAAAACACATCTGATATAAAGAACTGGCTTGAAGCATGTCTTTCACTTGGAAATTTAAAAACCAAAACAGGTAATTACAGTGCAGCAAAAGGTTTTCTTTATGAAGGCCTGACTGTTTCAAAAAAACATAATTTTTCCGATTATCTTGAAAGAGTTTATCTATTGTTATCAGAACTACATAAATTGGAAGGTAAGTCTTCATTAGCTCTGGAAGAACGTATTAAGAGTGATCAGTATGCAGAATCATTTAGAGGAGAAAATAATATAAATAGAATTATGCAATTCAGACTCAACTACGAAAAAGAAGTGTATGAAGAAGAAAAAAGTGTTTTGGCTGAACAGCATAAGATCAGAGAAGAAATAAAACAGAAATCAATTAATGTTTCATTAATAATTATCATCTCTTTGATAGCGATAGTAATCGTTTTAATTCAAAATCAAAAATTGAGGATTAAAAGAAATGAAGCTGTATATCAACTTGAAAAAGATAAGACAGACTTTTGTTTAAATGTATCCCAAGAATTTAAAACACCAGTTACTATTATATTAGGTATTTTAGATAGATTGAAGAGAAACATTGATCAAAACAAGGAGATTAAAAACCTAGCTGACCTTGAAATTTTATCGCGACAATCAGAAAATCTACAATTACTAATAGATGGTGTATCCTCAATAGCAAATCTGGAGGAGGATAAAAAACATAATAAAATGGTTTATGGCAATATTATTGCCTACTTACAATATTTGTATGAATGCTATTCTGTGCTGGTTGAAATTAAAAAAATTGATTATCTGTTTCATAGTAATGTTAAAGAACTTCATGTAGATTATATACCAGAGTATCTACGTATAATTGTTAGTAGTCTGATTGGAAATGCAATGGAATATTGTACTGAAAAAGACAATATTACAGTTAATATTAATCTTGATAATAATAAAAGATACTTTACAATTGAAGTTACTGACACTGGAGAAGGAAAGGACTTTATAGATATACCTTATCTATTCGAATCAAGACATCATATACAAAATGGATCTAAAAAATACAATTCACAATCAGGATTGTCAATTACTAAACATTTGGTAGAGCGAATCAATGGCAGGATTGAAGTGAAAAATTACACAAACGGGAAAACAGTGTTTTGTGTAAGACTGCCAATTAGTAACGAAAATATAGATGAGAGTGAGAATAGTATTACAATTCATAAATCTGCAAGTTTGTCTGATAAATATGAAGCTGTTGAATCAAATGCGGATGATCAAAATGACAAACCGATAGTTTTAATAATTGAAGATAATAGAGATATGAGCTATTATTTATCAATTATTCTAAAAGATAAATATAATGTTATTGTTAAATCAAGTAGTGATTTTGGAATAAGTACTGCAAATAACAAGATTCCTGATATAATTATCTCTGATGTTTCACTACCTCATAAGGGAGGTTATAACTTGTGTGAGGAGATCAGAAGTTCAGATGTCACAAGCCATATCCCTGTAATACTTTTAACAGTAAACAATTCAAAAGAAGAACGAGTACAGGGAATTAAATCAGGTGCTGATGCATTTCTTGTGAAACCTGTTTATGAAGCTGAATTAATTGCTGTTATCGACAGATTGCTATCATCCAGAAGGCAAATAAAAGATAAGTATTCTCAAATTGCACGTTTAAATGCGGTTGGCGAAGAAAATGACTCAGATAACGAAGCTGATATTGACTTTCTCAATCGTGTAACTAACCTTATTTATAGAGATATCACAAACACAGAAAATATTATTGAACTAATTGCTTCTGATGTGTGCATAAGCTCATCACAACTTAACCGCAAGATCAAAGCATTAACCGGTATGACGACCACTAATTTTGTTTTGAAAACCAGATTAAACAGAGCAAAAAAACTACTTACTGTTACTCAAAAACCGATTGGAGATGTTGCAATGGAATGTGGCTTTAATGACTTCGCATATTTCTCTCGCTCTTTTAAGAAGGAGTTTGGAATGACTCCTACTACATTTCAACGTCTTCCCCACTCTGTTAATTAATTTATGATACTTCGTTTCTGATTAGATATGTCTTGAGCTTAGACATGAAAATATTCCTATGTATTTATTACTAAATAAACAATTAGATTATATCACAAAAAAACACCGTAAAATATTATAACTACTTTACGGTGTTTGGAAGTGATCCGCCTGGGGCTCGAACCCAGGACCCCATCCTTAAAAGGGATGTGCTCTACCTGCTGAGCTAGCGAATCTCCCTAAATGCTTTCTTTCAAAAGCGAGTGCAAAGATAAAAGCTTTATTTTAATTTTGCAACATTTACGTTGAATAAATTGTAGCTTTTTTAACTTGAAACTATTACTTCTCTAAGGATTAGCATGATACATTTAGAAACATTTTATCAATCTGTACAAATTAATATATCAAATGTCGAAATATAATATTTTATTTGCTTCGATTCAATATATCCAAACATTATCAATATCTGTAATGTTCCGGTTTATATGGACCATCAACTGAAACACCAATATAATCTGCTTGCTTCTTAGTAAGTGTGGTCAGCTTCACTCCTATTTGATTTAAATGCAATCTTGCCACTTCTTCATCAAGATGCTTTGGAAGACGGTATACTCCTACTTCATAATCTTTCTGCCATAGATCTATCTGAGCAAGGGTTTGATTAGAAAATGAGTTACTCATCACAAAGGATGGATGACCGGTAGCACAACCAAGGTTTACTAATCTGCCTTCAGCAAGTAGAAATATTGAATTACCCTTTGGGAATGTATATCTATCTACTTGTGGTTTAATATTGAGATGTTGTATTCCCGGGAAATTAACTAAAGCATCAACCTGAATCTCGTTATCAAAATGTCCGATATTGCATACTATAGCCTGATCTTTCATCTGCTGCATGTGCTCAATTGTGATCACGTCGCGATTCCCTGTTGTTGTAACATAAATATTACCTTCTTTCACGGCTTCTTCCATTGTGGTAACCTCAAACCCTTCCATTGCTGCCTGAAGGGCGCAAATCGGATCTATTTCTGTTACAATTACTCTTGCTCCGTATGATCGCATAGAGTGTGCACAACCTTTTCCTACATCGCCATAACCAAGGACTACCACCACTTTTCCGGCTATCATTACGTCTGTGGCTCTTTTTATACCATCAGCAAGTGATTCTCGGCATCCATAAAGATTATCGAATTTCGATTTGGTTACAGAATCATTAACGTTGATCGCAGGAACTAGTAGTTCTCCCTTTTCCATCATCTGGTATAGCCTGTGTACCCCTGTTGTAGTTTCTTCAGAGATACCTTTCATTTCTGCAACAGTACGGTGCCAACGTTTATTATCTTCATTTAAAATTCGCTTCAGAGTGTCAAGTATAATCTGCTCTTCACGATTACTACCTTTTCTATCAATAGTCGAAGAATCATTTTCTGCCTGATATCCTAAGTGTACTAACAGCGAAGCATCACCTCCATCGTCAACTATTAAATTTGGACCCTTGCCATCAGGAAATCTTAATGCCATTTCAGTACACCACCAATACTCTTCAAGGGTTTCACCTTTCCAGGCAAAAACAGGAACACCTGAGGCAGCTATAGCTGCTGCTGCGTGGTCTTGTGTGGAAAATATATTACAGCTTGCCCAGCGCACGTCAGCTCCCAGTTCAACTAACGTTTCAATTAGTACAGCAGTCTGAATTGTCATGTGAAGTGAACCCATAATGCGGGCTCCTTTTAATGGTTTCTCCAATGCATATTTATTACGTATAGCCATCAAACCGGGCATTTCGTGCTCAGCTATTTCAATTTCTTTGCGGCCAAAATCTGCCAGTGTTATATCTGCAACCTTGTAAGGAAGATCAGAGGAAAATTTATTATCCATATTGATTATAATTTGATTTATCTATTTTTAAGTATGCAAAGTTACAAAATTTATAGATTGTTTCTACCTTTGACTTTAAAGAAAGCAATTGAAAGAGTAAGACTTAATGAAAATTATATATTCCAACTTTTTGCCTTTTAATGGATTCAGAGCAATTAATATTTTAGGTGTAGTATTCGCTGGCAAGAAACATAATCCATTAGATGAGTATACTATTAATCATGAATCTATTCATACACGACAAATGCTGGAACTTTTTATTGTAGGGTTTTACTTATGGTACATTTTTGAATGGGTTCTAAGATTAATTATATACAAAAATAGATTCAAAGCTTACAGAAATATTGGATTTGAAAGAGAAGCTTATTGCAATGACACTAACATGAATTATCTAAACAATAGAAGATTTTACTCTTTCATTAAATATTTAAAAGGCTAAAACAGGATATATAAGCACTAATATTAAAAATAAAGGCAATGAAAAAAATTTACATACTTCTTATTTTCGGTGCACTTTTTTTAATAATGTGCGCACAGGATAACCAGCAAAACAAGCAAAATAATCAATTAAATCATGCTATAACTATGAAGTTCAACAAATTATCTCCAGAAGAAGAAAGAGTTATTATTTATAAAGGTACAGAGGTTCCGTTTTCCGGAGAATTACTTAATAATAACGAAAAGGGAACTTATATTTGCAAACGTTGCGATACACCACTTTACAGATCTGAAGATAAGTTCGATGGTCATTGCGGATGGCCTTCATTTGATGACGAAATTGAGGGAGCTGTAAAGAGAGTAAGAGATGATGATGGCCGACGTACGGAGATTCTATGCAATACTTGTGGTGCTCATCTTGGTCATGTATTTTTAGGTGAAGGTTTTACACCCAAACAAACACGACACTGCGTTAATTCAATTTCAATGAAATTTGTGCCTTACGGGCAAGAGAATGATAGAGCTGTATATTTTGCTTCCGGCTGTTTTTGGGGTACTGAATATTTCTTCATGAGAGCACCTGGAGTTAAAGAAACTACTGTAGGATTTATGGGTGGCCATGTAGATAACCCTACGTATGAACAAGTTTGTCAGAAAAACACAGGTCATCTTGAAACTACAGAGGTAGTATACGACCCTTCGGTTACAAATTATGAGGAAATGGTTAAACTGTTTTTCGAAACACACGATTTCACTCAAACAAATGGTCAAGGTCCGGATATCGGACCACAATATCTATCCTGTATATTTTACTCAAACGCTACAGAAAAAGCAATAGCAGAAAGATATATTGATTTACTTACTTCCAAAGGATATATAGTAGCTACTATGCTTAAACCTGCTTCTACTTTTTGGTCAGCAGAAAATTATCACCAGGAATATTATGATAACAAAGGGGGTACACCTTACTGTCACAAATACACCAAAATATTCTGATTCGTAAAGTTATTAATAGTTTCTATAAACTTTTTTAAAAGCTTATATGTTTTATATGTATCGTATTAATAATTATAATGATACGATTAACTTAAAACTGGAAAATATGAAATTATTACGTTCATTATCGATTTTGATTATGATACTCACTATTGGATTAGGTGCAGTATCATGTAAAAATGTAAGTGATGCAGACATCCAAAATGAAGCTCAAGTAGCACTTAATGCAAATCCTGATTTATCAGGAGTAATGGTAACTGTTCTTAATAAAGTAGCTACTATAACTGGTACAGTAGAAGATGAAGCTACTAAGTCTTACGCTGAAAGTACAGTAGCTGGAGTAGAAAATGTTGTATCAGTAGTCAACGAAATTGTAGTGGTTCCACCACCACCTGACTACTCAGCACTTGATAATGCAATTAACGCAGGTCTTGCCGATGCCCTGAAGGACCATCCAAAAGTAACTGCCACTGTTCAAGACGGTGTAATTACTATTAATGGAGAAATCAGAGAAAGAGATCTCCAAACATTAATGGAGAAATTAAATGCTTTAAATCCAGTTCAAATAGTAAATAATGCAACCGTAAAATAATATTCTTATGACATTATCTGAAAAATACAAAGAATTGGTAGACATTGCCATTAATAATAAATTATCGGTAAACGATACTGGTAAAGTCTTAAGAATTGAGGGTGAAGTTGATACAGCAGACATTAAAGACAAAATGTGGGAGATTTATAAGAATCTGGATCCACATTTTAAAAGTAATGATGTGGTGCTTAATGTGAAAAGTAAAGTAAGTGCAGGAGATAAGGTAAAAGTAGTTACCAGGGAGAGCAGATTAAACATACGTCAGGGTCCCGGAACAGACCAGCCTATAGTAGGTAAAGCTGAAAAAGGAGATATTATTACGCTGATTAACAAGACAAACGATCAATGGTGGCTTGTACGTGACAATGATGGTGAAGAAGGATATTGTTATTCTCAATATCTTGAGCCTGTAAACTAAGTCTATCAATTATATTATATCAAAATTTAATTGTTAAAAAGGTCTTTGTTCAGTCATTAATAATAGCAAAGTACAATATTTAATAAGTATTACAAATTCTCAGGAGGGTTATATATAAATCCCTCCTGATTTTTTTGTTTAAGTTTAAGCATACAAAAAATCCCGATTGGACATTGATCCAACCGGGACATTATAAAGAACGGCGGCTACCTACTCTCCCACAAAATATGCAGTACCATCGGCGCTATTGGGCTTAACTTCTCTGTTCGGAATGGGAAGAGGTGGAGCCCCAACGCTATAACCACCTTAATAAGATAGACATGATGAAAACAAAAGCAAGATACAATCTAAATAATTGAATCACATTAATCAAACCTTAAACAATATTTGTCAAACCTTTTTACTCCTGTCGAGTACGAAAAAAAGCTTACGGGTAATTAGTACTGCTCGGCTGTGACGTTACCGCCTTTACACCTGCAGCCTATCAAGGTCGTAGTCTGCAACCACCCTTATAAAGAGATCTAATCTTGAGGTAGGCTTCGCGCTTAGATGCTTTCAGCGCTTATCCCTGCCCAGACTTAGCTACCCGGCAATGCAACTGGCGTCACAACCGGTAAACCAGAGGTCTGTCCAACACGGTCCTCTCGTACTAGTGTCGGAGCCTCGCAAATCTCTAACGCCCACGATAGATAGAGACCGAACTGTCTCACGACGTTCTGAACCCAGCTCGCGTGCCACTTTAATGGGCG
>Ga0265294_10010917_pt1 | contig 10271 bp, 10 predicted proteins | sample MunlanPumphouse3_FD_192504 | JGI IMG/M metagenome (GOLD analysis project Ga0265294, IMG submission 192504) | Groundwater microbial communities from a municipal landfill in Southern Ontario, Canada - Pumphouse #3 | ecosystem: Environmental > Aquatic > Deep subsurface > Groundwater | place...
ATCCTGATGATTTGACGACATTAAAAGCGAGGCGGCTAAACGAATATAGTTCAGAGTCGGTAGGTACCCATAATCGCAGTTTTAATGTCGTCAAATCATCAGGATCAGTTAGCTCCGGGATAAGTGCTACGATTTTCCGGTTATCAAAGGTTAGGCTTTGAATGACAGCATCTCTGGCAATCCTAGTCACCATTGGTGATATAAGGATATAAACAATGTCTTCGCGGCTCATTCCAGGAAACAAGGTTGTAATGTGATTGGAGTAGGCCAGAAGTTCTGTAAATGCTTGTCGTTCAGTCTGTGAACTTTTTTTAAGTTCGATTATTCCAACGCCAGTGTCCCCCGGAAAAACTGCCAAGAAGTCGGCTCTGATAGTGGAGTTAAGTAATTGTTCCAAAGGAACTTCGCTACCGATCAGCTCAAGTGAATGAAGACTGAAATACATTTCTTTGAGCTTCTTTGTGATCATGTTCCTAACCAATGCCTGTGCAGTCAAGTCCGACAAATCATCAAGGCACTTAATCTCATTCAGAATACTCGTATCCACAAGGAAATCCGCAAAATGCTCACGTTGACTCCACAGGTATTCTTGAATTTCGATTTCTGAGAACTTCATTGTAAATCCTTTTTCGCCAACGGCGTGGGAATTGACCGGCTTGACCTGTCATATTTTCTGGTTGGGAATCGGGCTATCCTTTAGAGAAAATAAATCTGTCCCCTTTTTTGTCCCCGCGCATGACTCGGGGCCGATGCGGTTCGCTATTCCTTCATCGTATGGGACTTTCACCCACTATCTCTCGCCGGTTTTAACCGGCGCACCAAGGGTTGACCCCGCCTCTTTTTCCCTTTTTGACACCTATATGTTTTTTTTAATGGGTGACCCCTTTGGTGACCTTTAAGTATTGATCTGTCCTCCATGGCAATGCACTAATTGCTGTTTACTAAAAGCCTTTAGACAGTAAGGAGGTCCACTAAAGGGTCAGGTCCACTAAAGGGTCAGGTCCACTAAAGGGTCACAGGTCCACTAAAGGGTCAGGTCTACAGATCACAGATATTTAAGGTCCACTAAAGGGTCAGGTCTACAGATCACAGATATTTAGCATAGCCTTAACTCTTTCGATCTTCTCTAAAAGTTCTTTGTTAGTTTCCAGTTTCAATGGGAACGTACGTGCTGCCTCAGTTATCGCCGATTCACTCACGTTGAACAGGTTTGCGACTTCCCGAATTAGCTTTCCGCTGTACCGGCGGCAAAGATACATTCCCGCCTGCCTTGCCAACTTTTTGTCAGATTGGAATACCGTATCCAAGGCCGTTATAATCGCTTCCAGTGTTGGTCGAATAGTCAGCTGCCGCAACGCTGGCAAATCACGTGACAGTTCTCTTTTGCCAACATGTGCCTCCATGACCGACTCCACAAATTCGGGTGAGCCCAATACTGCTGTCCCAATGGCATCAAGCAAGGGACTGTCGTATTCAGTGCCGATTAACTCTTCAACAAAAACACTATATTTTTTACCCGCATCCAATTTGTTTTTACCGAAATATCCCAAAATGAAGTCGGTCTTTAACCAATCCGGCACCTTGCCTTTTCCGATGTAGCCTTGGAAGCTCGACCAAGGATAATCTCCGGGATTTTTAGCCATTCCCACACGCACTGGGTTCAGGTGAATGTAGCGGGAAAGTTCCAAAGCATATTCATCGGCCTCGACCAGAATCGCTTTGAACCTTCCCTGGAACAGATGACCGGCCCTTTTGCGTTTGACGTTGAAATATATCGTGTAAGCGCCGTTTATATGCCGCATTATTTGCGATAGATTTCCTTCAGGAGTTTCCAGCAGTAGATGATAGTGGTTGCTCATCAGGCAATAGGCATGAATAGCTGCACCATACCGTTCAGTTGCCGATGCCAGATACTCAAGAAACTTTTCCCTGTCCCTCCGACTTTTGAACACATCCTTTTGCTCGTTCCCTCTTGAAGTAACATGGTAATAGGCTCCGGGATATGCAATCCGTAAGGGTCGCGCCATGATCTCCTCCTTTGATGGATGATATCTTCATTGTCACATCAAAAGATTACCATATTTTCTGTGTTCTGTAGACCTGACCCCAATATCTCAATATCTCTGCCTCCTTTGATGGATGATATCTTCATTGTCACATCAAAAGATTACCATATTTTCTGTGTTCTGTAGACCTGACCCCAATATCTCTGTTTAGACCTGACCCCAATATCTCTGCCTCCTTTGATGGATGATATCTTCATTGTCACATCAAAAGATTACCATATTTTCTGTGTTCTGTAGACCTGACCCCAATATCTCTGTGACCCCAATATCTCTGTGTATTTTCTGTGTTCTGTAGACCTGACCCCAATATCTCTGTGCTGTGTATTTTCTGTGTTCTGTAGACCTGACCCCAATATCTCTGTGTGACCCCAATATCTCTGTGACCCCAATATCTCTGTGACCCCAATATCTCTGTGACCCCAATATCTCTGTGACCCCAATATCTCTGCATGACCCCAATATCTCTGCAATATCTCTGTGACCCCAATATCTCTGTGACCCCAATATCTCATGTGACCCCAATATCTCATGACCCCAATATCTCAAATATCTGCAATATCTGACCTGACCCCAATATCTGACCCTTCAATTTCATGAAGTGTTTCAGCTGTCATGTAGCTCTCGCCGCAAGCAGCACAAGAAACAACAGGAATATCTTCTATTATCAGAAGATCTTTCTTTTTCCCGATGCTCCGTGTCACCAACTTCAACGCGCCTTGATCTTTTCCACACATATCACAGATCATTATCGTTATCCTTTGCTCAAATCGCATATACCGTGATGATAATCAACTTTCCGGTGATGCTCATTTTGGTTACTACGCAAATACCTCTTTCCTTGAAAGTATCACCTTCAAACAGATATTTCCATTCGGTTGATTTATGTTCTTTCTGCCGACCCTCCAGAGATGATCCTCTTGCTACGACCCGAGGATATTCCCTCGAATCTGAGGTTACCCCAGTACTCCCCGTCTCGATAAAGTGTGGCTTCGCTGGCAGGAAGATGGGAAATCCTCGTATTTGTGAACACAAAAGAAAAGGATTAACGAACCCCGGTTCCGAATTGCTTTTCACTCGTTGGCAGGTGATACTCATTCAGACGACCGGTAGACCCGGCAATAACAGGTTGGGCATGTGTGGCAAAACCATGAGCCCGGACGGATAACGCTCTCACTGGCAATCATTTAGTCGACGTGCGCAACAAAGAATGCCCGCACCTGTTCTAAATCCGGATCCATCAGTTCACAACGGGTTTGCAACCCCGCCAGGGCAGCGATAGTGGCAGGTATGGGGGGAGGAGATCCGACAGCCTTTTCCACCACCTCTCCAAACTTGGCCGGATGGGCCGTGGCCAGACAGACCCGTGCTGTATCAATGGGAAGAAGTTTCAGTGCAGCCCGGACGCCTACCGCAGTGTGCGGGTCAAGCAGGTAGCCGGTTTCGCGAAAGAAGTCGCCGATGGTCTCCAGGGTGCCGGACTGGTCAACCGAGGCGGAACAGAAATCAGCCCGCACCCTTTCCATTTCAGCAGAGGAAAATTTGATTCTACCCTGTTCCTTCAGTTCGACAAAGGCCGCTCGAACCCGACCGGGATCTTCATTGTACAGGTGAAACAGATAACGCTCGAAGTTTGATGCCAGTTGAATATCCATTGAGGGTGAAGCGGTAGAAACCACGCTGGTCAATGAATAGTCGCCGTCGTTGACAAAACGGGTCAGAATGTTGTTCTCGTTGGTGGCTAATAACAGTTTGTCCATGGGCAGTCCCATGCGTTTGGCAACGTATCCGGCAAAGATGTCTCCGAAGTTTCCAGTAGGCACGGAGAAACTTACAGCCTTATCACCATCATCTGTTACCCTTAGCCAGGCATAGAAATAATAAACCACCTGGGCAAGCACCCGTGCCCAGTTGATGGAATTAACCGCACCCAGAGAATACTTTTCTTTGAAATCAAGATCGTTGAAGAGTGCCTTAACGATATCCTGGCAGTTGTCGAAGGTACCGCGGATGGCAATATTGTGGACGTTGGCATCGGTTACGGTGGTCATCTGCAACGCCTGAACCGGTGATGTCTTGCCATGGGGATGCAGGATAAAGATATTGATCCCTTGCTTGCCACGCACGCCGTGGATGGCAGCGCTGCCAGTATCACCCGAGGTTGCGCCGATGATGTTGAGACGTTCGTTGCGCTCGGCCAAAATATATTCGAAGATGTTGCCGAGGAACTGTAGCGCCACGTCCTTGAAAGCCAGTGTTACACCGTGAAATAACTCCAGAATGTGGACTCCGTCCTTATGGATGACCGGCGTTACCTCAGGATGGGTAAAGGTTGCATAGGATCGCTCGATGAGGGTCCGCAGGTCATTGGCAGGTATGTCATCTACAAAACTGGAGATTACCTGGAAGGCCAGTTGTGGATAAGAGAGTCTTCGCCAAGCGCCAAGTTGCTCAGATGAAACCTGCGGATATGCTTCGGGCAGAAGCAGACCGCCGTCTGTGGCCAGACCCATCATGACGGCATCCTTGAAGGAGATCGGTTGAATACCCCCACGGGTACTGATATAACGCATCTAATGTTTTTCCTTTCACAATAATTTTGTTAACGATATACAGGGTGAACTGTTTTGAGAATGTATCAGATATTCTGGAATTTTGGAAGCGCCTCAGCGACCAGACATACTCGGCAAGGCCCCCTCACGTAGCTCCCCAGGAGCCAGCAAGAAAAATACCCGGAACATGCAATATTTGTAAAACTCGTTAAACAGCAGATAAAAACTGCCGCCATGGTTCCACCAAACCTCCTTCAGATTTTTGGTATCCACCGGATAAGTATAAATGGCCACATCCTTGGGCAAAGCGTTGCGTAGCAGTATTGAGGCCCGCTTCATATGATAGCGCGAGGTGATCAGCAAAATTGAGCGGACTTCCTTCTTCATGATGACATCCCGCCCGAAGATAGCGTTTTCCAAGGTATTACGAGAGACTTTTTCCAGGATAACCCCTTCCGATGATGGATCTCCCGGTCGATGGTGATACAGGTCGGATCTGCGCACTGTGGGGTCAACACCGATGAAAAACAGCCAAGCCCCCTTCCGTTGCCGATAAAGGCGTACCCCTTCCTCTACCCTGCCCTTGCCGCCTGCCAGCACTACAATGGCATCCACCTTTACTTCGCGGGGGCTGTATGAGAACGTTTTATAGGTGAAATCAATAAAAAGCATGGCAATAACTACCAGAGCAATTACCAGCAGTGTGATGAATGCCTTGATTAGATTCATTCCCAAAACCTACTTTTTTCTTGCATCGAAACCTCAAAACTGGTATAGAATTTTTTTCAGTAATTTACGGAGGACATAACGATATGTCGAGAAAATGTGAAATTTGTGGTAAAGGTCCCAGCTTTGGCAACAACGTAAGCCATGCTAACAACAAAACCCGTACCGTGTGGTATCCCAACCTTCAGAAGGTTAGAGCTTTAACCAATGGCAGTGTAAAAACAGTTAAAGTCTGTACCCGCTGCATCCGTTCCGGTTACGTTACCAAGGCAGCCTGACAGCTACTGCTTTTTCTGGTTTTCCAAGCCGCTACGCATTGCGTTGGCGGCTTTTTTATTTCAACATGGAACAGGGAAGCTGAAACAACCATTACAAACCGGCAACAATCTCTATCTCCACCAATGCCCCACGGGGCAGACTTTTGACCGCCACTGTTGAGCGTGCCGGTTTATGATTACTGAAATAGCAACCATAAACCTCGTTTACCGCTGCAAAGTCGCCCATCTCCACCAGAAATATGGTGGTTTTAACCACATCATCGAAACCAACACCTGATGCGGAGAGAACAGCAGCAATGTTTTCCATAACCTGTTGCGACTGTATCACCACATCACCTTGAACCAACTCTCCAGTTGACGGATCAAGGGCGATTTGTCCGGAGCAGAAGAGCAGATTCCCGGCCTGGATTGCCTGGGAGTAAGGTCCGATGGCAGCTGGAGCTTTATCTGATGATATCGCTTTCAATTTCATTGTTTTAACCTCTCCACTTTAATCACACCTTTAACCTTCATAATTGCGTTCATAACCTTCTGTAGATGTGCCAGGTCAGTGACATTCACCTCAAATGTGTTCTCACCACGTTTGTCGATCGTACTCTGGATATGGGCGCTGGAGATGTTTGCCTCGCAATTGGTTATGGCCGTGGTAATGCCTGCCAGAACTCCTTTTACGTCGTGACAGATGACCCGGATCTTAACAGGGAGAACAGAGGTCTTGACCTTGTTCCAGGCCACATCAATGCGCCGCTCGGGATCTGTCTCCAGAGCCAGCTGACAATCCGAGGTGTGAATGGTGACCCCTTTACCGCGGGTAATGAAACCGATGATATCATCACCCGGCACCGGATTACAGCACTTGCCAAAGCGTACCAGCACATCGTCGATGCCGCTTATTTCGACTGCGCTGGAAGACCTCCCCTTCAGCTTATTTATCATTGAAGTAAGACGTGATTCTTTGCGCTCGGTTCTCTCATGCAGTTTCTCATCCGGGAGGAGCTTGGCGATGATCTGCCCGGATGATATCTTGCCGTAACCCATCGCTGCCAACAGATCATCGTCACCAGCATAACCAAACTCAGCCGCAATCTTCTTAAAATCACCTGCCTTCTGAATTTTCTGTAGGTTGAGGGAATACTTACGGAGATCCTTTTCGCAGATTTCACGTCCCAGGACGATACTACGCTTACGCTCCTCGGTCTTGATCCAGGTGCGGATCTTGTTACGGGCACGGGAACTGCGGACAATCTTGAGCCAGTCCTTGCTTGGAGTATGGTGAGGCGAGGTGATTACCTCAACGATATCGCCGTTTTTCAGTTCATATTTAAGAGGCACCAGCTTGCCGTTGACCTTGGCGCCTACGCAGCGGTGACCGATGTCGGTGTGAACGGAGTAGGCAAAGTCGATCGGGGTGGACCCCTTGGGGTAACCCTTCACATCCCCCTTGGGCGTAAAGACATAGACCTCTTCGGGGAACAAATCAACCTTGACCGAATCCATGAACTCCTTGGAGTCCTGCAACTCTTGCTGCCACTCCAATAGCTGGCGCAGCCAGGCAAAACGTTTGATATCCTTCTCGTCGTACCCCTTGCCCTCCTTGTACTTCCAATGGGCGGCAATCCCCGCATCAGCCACGCGATGCATCTCATGGGTACGGATTTGCACCTCCATGCGATCACCATGAGGGCCTATGACCGTCGTATGCAACGACTGATACATATTCCCCTTGGGCATTGCGATATAGTCCTTGAAACGCCCGGGAATCGGTTTCCAGGCCGAATGAATTACCCCCAGCACCTCATAACACTCCCGCACATCATTCACCAGGATGCGGATAGCGATCAAATCATAGATTTCCTCAAACTCCACATTTCGCTTCTCCATCTTGCGATAGATGGAATACAGATGTTTGCTGCGTCCCGAAACCTCACCTTGAATCTCATGGATGGTCAGTTTTTTGGTAATGATGGCCTTGGCCTCCTCGACAAAGGCCTCCCGTTCTTGCTTTTTGAGTGAAATCTTTCGGGCAAGATCGAAATAAATTTCAGGATTGAGATACCGAAAGGAGAGATCCTCAAGTTCCACTTTAACCCACGAAATGCCCAGCCGATTGCCAATAGGGGCGTAGATATCCATCGTTTCCCTGGCAATACTGCGTTGTTTGGTTTCCGGCTGAAACTCCAGGGTTCGCATGTTGTGAAGACGGTCGGCCAGCTTGACCAGGATGACACGGATGTCATTGGCCATGGCCAGCAGCATTTTGCGGAAATTCTCTGCCTGGCTCTCTGCCTTGGTCTTGAAGTGAATCTTACTGATCTTGGTGACACCATCCACCAATGCGGCAACTTCCTCTCCGAACATCTCGGTCAGTTCTTCGGAGGTTGTCAGGGTATCTTCAATGGTATCGTGCAAAAAACCGGTGATGATGCTGGGGACGTCCAGCTTGAGGTCAGCCAGAAGACCAGCTACCTCCATAGGATGGATGATATACGGCTCTCCCGAGAGGCGGGTCTGCCCCTGGTGCACCTTGGCGCAGTAAACGTAGGCCTTGCGGATGAGATTCAAGTCCGCTGCAGGGTTGTACGCCACTACCTTGTCGAGGATGTCATTGAGCCTGATCATACGTTTTTAGTCGCCTGATGAGAATTGGAATGATGCCGCAAAGGAAGGATAAAAAAAGGGTGAAAGCACATACATTTTGTGCTTTCACCCAGGGTGGTGGTTTATTTTCCGTGATGTTTCTTGAGAACCTCGTAGGTGACCTTGGAAGCCGCAATCTCTCGCAGAGCAGTCACCACCTGTCGATTGTTCTTGGACTCAATCAAAGGTTTCACCCCCTTATAGAGCTGCTTGACCCGTTTGGATGCCAACATGACAAGGAGGAACCGGTTTTCAACTTTATCGAGGCAATCTTCTACTGTTACTCGTGCCATACTGTTACTCCTTCCGACTGCGTATAAAATGCTTTCATTCGGAAACAGCGAATGTAAAGCTATTGGTTTCTGATGCTGAAAAATAATCTTTCAGAACAAAAGTTTAATTGGAACAATATTTTTACCCCATTTAGCCTCAAATATCAAACAATTTCGAAACCTGTTCCAGCATTCTAAAGGTACGATGGTTGTGTGCCGTAATAATCGCAGACAATTCCTCGAAGGCAACTTCAATTTGATCATTGATTATGATGTAGTCATACCACCTGGCTTCCTTAATCTCCGCGGCCGCCCCTGCTATCCGACGCTCTATCACCTCGACCGCATCAGAAGAGCGGCTCTCCAATCGGCGGCGCAACTCGTCCATGCTGGGTGGCATGATGAAGATATAGCTGCCCCCCTCAAATTGTTCCTTAAGCTTGAGCGCTCCCTGACAATCTATGTCCAGCACAAGATCGACACCACGCTTGCGGGCTTCTTCGAGAGTTTTCATTGCCGTACCATACAGATTATTGTGGACTTCGGCCCACTCGGCAAAGGCATCTTCTGCAATCATATGCTGGAATTCATCATGGGAAACAAAAAAATAATCCTCGCCGTGAACCTCGCCCGCGCGTGGCTTACGGGTGGTATAGCTGATGGATTCCCGCATGGAAGGGAAACGCTTCAACAGCTCACGACAGAGGGTAGTTTTGCCCGCCCCGGAAGGGGCGGAAATTATCATGATCAGTCCTTCGCGTTTCATGTGTCAGCCTCTTGAGTAAGTTAGAAAAAAATGGGGCAATATATTTGTAGCAAGCTACGTAAAACAAAATACAAACCAAAAGAAAAGCCCTCCACAAGGGGGCTATAATAAATCTTCGGGGCAGACTAAAAAGGGTGCGACAAATCCGGATGAAGCTACAACTCAAAACTGTCCACGTCGAAATCCAGACCAGCGGTTCTGCCCATCACCTCCAGGTTCAGGCAAGCTCCATCAAAAACTTCGTTGGCCAACCGTTGAACATCAGCAACACTTACGGCATCGAAACCTGCCAGGATTTCCTCTATCGGCTGATTACGCCTCAAATAAATCTCGTTCTTCGCCAGACGAGTCATCAGGTTATCGCTGCTCTCCAGAGACATGAGGGTTCTGCCCTTGAGCTGTTCTCGGGATGAATCAAGTTCATCCTGGGGCACAGGTTCCAACCTTATCCGCCGAATTTGTGCCAATGCAATATCGACCGCCTCACGGCAGTTATTCTGTTCAGTCCCCGCATACACGACCAGCGCACCTGAATCGGCATGGGATATTACATAGGAATAAACCGAATAGGCCAACCCCTTTTTCTCACGAATTTCCTGAAACAGGCGGGAACTCATGCCTCCGCCCAGGATGGTATTAAGCAGGAACAAGGCATAACGGTCTGGATGATCCTGTGACAGGGCATTGGTACCCAGACAGACCAAGGTTTGTTCCAGGTCACGTTCACTCAGGTTGACACGCCGCCCGACGCACGACATGGCCTGATTCAGACTGCGAGGAGTCCAATCAGATGCCATGGCCGAGAAGGCCGCCTCCATCAACCCAACCAGATCCTCATGCCTTACGTTGCCGGCGGCCGAGATGATAATCTCCTCCGGATGGTATCGGCTCATCTTATAGCCGACAATTGTGTCGCGGGATAGCGATAATATCGTTTCTTCCAAACCGAGTATGGAATATCCCAAGGGCTGGTTGCA
>Ga0265294_10010920_pt1 | contig 10269 bp, 6 predicted proteins | sample MunlanPumphouse3_FD_192504 | JGI IMG/M metagenome (GOLD analysis project Ga0265294, IMG submission 192504) | Groundwater microbial communities from a municipal landfill in Southern Ontario, Canada - Pumphouse #3 | ecosystem: Environmental > Aquatic > Deep subsurface > Groundwater | place...
CTCATGTACCATTACGTTCTTCCAAGTTTTCAAAAAAGAAGTATAGCCAACATCAGTTGCTCACTTTGATCATTCTAAAAGAAGAAATCGGAATGGATTACCGTGATTTTACAGAATTAGTCCAGATACTGTCTCCAATAAGAGAGACAATAAAATTAAAAGTAGTCCCTCATTTTACCACACTTCAGAAATTCCTGACAAGAATACCATCACTTACATTTCGTATAATCCTGAATAATGTAATTCATATCCTACACCAAAAAGGTGATAAAATCAGGATTACGTCAATAGATTCAACAGGTTTTACAAGTTCATATGCAAGTCATTACTATTCAAAAAGAATCAATAAATTACGAAAAAACTTCATCAAAGCTTCAATTGCTGTAGATTCAGATAAATTAATAGTAATTGGATGGAAATTTTCAAAACAACCTGTACACGATTCTCAACATGCCAGGTCTTTGATTAACCAGGTTCAAAGAATTACGAAAAGTAAATGTTATACAATGGACAAGGGATATGATTCTGAAGACATCTATAAATATATCAGGGAATCTATTGGGGCAGAATCTGTAATCCCGGTACGCAAATGGAATGGAAATATTTACTTGGGGAAGTACAGAATGGAGATGTTTGAGAATTTCAATGAGGAAAAATACGGACAAAGAAATATGGTGGAGACCGTCTTTTCAATGATTAAGAGGAAGTACGGAGATACCGTCAGATCAAGAAAATATTACAATCAAACGAAAGAGATCAAGATCAGGATGATACTTCATAATCTGAATTCCTAAATAAAGTGAGGATTTCTACAGAGCCGAAAAACCATCATCTGGCAAAACATATCAGCGACGTGTCATGGTCAGAATTTAGATCACAGTTAGAATATAAATGCAGGAAATATGGTAAAACCCTTCTTATAATCGGAAGGTTTGAACCATCTTCAAAAATTTGTTCTGAATGCGGGTATTATAACAACAATCTCACTCTGAAAGACAGATCCTGGATCTGTCCGGATTGTGGATCTGAATTAGATCGGGACGTCAATGCTGCACAAAATATAAAACCATTCGTATTACTGAAACAAAATACAGGGCAGGAACTGCCCGGTGAGCCTGTGGAGATTAAGTCAGACATTTTGGAATCCAAAAATGCGTTGATCTGTGAAGCAGGAAGCTCCTCCCTCAAAAATTCGTAAGAATTTTCGGGAGGGGTAGTTCACCTGCAAGGCATAAATATAAATCCAATAATATCCTTCTGTGATTAGGTGAATATCCTATGAGTGGTTACTTTATTCGCTGAAAAAATCCGTTTTTTAGACACCACCCTGCGGGATGGTGAGCAGACTCCGGGCGTTTCTCTGACCCCGGCAGAAAAATTTGAGATTGCTTCATCTCTCTCAGACATTGGCGTACATCACATAGAGACAGGCTCTGCCGCTGCCTCTGATGGGGAGCGCGAGGCCATCAGGATGATCGCAGATGCAGGCCTGGCTGCAGAGACTGTGACCTATGTGAGAGCCCTTTCTTATGACATCGACCTTGCGGCTGATTATGGATCAGACGCCGTCCATCTTGTTGTGCCTGTCAGTGATCTGCATATCACCGCAAAGATGCAGAAGACACGGGATGAGATCATGGATATGGCAGTCTCAGGTGTAGAGTACGCAAAAGAACGTGGCCTTGTGGTTGAACTGAGCGGGGAGGACGCATCACGGGCAGACCAGACATTCCTGAAGAGAATCTTCAGTGAAGGTGTCAGTCATGGTGCTGACCGCCTCTGCTTCTGTGATACAGTCGGCCTTATGACACCTGAGAGGATGGCAGAGGTAATTCCACCACTCTGCCTTGCGCCCCTGAGCATACACTGTCATGACGACCTCGGCCTGGCACTCGCAAATACACTTGCGGCACTAAGAGCAGGTGCCACCGCCGCCCATGTGACAGTAAACGGCCTTGGTGAGAGGGCAGGCAATACCCCACTTGAGGAGTTGGCCATGGCACTTGAGGTGCTGTACGACTATGAGACAGGAATCAGAACTGAAGGCATCTACCAGCTCTCCATGCTTGTATCGAGGCTGACAGGTGTCCCTCTGCCAACCAACAAGGCCATTGTAGGTGCCATGGCCTTTACCCATGAAAGCGGCATCCATGCCCATGGTGTGCTCAGATCCCCTGCCACATATGAACCTGTTCCGCCGGAGATGGTGGGCAGGAAACGGCGACTTGTCCTTGGCAAACACTCAGGCTCGGCATCCCTTGAGGCTGCCCTTACTGAGATGGGATACATAACAACGCCTGAACAGAAGAGAGAGATCCTGACCCGCATCAAGGCACTTGGTGACAGCGGCAAGAAGGTCACAGATGCAGACCTGATGGCAATTACAGATGCTGTGCTCATGATCGAGAGAGAACCGGCCATCGTCATCCACCAGTTCACTGTGGTCAGCGGGAGCAATGTAACCCCCACAGCCTCAGTCACACTTGAGGTCAATGGCAGAAAGGTGACAGGTGCTGCCACAGGCACAGGCCCTGTGGACGCGGCAGTCAGAGCCCTTCAGGAATCTGTCGCAGAGGCAGGAAAGATCAGCCTGGACAGTTATCATGTGGATGCCATAACCGGTGGAACAGACGCGATGGTTGATGTAACTGTCTCACTCAGAAAGGATGGAAAGGTGCTGACCTCACGGGGCGCCAGAACAGACATACTTGCCGCAAGTGTGGAGGCAGTGGTCGCAGGAATGAACAGACTACTTGGAGAAGAAGATGAAGACAGGATCCAGACTGCTGATTGAAAGTTTGCAACATGAAGGAGTGAAGACCATATTTGGCTATCCCGGAGGTGCGGTGCTCCCCATCTATGATGAGCTCTATGATGCACCTCTTCAGCACATCCTGATGAGACATGAGCAGGCAGCAGCGCATGCGGCCGATGGTTATGCCCGGGCCTCGGGTCGTCCAGGCGTCTGCCTTGCCACATCCGGGCCTGGGGCCTGCAACCTTGTCAGTGGCATTGCGACCGCCTATATGGACTCCATACCAGTCATTGCAATCACAGGGCAGGTGCCAACCACACTGCTTGGAAATGACGCATTTCAGGAGTCTGACATCACTGGCATCACTTCCCCTGTCACCAAACACAACTATCTCATCAAGAGCGCTGGTGATATCGCGAGAGTTGTGCATGAAGCATTCTACATAGCAGGCACAGGCAGGAACGGCCCTGTGCTGATCGACTTTCCAAAGGACATCATGACTGAACAGGCAGATGACCAGAAGATCCCTGAGAAGATAGTTCTGCGGGGTTACAATCCCACACTCCATGGTCATGAGAAGCAGATCCGGAAAGCCATACATCTCCTGACCGCTGCCAGAAGACCGGTCATCTACGCAGGCGGAGGTGTTATCGCATCAGGTGCCTCAGAAGAACTGGTTGCCCTGGCAGAGGCAGAGGCCATACCTGTCACCACCACACTGATGGCACTGGGGTGCATCCCGTCAGACCACCCCCTGAACCTCGGCATGCTTGGCATGCATGGCACAGCCTGTGCCAACTATGCAGTAACAGAATGCGACCTGCTGCTGGCGGTGGGTGCCAGGTTCGATGACCGTGTAACTGGCAGGATTGAATCCTTTGCCCCTGAAGCGACCGTCATCCATATAGATATCGATCCAGCAGAGATCGGGAAGAACAGAAGGGTTGATCTTCCTATTGTCGGTGATCTCAGGAATGTCCTCCAGAGAATGCTTGCGTTGCTGACCGGCAGAAAAACCGGCGATGACTGGCTCTCGAAGATCAGGCACTGGAAGGAAGAATTCCCCCTGGATTATCCGGACGGCAGCAGCCTGCATCCCCAGCATGTGATACAGGAACTCTCAGATCTCATGAATGGCAGAGGCATCATCACGAGCGAGGTGGGCCAGAACCAGATGTGGGCTGCACAGTACTTCAGTTTCAGCCACCCCCGTCAGTGGATTACCTCAGGGGGGCTTGGAACCATGGGTTATGGATTGCCGGCGGCCATTGGGGCGCACTTTGCCTGTCCTGAAGAGCCTGTGATCGCGATCGCAGGGGACGGCAGCCTTCAGATGAATATCCAGGAGTTCGGGACTCTTGCACAGTATAACATACCTGTCAAGGTGCTGATCCTCAACAACCAGTACCTTGGCATGGTCAGGCAGTGGCAGGAACTCTTCTATGAACGCCGGTATTCATACACAGAACTCCCACCAGTTGATTTCACTGGCATTGCCCGTGCCTATGGCATAGATGGTCTCCGGGTTGAATCCCCTGAGGAGGTCAGGCCCGCACTTGAGAGAGCAATGCAGACAGATGGTCCATTTGTGGTTGACTTCATCATAGAACGTGAGGAGGGTGTATACCCCATGGTCCCTGCCGGTGCGGCCATAAATGAGATGATCAGGGGGAGTAAAGAATGAGGCCCCACACACTCAGCGTCCTGGTCGAGAACAGACCAGGTGTGCTCTCCAGAATATCAGGCCTATTCTCCAGACGCGGCTTCAATATAGAGAGCCTCGCTGTCGGCACCTGTGAGAGGCCGGAGATGAGCAGGGTCACGATCGTGGCCATTGGTGACGACGCAATCATCGAGCAGGTGAAAAAGCAGCTGAACAAGCTGATTGACGTGATCAAGGTCTCAGACATCACAGACTCAGAGCGTGTCGAGCGTGAGATCGCACTCATCAAGGTGAGGACAAAACCAGGAACATCCAGAAGTGAGGTGATGCAGATTGCCTCGATCTTCAGGGCGAAGATCATCGACGTCGGTGTGAAGACTGTGACACTGGAGGTGACTGGTGACACAGAAAAGATCAATGCACTAAAGGAACTGCTCAGGCAGTATGGAATCATTGAACTCGTCAGAACCGGACGGATCGCAATGCTGCGGGGTCAGAAGACAGTCCCTGACAAAGACTGATGTATGGCTCTGTGGATATGATCTGACGGGTGCGGGGATTTTGGGCCATGCCCAATCGAAATACCTGCATTTTTTCTCATCTTCGCTGACATTCAGTCCTGGCAGGATTTCTACAGAGCCGGAATTTCAATAAAAAAAGGATTATATGCCAGTTCAGGCACTCTCATAGATCCTGGTAAGATACCTGGCCGAGAAGATCAGAACTGCTGGTATGGCAATCCAGAAGAGTATCTGGCCAATGAATGGAATCATATTGAGGATTGTAATTACCACAATGGCTGCCACATAGAGAATAACAATGGCAATGATATAGTCCATCCAGCCGATCCTTCCAATTATCTCCAGAATGGCTCCGAAATTGAAGGCTTCACCAAAACTGTCTGTGCGGGCAAAACGGATCAGCCCTATTGTGGCAATCAGGCCTATGAGTATGGACAGTATGAATATGATCAGCATGCCGCCCAGGAAGCCGCCCATGCCTGCCACAACTGCTGCAGGACTCTGGAGACTCATTGCGAATATCGCACCTCCAAAAGTGAATGCTGTCACTATGATTATGGGTATTGAATAGATCAGCCCGATAATCAGGGTCATTATGCCGTCTATGAAGAGTTTCCCCCAGTTTTCAAGTTTAGGGGCGGGCTTTGCACCCCTGAATATCTCCATTACATATCCAATGATCAGCGGGAATATGATTGAAGAGACGATCAACAGGAGCCAGCGCATCCACTTTCCAGAGAGTGCCTCTGTTGTGTATACATAAGATTCATCAAAAAGTTCTCCGATTTGCATCTGATTTTCCTCCACCATTAAAGGAAATTCTACTGTATATAGATTTCCTGAAAATCATCTGGATTCAGGATATCCTCTCATTCAGAATATCCAGCCAGTCACTGACCAGGCGGGTGATCAGAAAATTATCTCTGACACATTCCTTACCACTCCTGCCAAGGCGCTTTGCAAGGGAGTCATCCTGTAATATCTCTATTATCCTTGTGGAGAATCCATCAGTATCAGTTGGATCCACCAGGAATCCACTCTCCCCGTCAGTGATCTGGAGAGGGATCCCTCCAACATCAGATGCGACAACAGGACGTTCCTTCCAGAGAGCTTCTGTGACAGTGAGCCCAAAACCCTCCCGCAGTGATTTCTGGATGATGACATCTGAGACCCGCTGCAGGGAATTTACCAGGATATTGTTCTCACTGTTTATGAGTATTACGTCGCCTTTTTTCCGGAGATCCTCTGTATGCTTCTCCAGACTCTCGTATATCTCCTGTCCCTCAGGATCATCTGCTGCCATGCTGCCACAGAGCACAAGTCGGCAATCTGTCTCCTTTCTGACTTTCCTGTAGACCTCAATGACGCCTTCGGGATCCTTCCATCTGTCAAATCTTGAGATCTGAGTAATGAGGGGTTTGTCTGTGGGTATTCCAAATTTTTCGAGTGATTTTGTAATTGTATTCTTTGTGATCTCCATATTTTTTGGAGTGAGAGGATCTATTGCCGGATGGGTGACATGCTGCTCAAGTGGCAGGTCTTCTCTCAGGTATTTGTTGTTTGAGACAACCATCAGGTCATATCTGAGAAGGAAGGGCTTGAGGAAATCCCAGAGTTCCTTATCAGGACTGGTGAGATCAAGGTGGCAGCGCCAGATCCAGGGCTGTTTCTTCTTGCAGCACCTGACAAGAGGCAGGGGTTGTGGATCATGGATGATGACACAGTCATGGTCAATATGAGTATAGACCTTGAAGTTCTGACTTGCCTCTACATACAGGCTTTTTTTCATATCAGTGAGGTTAAGGGGGCCGCCCTGGAGGGCATTATGAAATTTTTTTGTGATTGTGAAAAAATCCGGGTTTCCATGGAGGGTTCTCCAGCCCATATCAATCCCTATATCATTCATTATCGGAACAAGTGACGAGAGGAGTTCTGCAACCCCGCCGCCCTGATATGTGGAGTTGATGTTCAGGATATGTTTTCCATTGAGATCCCGTGCCTTCTGGTAGATCTCGTAGATCTCCCTGTCACTTACAATTCCATGATAATCATCAAGACTGCGCATTTATCTCCCCCCCTCTCTGAATATATTCTGAATATTGTCCTCACCCTTGCATCCTGCACACTGGGAGAGCAGTTCTCTCACCTGCCTGACAGAGTTCAGATTATAGTGTGCCTTTGATTGGATCATACCCACTTTGATGGAATATGCATCCTCTGGCAGGACATCAAAGAGATATTCATCTGTCTGATCATCCCCGACTGCCATGATGAAATCCCACTTTCCTGAATGGAGCCATTCCATGGCGGCTCTGCCTTTGTTGTAACCGGCATTCTTGATCTCAAGCACATTGCTGCCTTCAAGAATAGTCAGGCCTTTATGGGCAGTCAGATCAAAGAGTATGCTCTTCAGTTCCATTGCCCGTGTCTTTGCAAGTTCAGACTCAGCCATCCTGTAATGCCAGACCAGAGAGTAGTCCTTCTCCTCTATAAAAGAGCCTGGTGTCCTGTCAACATAGAGCTCAAGTATTGGTTTTATATCTGATTTCCAATCATTTTGCAGGGATTCTGTCATCTCCCATGCACCTTCTCTTCTGCGTATCCAGATGCCATGCTCTGCTATGATGCTGATGCCAGGTATGCCAAACCAGTTGTTGAGTGTCCCCCTGTCACGCCCGCTTACGATTACCAGTTCATTTGTACTGACCTCTGCAAGAGCTCTGAGTGTAGAGAGGAGTTCTGCGTCAGGAATAGCTGCTTCAGGTTTGGGTGTGAAATTGACGAGTGTGCCGTCATAATCCAGAAAAATCAGCCTGTCTTTGCTTGTTCTGTATTTATTGATGAGTTCATCTCTGAGGGCATCTGATATCCGGCGGGCATTGAGTTTATTCTGATCTTCTTTTGTTGTTTCCAGGCGTTGTATGAAATCCCCTGTCCATCTCATGATGTTATATCTCCTGAGACGGCTCTGCATCCACCTGTTCCTCCTGATCATTTCCTCCTCTGGCATTGTGAGTGCCAGGTGCAGAGTCTCTGCCATCTCTTCGAGATTGAATGGGTTTACTATGAGTGCCTCACCAAGTTCTGCGGCAGCACCTGCCATCTCACTCAGGATCAGGACTCCTTTTCCGTCAGTCTTTGTTGCTATGAACTCCTTGGCCATGAGATTCATGCCATCTCTTAATGGGGTGACCAGGGCCACGTCTGCAACCTTATAGAGGGCCACAAGTGTCTCAAATGGCAGTATGTCATAGAAATATCTGACAGGCATCCAGTCCATGGTGCCGTGCCTGCCTGTGATATTACCTACCAGACGGTCGATCTGTCTCTTGATGTTGGAATATTCCTTTACTGAGGTGCGTGATGGGACTGCGATGACCATGAGAATGACATTACCTTTGTATTCAGGATAATGCTCAAGGAAGAGATCAAAGGCCTTTAGTCTCTGTGGTATTCCTTTTGTGTAGTCCAGGCGGTCAAATGATAAGAGAATGTGGCGGTTTCCGTATTTTGACCTGATTCGTTGGATCTCTCTCTGAACTTCTGGCCTATCTACAGCACCTGCAAAGTGTTCATAGTCTATGCCCATGGGAAAGGTATCGACCTTTACAAGGTGGTCTTCTGTCAGGATCTCTCCAGATGTGTGCTGATAGCCGAGTATATGCCGTACGCTGTCAATAAAATAGCGCACATAGTTGTAGCTGTGAAATCCTATGAGATCTGCGCCCATCAGGCCTTCCAGGATCTCCTTTCGCCAGGGCAGGATACGATAGATCTCGTACGATGGAAATGGAATATGATTGAAGAAACCGATTGAGGCATCAGGTATCTTCTCACGGATCATCGCCGGCAGGAGCATCAGATGGTAGTCATGTATCCATATGCGGTCTCCTGGCCTGTAGAGTTCTGTTATGGCATTGCAGAATTGTCTGTTGACACTGAGATAGGCATCCCAGTATGGTTTCTCCCAGGTGCTCTCTGACTGGAAATAATGGAATAACGGCCAGATTGTGGAGTTGCAGAATCCCATGTAGTAGTCTTCAATCTCAGATCTGCTGATATATACCGGGTGACATGACTTTTTGGCCAGGATTGCAGAGATCTCTCTGGTCTCTGTATCATCCAGATCAGATGTGAGTATGCCAGGCCAGCCGATCCAGATGCAGTTGTGGGACTGGTAGAATGATGCCAGACCTGTTGCAAGCCCGCCTACGCTGGGTTCGACCAGGACCTTTCCTTCGCTCTTTTTCAGGATGAGGGGGAGCCTGTTTGAGACGATCAGTGTTCTCTGCATGCTCCATCAGGGTTGAGATCTGCCACATCTCAGCCACCTGTTATGGAGATGCCTATATTAAACTGCATGGGTGATGCAGGGTTGTGGATTCCTTATACAGACATTATTTCTCAGTTTTTCTTTTTGATCTCGATCTTATGTTCATTAATGATTGCAATAAAGAGGTTGAGCTCTAATGTGTTTGCCACAATCATCGGCAGCAGGGTTGTCCTGATCACGCCAAGGAGCTGTTCGAAAGGCACTGGATAGGTCAGTATAGGTATGATTATTAGGATGTGAATAACCTCTACAAGGACACTGATGATGACTGCTCTCAGACAGGTGATATTCCCCTTCCAGTGGTATGAACACCAGCCTGCGATGATTCCGGCAACTACAGTGGCAACTGAGCATGGAAGAGCAGTCCAGCCCCCTAGGCTGTAACGGTAGGCACCGCCTATCAGGCCTGTGGCTGCACCGACCGCCGGCCCTCCAACCACGCCTGCGATGATCGGCCCAAGGTCACGGAAGTTGACGATAAATCCGTCTACATTGATGCCCCGCATTGTGCCATACACAGAGAGCAGACCAAAGACGGCGATGATCCAGACATGGTCTATGACTGAGTTTCTCTCAGTGATTATCCCCCTGATGGTCTCTGTCTTGCTGAAGAGGTATACAGCGATTACCACAACTGCGAGGCGTTCAGTCAGGGGTATGCCGAACTCAATCAGTGTCTCCTCCTTCAGGAGGGCAACCAGCAGGAATGTGACACTTCCTGCCACCATGACCATGAGCCATGTCTTTGAGCCCCTGGCATATGCCGGCAGGCGGGCATCCATGTAGATCAGCATGAATCCAAGCACTGCAAACATGATCGATGCGGCGGCTGATACTATCCTGATGAGGAAATGGGGGTTGGAAATGAAGACTGTTGAGGAGATGAGAACTGCAAATAACAAAATTGTCAGCCTGTACAGGGTTATCTCACTGAAACGAGTATTGGTTGAGGATTTGAGGATCGATGAGATCGCCCTCGCACGACCGTCGACACCAC
>Ga0265294_10010921_pt1 | contig 10268 bp, 8 predicted proteins | sample MunlanPumphouse3_FD_192504 | JGI IMG/M metagenome (GOLD analysis project Ga0265294, IMG submission 192504) | Groundwater microbial communities from a municipal landfill in Southern Ontario, Canada - Pumphouse #3 | ecosystem: Environmental > Aquatic > Deep subsurface > Groundwater | place...
TCGGATGCGACGGCAATTCAGAATTTTGGCATTGCAACGAATGTAACAAATATAGCTGTAATAAGCATTATCAAAAACGGCTGTTATCTCTGCTTCAGAATAACAAATGTCCTATTTGTAGTTCAACGAATGTAGTGAAGATGTTATAAAAAGTCTGAATTCAGACCTCGTCAATATATGATTTTTACGGTTTGTAACTAGCTGATTTTTCATATAATTGTCGAAAACTGGACATTTGCCTGATGCGTATGATGACAAAAATTGTAATTTTTCAAGCTGTTACGGGTCAATTGCCATAAATATTAATTCCGATCAGATGGTTTCCTGTCCAAAATTTTAGTGGTGTTCAACTACCTGTTGACGAGGTCTGGAATTACATTTTATCTATAGTTATACGGAATGGGTACAAAGATGATAGAGTTTCCATGGTCATACCTCGGAACAGTTATTTCTGCATTTGCTGGTGGTCTCTGGGCCGTTTATAAGTTTGCAAACGAATATCGCGAAAATCGCAAATGGAAGCAAATAGAGTTCTTACTTAATTTAAGCCAAAAGTTTTTTGGAACTGATGATATCAAAGCTTGTATTATAAAGTTAGATAACACACATGAACTAGATAATCTAAGACGTATCTTTGAAAGTGAGCGAGCTATTCTGACAGATGCTGAAATTCAAGAGCTTGAAAAATTTAGGAGTCTATTTCAGTTCTTTGATAACCTTAACTGCTGCATAGAAATGAAAGCTCTCACGCTGGATCAGATTAATCTCTTCGGGTGGTTTCTCAATCGAATTGGAGAAACAGATTTTATTCGTGTCTATTGTGCAAAAGTGGGTTTCTCGAATGTTATTGCCCTTGCTGACAAGCTCGAAAAGTATGTGTATTCATCGGCATATTCACGTCTCCATAGAGTATGACAGGGAATCTGAACTTCACACTAACATCTATAGTCCCGGTCATATAGGCTGGGGGCAAAGACAAGAAACGTCGCTTTTCTTCGTTGATATAACTGAACAAGAATATCGTGATGAAATGAAAAACCCGCTCATTACGCCTCGGCGCAGGATAGCGGAACTGATCAGGACCGCGTGGGAAAAGAAGGCTTCGGTAATCTTTCTTGATATCCTGCTGGACAAAGCGGATTGTTACGATCCAGGCGGTGATAAGGAACTGAGAGTCCTGCTACAGCATATGATCGACAAAAATGCTGAAACTAAGCTCATCTTCCCGGCACAGATTGGAGCCGATTCAGTGCTGAGAGCAGGGGCGTTTGATGCCATTTTCCTTGCCCAGCAAAAGAAAGGGCGCAGGATTTTTTACCGTACGATAGCCGAAGCAAGTGCCCCGGGCAGTGATTATAAAAATCGGTTCTTTACTGCCTATAGACCTGTCTTTATTTCACAATATTCGAAGTGCCACCCCAGAAACATAGATATTATCTGGTCGGTTCCGATTTTGGCCACCGCCTTGCTGAATGGGGAGGAAGAAGAACTTGAAAATGCGAAAACAGACATCGAAAAAACAAAACCTGTACCTGAAAAACCTGGAAATGCATCAGAACAGTCTTATTATGGCGGACACGTTAATCCATTGGCAAAGCTTCAACTGGGGAATGATGGAGCAGTGATTGACGTCTTTCCTGTTGGGATACTGGAAGATGCCGGAAAAATACTCTTAAGGGCTGGAACGGGTGGGGGGCATGAGGAAGACCACACTCTGCGGATACGTTATCTGCTTGACGAAAAGCATCTTGGTTACCGCGGGAATAAAAATCGTATCGCACGTGTTGAAGCAAATAATTTTACCAAAAACAACCTGCCCAACTGTTTGGACGGCAAGATTGTGGTCATAGGCAACTCCAGCCCCGAGGCTGGCGATATCCATCCGACTCCAGTCGGGCCCATGGCAGGCATGTATATAGTCGGCAACGCTATTAATACCGTCAATGCCGATCTACAGCCTAAATTCAAAAGAGGTTTTCAAGTTTTTATCGAATTATTGGGAGTCCTTATTGCTGCTTTTATTTTCCTGCGCTTGACTCCTTTCCCCGCGCAGATTGTCGCGTCAATAATCTTAATTATGATCCTGATACCCATAAGCATTTACTGTTTTCTAACATCGGGAGTCTTTATTAATTTTCTTATTCCGATTGCAGGAATGAAACTCCACCGGATTGCCAAAAATATTGAAACGGTGATCGAGGACCGGCGGCTAAAAAAGGAGGATAAGCGATGAGTAAACTTTTTCTTAGTGGTGTGATGTTAACAATTGCTGCCGTATTCACGGTCTCTTCAGCAACATTGGGCCTGGCTGCTGACCGTGATATCGGTCTTTTCCTGAGAAACGAAGGGGATTGCAAAATTCAGAATGTGAACGGTACTAACGCTAGAGCTTGCAACAAAGGGACGTCGATCCCCAATGGCGCCGTAATCATTACCAGTCGGAATCTTGACCAGTTTGCCATCCAGTGGAGACAAGAGGAACTGGTGGAAAAGAATTTAGTGGAAGTGCCTGAGAAAGGAAAGAAAGGGTATAAAGTCTGCTTCAGTTCGAAGCAGGTGAGAAACCCGTCTGCCTTGCTTGCCTTTCTTCCGGGATTTCTCCGATATGAACGTTCTGTGGCAGTGACAACAAGCATGCACACCAGGGGTGACCAGCAACCCGTCTGTTTACCCGAGGAGAATGCCACGCTCATTTCAGGACAGCCAATCACATTTTTCTGGTGTGGCCCGGGCGCCATTCTTGAGATTAAGGAAGGAGATAGTGGTATTCTGTTGAAATCCATCCCCTTGAAGCCGGAAAACCGTTTCATAACTCTCCAGCCGGATGAATTGAGCCTTGCTGCTGGGAAAACGTATATCTGGCGTGTTAAAGGTCTTTTTAAAGAAGCCACCTCCTTGAAGATGCTTGGCCAACAGGAAAATCAGGAGATATCCGCACTCCTTAAGCGAATCGACGAGATGAACGATGTTTCTACAGGAGAAAAAGTTGCCCGCAAAGTGGTGCTGCTAAAAGTCCTTCAGGAGGAATATCCAGGGGTATATTCCTTTGCCTGGCTAATACACGGAATTCTGACGAGCCAAGATGAAGCCATCAATAAATTCGATCCTAAGCTAGCCCAATACTTAATAAGATCCATCGAAGTGAAGGAATGCTATTGATACGCTCGCCCAATGTTCATACGACAGACCAAAATCAGAAACTCGACGACCGGTGAATCTTACACCACCTTTCGTCTGGCTGCTTCGATGAAATCAGATTCGCCTGTGCCTGTCTCTGCGGACTCTAACGTGGAGTATCAGGAGGTTGATGTCCCAGGGGGCTGGCTGCTATCAGGCGCTCGGTGAGCGCTTCGATCTCGCTGATCACCTTCTTGTTCATCTTCTTTAACCACCGTTGGGGGATGCTGTCCATGCCGTAATAAGCGCCGGCCAGCATGCCGCCGATTGCGCCGGTTGTGTCGGCGTCTGCACCCTGGTTGACTGTTCCCACAATACATTCTTCGAAGTCTCTCCCCTTGAAAAACCAGTGAAATACCGTTTGAAGCGTATCAACAACATAACCGGTAGCCAAACCCCGGTACGGATCGAAGCAAAAGGTCGGGAAACGAGCTACCAGGCCGTTTGCCTCTCGGCGCAGTCGGGTTTTCGAGGCGCCGCAGAGCGCCTGGTGCAGTAATTCCCCCAGGCAGATGCAGGCGGCGTCGGAAACGGGATTGTTGTGGGTGAGGTGGGCTTGCTCCAGTGTGTATTTTTTGAGCAATTCTGTATCGGGTAGCGAGTATAGCGCCACTGGCAGCATACGCATGGCAGCGCCGTTGCCGGCATCCCACTCGTTGGGAGGCGCCTCCAGCGTGCCGCTGAGCATAAAGGCGCGAATCCCCTTGCGGCAGGTGTCGCCGCAGTCCACTGGCCGCGATTTGAGCCATGCGGCAAAATGGCGTGCAACTCCTTCAAGCGACCAGCTTTGAGCCTCGACGATTGCCCGTGCGATGCAGAGCGCCATTTCGGTGTCATCGGTTACCTGACCCGGTTTCAGCCGTAGCCAGCCGCCGCCGATGATCTCTTTGAAAACCCCGTACTTGGCTTGTATCTCATGGACGGTCATGAACTCCACGGTTGCGCCCAAGGCATCGCCTATGGCCATGCCAATGAAAGCAGCTTTGGCTCGTTCCCGGATTTCATCGGGGTTGTACTGGATAAACACGAGGAAGTCCTTTCTGGCGGATTGTACCGTAACATCACCGATATACGGAAGTGCTGAAGTGAAGGTGTCCTGCAAATAATGAACCAGTGCAGACAATAGGGTAATATGCTTAATAAAGAGGCGATATCTAGCATTTTTAATGAAATTTATTAAGGAGCAGCTGTTGCCTGCAAAATGAACCATCTGTCGTATCCTGCTCTACCATGCTGTTTTTACTGCTATCCGTGACTCTATGAGGATGTTTTGTATGGTTTGGCACGTCTTATGCCTATGTATAAGTCACAGGCAACGACGCCCGTGGGATTATTTTCCGCGGGCGGTTTTATTATTGAAGGAGGGATTAACCATGGCAAGCGCGTGCGAGATGAAGAATAAAATCCAGGGACACCCCTGTTTTGGCGGCAATCATCACAAGAACGGGCGCATGCATCTGGCTGTGGCGCCGCGTTGCAATATCAAATGCGGGTATTGTACCCGAAAACATGATTGCGCGAATGAATCCAGGCCTGGCGTGACCAGTCGCTTGCTGACACCGCAGGAGGCGATTGTAAAGGTGCGCGAGGTCATGGCCAGTCCGGTGGTGGGTCCGATCATCAAGGTTATCGGTATAGCCGGTCCGGGCGACCCGTTGGCCAATGAAGAAACCTTCGAGACCTTCGAGCTGATAAAGAAGGAGTTTCCGCACCTGATGCTTTGTATGAGCACCAATGGTCTGCTGCTCCCTGAATCCATTGATCGTCTGTATAAATTGGGGCTGCACAGCCTGACTGTTACCATCAACGCTGTTGACCCGAAGGTGGGGGCCCGGATCTACCGTGACGTTGTCTATCACGGCAGGCGCTACAGCGGCGTTGAGGGGGCCGACATCCTTATCGCCAACCAATTGGAGGGACTCAGACTGGCCGGTGAACTGGGCTTGACCATCAAGGTCAACTCGGTGCTGGTACCCGGCGTCAACGATGATCAGATCCCGTTGATTGCTGCCAGGGTGAAGAAGTTGGGGGCGTTTGTGATGAATATAATGCCGATCATCCCGGAAGCGGATTTTGCGAATATTGAGCCGCCCAGCGAGGGGCGCATGGCTGAAATCCGGCGTGCGAATGAGGATATAATAGGTCAATTTGCACACTGTAAACAGTGCCGGGCCGATGCAATCGGTCTGATCGGACAGGATGTGACGATTGGGGAGCCGGGGTGTGCAGTATCTTCAACATGATTTTGATGGAAAAGAGATGTTCAAACCGTTGAGGGGCAAGGTGGAAACCATGAATAGCAATCACGACATTATTATCGACGATACTACTCTGCGGGATGGCGAGCAGACCGCCGGGGTGGTTTTTAGCAAGCGCGACAAGATTGCAATCGCCAGAATGCTTGATTCCATAGGCGTACAGGAGATTGAGTGCGGCATTCCGGCCATGGGCAAAGAGGAGCAGGAAAGTGTCAAGGCCCTGGTTGATCTGGGACTGAATGCCCGTTTGATAACCTGGAACCGGGCGTTGATTCCCGACATCCAGGCCAGCATCGACTGTGGTCTCATGGCCGTGGATATCTCCCTTTCGGTCTCGGATATCATGATTAATAACAAACTCCGTAAAACCCGCGAATGGGTCAAGGAGCAGCTCCGTGTGGCGCTCGGTTTTGCCAAGGACAAGGGGTTGTATGTCTCGGTTGGTGGCGAAGACGCCAGTCGCGCCGACCTGCCATTCCTGATCGAGTTGATGCAGATTACCAGGGAGATGGGCGGTGACCGCTTCCGTTTCTGCGATACTCTGGGAATCCTGGATCCCTTTACCATGTTCGATAAGGTGCATGCTCTGCGGACAGACCTTCCGGAATTGCCGGTCGAGGTGCATACCCACAACGATTTGGGGATGGCCACCGCCAATGCCATAGCTGGCATCCGTGCCGGAGCAACGTTTGTCAACACAACGGTTAACGGGTTGGGAGAACGGGCCGGCAATGCTGCCCTGGAGGAGGTCGTAATGGGGTTGAAGCATGCCAGCGGTATTGACACCGGTATAAACACCCACCGATTCCGCGAGATGTCCCTGTTCGTAGCCAAGGCCTCTCATCGACCGTTGCCGGCCTGGAAAGCGGTAGTAGGCGAACGGATATTTGCCCATGAATCAGGATTGCATGCCGATGGTGTACTTAAGGACCCAAAGAATTATGAAGGGTTCGATCCGGCCGAGGTGGGGTTGACGCGCCAGTTTGTGGTCGGCAAACATTCGGGCAGCAGCGGCCTGATGGAGCGTTATCGCGACATGGGGATTGCCATCAGCCGCTCCGAAGCCATGCATCTTATGGATAAGGTGCGCCGCATAGCCCAGCAGACCAGTCGACCGCTCAATAACAACCAGTTGATCAAGTTGTACGGGATAAAGAAGGCGGCTTGAGCCGATAAAATCTACTCTCCCAAATACGTATACCCCAGCAGAGTCTTGTCCAGCAGTTCTATGAAGTGGCTGCTTTCCTCAATGGAGATCTTCTTCGAGGCCACACTCTTCTCAAGATTGTCACGAACGCGTTTCAGTATTTCAGGTCCCTTGTACTGGACGTACTTCAGGGTTTCCCAGGTCGCGTCGCCGTTGATTACCGTATCGATCATATAACCGGTTTTCTTGTTGAAGGTGATATGAACAGCGTTGGTGTCGCCGAACAGGTTGTGCAGATCCCCCAGGATCTCCTGGTAGGCGCCGATCAGGAAGAATCCTATGTAGTAGTCCTCGTCCTTTTTGATCTTGTGCAGCGGCAGGAACTTGGTTCGGCCGCTCTCGCCGACGAAGCTGGTGATCTCGCCGTCTGAATCACAGGTGATGTCGGCAATGGAGGCCATGACATCCGGCTTATGGTTGAGCCGCTGCAACGGCACGATAGGGAAGAGCTGGTCAATGGCCCAGGAGTCGGGGATTGACTGGAATAGCGAGAAATTTGCAAAGTAGGTTTGTCGCATGGAGAGCTGAAAGTTTTGCAGCTCCTCCGGGATCGGTTTTATCTTTTCAACGATACTGTTGATCTTCCTGATGATTTTCGAGTAGAGCCATTCCGCGATAGCCCGGTCGTTGAGCGTCAGGTAACCCAGATTGAAGAGGCTGACCGCCTCGTTTATAAGCTGTAGCGTGTCGTGGTAATCCTCTCGCAGCGAGTAACGGTCAATGCTCTTGTAGATGTCCATCAGTTTTTTGACGGTCGGGGCTACCTTTTCAGACTGGGTCAGGATCTCCTCAAAATTCGGCATGAGATGCTGGGTATTGGTGTTAAGGACATTGGTGACCAGCACCGAGTAGTGGGCAACGGTTGCCCGGCCTGATTCGGATATGATATTGGGACATTCCACTCCTGCCTCGTCACAGATGTTCTTGATCTGGTAGATGACGTCGTTGGCATACTCTTCAATGGTATAGTTGACACTGGAAAAATAGCTCGATTTGGATCCGTCGTAATCCACTCCCAATCCGCCGCCGATATCGATATATTCAATTCCAACCCCCAGTTTCTTCATCTCGGTATAGACGCGGGCAACTTCGATCAGTGCGGTCTTGATCTTGTCGATCTTGGTTATCTGGCTGCCGATGTGGGAGTGAATCAGTTTTACGCATTCCAGCATCTCCTGCTCTTCCAGCATGCGGATGGCGGCTATGATCTCGGACATGCGCAGGCCGAACTTGGCGTCTTCGCCGCCGGATGTGGCCCATTTGCCGGTTCCTTTGGAGGAGAGCTTGACCCTGATGCCAAGTTTGGGCTTGATGCCGGTCTTTTTTGACAGTTCCACGATCTTTTCCAGCTCGAAAAGTTTCTCCACTACCAGGGTTATATCAAAGCCGATCTTGGTCGCGTATAGTACGGTTTCTATGTATTCGGAGTCCTTGTAGCCGTTGCAGATGATGGGCAGCCCGTTGCCGGTTGAGATGGAGATTGCCGCCACAAGTTCAGGTTTGGAGCCGACCTCCAGGCCGATATTGTGGCGTTTGCCGTAACTGGCGATGGCCTCGACCACCTGGCGCTGCTGGTTTACCTTGATAGGGTAAAAGGTCTGGTACTTGGCCGGATAGTCGTTTTCCTGGATGGCGCTTTTGAAGACGCGGTTGATGGAGGCGATCCGCCCCTGTAGTATGTCCATGAAGCGCAGCAGGATAGGGGGTTTGATCTTGCGTTTGATCAGGTCGTTCACCAGGTCGCGCAGATCGATGGACTGCTTGGAGTTGGACGAGGGATGGACGCAGACATTTCCTTTTTTATTGATCGAGAAGAGGTCGGCGCCCCAGTTGTCTATGTTGTAAATCTTGGCAGAGTCATTTATTGACCAACGTTCCATAATCATTTCTCCGAGATTCGATATGATTGCAACTGACCCACAATATGGAAAAAGACCTGAAAATATCCTGCAATACAGCTCCCATGTCAATTGTTTTCTAACGTTACCTGATATCATTTGCCAGCGTCAACCTTGACAAGAGCGCCAGGAATGATTACATCAGTTATATATATGCGGAATAGTATCATCATCTCAATTTAAAAAAAGTATGGAAGTCTGCCATGTCACGTTTTTCAGTCAGGAAACCGTACCATCGCGAGATCTTTAGCCGACATGTTGGCGAGATCAGAAGTCTTTTGCACGCCCTTGAGATGCGGGATGAAATGGAAGAAACGGAAAACCGTCCGCGGATGGATATCTACGAGGCCGGTGAAGGGGTTATTTTAGAGTTCGATCTGCCAGGTTTTAATGTGGAAGATATCAGCCTTAAAGTGTGTGGACTCATGCTTGTCCTGGATGCATGCAAACTGCGGGAAAAGAGCGCTGGCAGCTTGATCTGCATGGAGCGGAGTTTCGGTCGTTTTCGCCATGCCGTGCATATCCCCGGTAATATTGATCCATGTTCCATCACCGCTGAATATCGTTTGGGCGTGCTGCGGGTAGTATGTCCAAAAACTGATGAGCGGCAGGTACCCATAAAGGAGATTACGATTGAGTGACACGGAAAAAGATACAGAAAAACCGGAATCCGAAGATCTGAAGATTCCCGAGGTGATGCCACTCCTGCCGGTACGTGACGTGGTGGTCTACCCCTTTATGATTATCCCGCTTTTTGTTGGCCGGGAGATGTCGGTTAAGGCGGTTGATAGCGCCTTGGCCGGTGACCGCATGATCCTGCTGGCGACGCAGCACGAGATCAGCGAGGAGGATCCGGCGCCGGATAAGATCTACAGCATCGGTACGGTGGCCATGATCATGCGCATGCTCAAGCTGCCGGATGGCAGGGTCAAGATTCTGGTTCAGGGTTTGACCAAGGCGCGGATCATGGAATATACTTCTGAAAAGCCTTTCTACACTGTGCGCGTTGAGCGGATGACGGATCTGCCATTGGTGGATATTTCGCTGGAGACCGAGGCGCTGATTCGCACCGTGCGTGAACAGCTGGCCAAGGTGATCGAGTTGGGGAAACAGATCTCTCCGGAGGTTATGGTCATCCTGGAGAATATTCAGGATCCGGGCAGTATGGCGGACCTGATCGCCAGCAATCTGGGACTTAAGGTTGCCGATGCCCAACAGTTGCTGGAGTTGGCTGAACCGATCACCCGTCTGACCAAGGTCAACGATTTTCTCAACCGCGAGGTCGAGCTGCTCAGCGTACAGGCCAAGATCCAGAGCGTGGCCCGCGAGGAGATGGGCAAAAACCAGCGGGAATACTACCTGCGCGAGCAACTTCGGGCTATTCAGCAGGAACTTGGCGATGGTGAGGGAAAAGAGGAGATGGTCGAGATCCGTAAGGCCATCGAGGACGCCAAGATGCCTGAGGGGGTCAGGAAAGAGGCCTTCAAACAGCTGGGACGTCTGGAAAACATGCACCCTGACGCTGGCGAGGCCGGAATTATCCGAACCTATCTGGACTGGCTGGTGGAGATTCCATGGAGCAAGACAAGTAGGGATAGCCTGGATATCGCCCGTGCCGAGAAAATTCTGAACGATGATCACTTTTACCTGGACAAGATCAAGGAACGCATCCTGGAATTCCTGTCGGTGCGCAAACTGAAGAAAAAGATGAAGGGGCCGATCCTATGT
>Ga0265294_10010922_pt1 | contig 10268 bp, 9 predicted proteins | sample MunlanPumphouse3_FD_192504 | JGI IMG/M metagenome (GOLD analysis project Ga0265294, IMG submission 192504) | Groundwater microbial communities from a municipal landfill in Southern Ontario, Canada - Pumphouse #3 | ecosystem: Environmental > Aquatic > Deep subsurface > Groundwater | place...
CTTCCGTGTATTTCTCTGCAATAAAGCGAGTTCCTGCATCTGAAAACAATAATCGGAGCCGCTCACCTGATAGCTGGTCGAAAAATTATCTGTTGAGGCTTCGATGTTGATGTGTACCAGAGAGTCGACGGCCAGGAAGATGCGTTGCCGGTCAAGGCGCAGACGGTAAAATTCAGGGTACTCGGGCAGAGGAGCTTTGAATTTGAAATGACCCTGCTCGTCTAATACTACGGAGTCAATTATTGATGTGTTGCTTAGGCCAAAGGATTCAAAATACAAAGTCTTGCTTTCTGCGTTTTGAACATTGCCTTCCACAACAAAGTCTTTATTGCCAGAACAAGCCTGCAACAGGATTAGCAAGACTGTTATAAAAGAGATATTTTTCATTTATTAGGATGAATGAATGTGAAGGACAAAATTATAAAAAAAAAGCATACCTACACAGCGGGTGTCTAAAGTTCTTTGTGCTCCAAAAGCAGCTTATGAAGCTTTCTAATGCCCTCAGAGGCGCTTAATTTAATATGCTTAATACCCGGGAATCTGCATAAAGTTAGTTCTTCGGGGTCTATCACGTAGGAGGGGCTCCCCCCGGGGACAATATGGAGCAGACCGGCAGCCGGATAAACCACTAATGAACTGCCAATTACGACAAAATAGTCTGCCTGTTTTACCAATTCCATGGCCGGTTCTATCATGGTCACCAGTTCGTGGAACCAGACAATATGCGGACGCAGCTGATCTCCAAAGGGTGTGCAATCGCCCAAACGGACTTCGTAATTCTCGGGTTTTAGCTCAACAATATACTCTGAATGGACTTCTCCTCTAACTTTGGTCAATTCTCCATGCAAATGCAAGACCTTGCTGCTGCCGGCACGTTCGTGCAGGTTATCTACATTTTGAGTGATGATTTGCACATCAAAAGATTTTTCCATGGCAGCAAGTTCGTAGTGTCCGGCATTGGGTTCAACTTCCAGGAGTTGCTTGCGGCGTTTATTGTAAAATTGGGTCACCAGTTCCGGATTGGCATTCCAGCCTTCGGGAGTTGCGACCATTTCAACAGGATATTCTTCCCATAAACCGCCAGATCCGCGAAAGGTTTTGATGCCGCTTTCGGCACTCATGCCTGCGCCGGTCAATACTACCAGTTTTTTCATAGTTCTATATTTGAAAACCGGGCATAAACACTCAAAGGCAAACAACGGCCGGCCTGGTCGTTGATAGAGAGTTCACCCGATTCAATGTCTTGTGCGTAGGGAAAATATTCCCTGATCAAATTATGAGCAATGGATGAGGAAAAGCCCATGGAATACAAATTGAGGATGAGGAAAGCCTTTTTAGGATCAAGCAGTTCTCTGCAAGCTTCCATCAGGGGAAGGATGCCTTCCTCAAGGATCCATTTTTCTCCTTCGGGCCCTCTGCCGTAGGCAGGAGGATCCAATATAATCCCCTGATACTTTTTACCTCTTCTGGCTTCTCTGCGAACATACTTCAGGGCATCTTCCACTACCCAGCGAATATTATCCAGGCCGCTGGCTTTCATGTTTTCTTTGGCCCAGGTAATTACCTGTTTTACAGAGTCCAGGTGGCTTACGTCAGCCCCGCAGGCTTTGGCGGCCAGTGAGGCTCCTCCGGTATAAGCGAACAGATTTAGTACCGAGGCCTGCTGTTGTTGGCCTTGTTGTATATTCTGCTTCAGATGTGCCTGGGATTCCTGCTGTTGTTGGTTGTCGTAGTGTTGATGAAGTAGCAAGCTATCGTAGATGAAATTCCAGTTTGAGGCTTGTTCCGGGAACAGTCCCACATGCTTGAATGCGGTCATTCCCAGTCGAAAACGCAGTTTTAATTTTTTGTATTCGTAGTTAACAAACCATTGGTCTGGCATAGGGGGTTTAAGTTGCCACTCTCCTCTTTCGCCGATCTCTGCCAATTTATCGACTCCCGATTGCTTTTTGCCGAAAGTTCTCACAAAACTGGCGTCAGACAGGGATGACCATTCTATGTCCGTCATTTTTTTCGGCCAGATGGCTTGGGGCTCCGGCCTTCGAAGAACATAAGAGCCAAAGCGTTCCAATTTTTCGAAGCCTCCGGTATCAATCAATTCATATTCCTGCCAAAGACTCCTGTCCCTTATTGTTTGCATATCCTGTCATTTAAATCAACACAAATGTAACAAATATCGCGTATATTTGAACTTTTAATTTCCCTGAACTTTTGTAGCATGGAACGAATTAGCAGCCTGCAAAATCCCGGAATCAAACAATTGTTGCGCTTGCAGGCCAAAGCCAGAGAGCGTAGGGAGCATTCTTTGGTTCTGGTCGAAGGAGCTCGTGAGATACAACTTGCTCTGAGCAAGGGATATCGTCCGGAACAGCTTTATATTTGCCCCGAACTTTATGCCCAAAGCGAATACCCGGATATAACAAAAGCACTGCCTGAAGAGATCAAAACAGAACTATCCCTGCCTGTCTTCGAAAAGCTCGCTTATAGGGAGAATTCCGACGGTTTGCTTGCTACGCTTCGGCTTAAATCTCATCTGCTTGACGAACTGGTTTTAACCGATCATCCTTTTATCATAGTCCTGGAAGCTGTAGAAAAACCCGGTAACCTGGGAGCCATTTTGCGTACGGCAGATGCGGCTGCCGTAGATGCGGTGATTGTCTGTGATCCTTTGTGCGATTTATACAATCCTAACGTAATTCGTTCCAGTATAGGCTGTTTGTTTTCTGTTCAAACGGCAGTTTGTACTTCGCAACAAGCTTTGGAATGGATGAAAAAACGAGGGATAAGAGTGTTGGCTGCAGAATTGCAGGCTTCACAGTGGTATCATGAAACGGACATGAGCAGCAGCGCAGCTGTTGTCATGGGAACAGAAGCCGATGGGCTGAGTCCCTTTTGGTTGAAAAATGCCGATGAACGTATCAAAATCCCTATGCGAGGTTATATAGATTCCCTGAACGTATCGGTTTCCACAGCCATACTCACCTACGAAGCTATGCGTCAGCGGGAATTCAGATGAACCTGTTGAACGCTGATGGAAGAATGTGTAAATACTGAGGCCATTTCCTGAAATTTTTCTTCGGCTTCGGTAGTCAGGTAGCGACAGCTTCCGCCTTTGGAGCATAGCTCATCGATTTCCGGATGACGCCGGAGGTAATCGCTCAGACTGTCAGCGACCAGCTTACCCTGTGTAATTATACTCACCCTGTCCGGGGAGTGTTTTCGTATTTGATTTATTAGAAGAGGATAGTGGGTGCAGGCCAGCACCAGGGTGTCGATGAGCGGATCGCGTCCGAATAGCCTGTCAAGGTGTTTCTTGACGAAAAAGGAGGCTCCCGGACTGTCGTGTTCACCGTTTTCGACCAGGGGAACCCACATCGGGCAGGCTTCTGATTCCAGTTGAATATCGGGAAACAATTTATGAATTTCGATGGGGTAGGATCCCGATTGTACCGTACCTTGTGTCCCTACTAAACCTACATGCCTGGTTTTGCTAAGGGGTCCCAGTGATTCAACCGTTGGCCGCAATATTCCCAGTACCCTGCTGTTGTGCTCCAGTGTGGGAAGGAAATGTTGTTGTATATTACGCAAAGCTTTAGCTGAGGCTGTATTGCAGGCCAGAATAACAAGACGGCAACTTTGATTGAACAAGTATTGAACTGCCTCCAGAGTGAATTGGTTTACCAATTCAAAAGAACGATTACCGTAGGGGGTTCGTGCGTTGTCTCCCAGGTAGAGATAGTCGTATTGCGGGAGCTTGCAACGAAATTCTTCCAGTATGGTCAGACCGCCATAGCCGGAATCAAAAACACCAATCGGCTTTGCGTTCATTCCGGGGAAGGGCTATTTAAGCCCCAGTTTAGCCCGAACCATCGGAGTGACGTCCTTACATTTGGACGGAGACCAGTACATGAGGCCCATATTGGCCGAAGTGTCAAAGATATAGACCATACTAAGTTCTTCTCCCACTGCCTGTACCGCTTTGGTCAGTTTCTCGTTAATCGGGATAATTAATTCTTGTTGTTGGCGCTGAATATCTTCCTGTGAATCCTGATAGAAATTTTGTATGCGTTGTTCCAGGTCTTGTATTTCTGTCATACGGCGAACACGAATCGATTCAGGTAAGCTGTCACGCTGGGCTACAAATTCGGAACCCTTTTTTTGGTATTCTTCCTGCATAATCAATAATTCACCCTCGTAATTTTTTGCCAGATCATCCAATTTTTTCATAGCTTCGGCCGTTTCGGGCATAGCCTGAAAAACTTCGGCTCTGTTGATATAACCGAATTCCTGAGCAACTGCCAGCAAAGGCAAAAAACAAAAGACAGCAATAATAAAATGTTTATACATAACGTCGTTTTTTGTATTGATAAATAAAGTGTATTTGAATTATTATTGGCTAATAATTAATAGCCCAATTTTTTTAAAACCTGGTCGCTGATGTCTATCGAAGGAGAGGCAAACACGATGTTGACCCCGGAGGCTCTGTCCAGTATCAACATTATGGATTGCTCTTCGGCCAGCTCCCTGACAGCATTGTAAATTTCGTCCTGAATAGGTGTGAGGAGGCTTTCGCGTTTTTTGTACAATTCCCCTTCTGAGCCGAAATACTTACGTTTTAGATCTGCAAGTTCTTTTTCTTTGCTCAGGATCTCGTTTTCTTTGTTCTTTTTCATCTCATCCGAAAGATAAACCATTTCGGCTTGATATTTGGTATACAGCTCTTTGGCTTCATTTGCCAGAGCATCAACTTCGGCCTGCCACTTTTTGGACACCTGGTTCAATTGGTCATTGGCCATCTCGTAAGCCGGAATACGCGAGAAGATGTATTCCATATCTATCAGGGCGTATTTTTGAGCAAATACCGCCATGCTGCTGAGAATCAGACTGATTATTAATAAACTAGCTTTTTTCATAATATCGAAATTTTTGTATTTGACTTTAAAAGCTGCTCAAAGTTAAAACAAATTCTAGAATTCCTGCCCAATGACGAAGTGAAATTCGCCGCCATGGGCTTTGGTTTCGTTACCTACAGGGTCAAATCCATAGGCCCAGTCAATACCCAATAAGCCTACAATCGGAATAAAGATTCGTACGCCCACGCCTGCTGAACGTTTCAATTCAAAGGGAGAATAATATTTAAAATCAGACCAGAGGTTTCCTGCTTCTAAAAACGCAGAGGCATAAATAGTAGCCGATTGTTCCAGCAACAAAGGATAGCGCAGTTCCAAACCAACCCGCTGATAGAGCCAGCCAACGCCCAAATCTCCGTTGCCGTATCCTCTGAGTGCGATTATGTCGTAGGCATAACTGCTGGAATAGCCTGTCATACCGTCTCCTCCCATATAGAAAGTGCCGAAAGGAGATCTTTTGTATTGGTTATAAGCTCCCAGCAAGCCAATGTCAAAACGGGTGGCCATGACTAATTTCCGGTTTCCGCTCAGCGGAGTAAATGTTCTGGAGCGAAAACGGACCTTATAGTATTCTATCCAGTTATAGAGTTCCTGGCTGTTCATCTTTTTGTAATCCTCGTCGCTTTTGTTGTCAAGCATAGAGAATGGAGGAGTAAGTCCCAGAGATAAAGAGTAAGAAGAACCTGAGCGAGTATATAAAGGATTATCCGTAGAGTTTCTGCTCAGGGTAAAGTTAAGGCTCAGGTCGTTGCTCCTGCCGTTGGAGATAAGGAAATACATCCAGTTTTGCAGATTATAGTGCTGATATGAAAATTCCGAGAACAGTTGAAAATAGTCATCGGGCCAGGCTAACCTGGTGCCTAAACCTGCAGATAAACCCCACATCTTGATGTATTTGGTGGGGTCCATTTCTGTCAGGTAATAATCACCATAATCGTATGAATTGCCGTAATAGGAATAATTCATCATGTAATTGTTGTAATAATTCTCGTAATACCTGTCGCTTACTCCGGTTTGATAGGAGTAATAGCCGGACAAAGAGAAAGAATTGGGTTTTTTCCCGCCCAGCCAGGGTTCCATAAACGAAAAGCTGTAGGATTGGTAATATTGTCCGTTGGTACGACCTGTAATACTAAAAGTTTGTCCGTCTCCCTGGGGCAAAACTCCTTCACTAATTCTCAACAGGTTACGCATGGAGAAGTTGGTGAATTTCAGACTGATTGACCCCACAATGCCGGTGCTGCCCCAACCCAGAGAAAATTCTACCTGGTCGTTGGATTTAGAGGTAAGATTCAAATCGATGTCTACTGTGCCGTCTTCGTTGGGAATAGGATTGATGCCCATGGTTTCGGGGTCGAAATGCCCTGTTTGGGCAATTTCCCGGGCCGAACGCATCAAGGCGGCTTTGTTGAAAAGTTCTCCGGGTTTGGTATAGAGTTCTCTGCGGATGACATGTTCGTACAAACGGTCGTTGCCGTTGATGTTGACGCGCCTTATGCTGGCCGGTTGGCCTTCGTCAAGCCTGATTTCCAGATCAATTGAATCTTCTTCGACTGCTACTTCCAAGGGCATAGCCTGAAAAAAGAGGTAGCCTCTGTCCATATAAAGATCGGTTATGGCATCTTCGTTGGGTGACTGAAGTAAGCGTTCGGTAAGTCTTTTTTGGTTGTAGACATCGCCTTTTTCTATTTGCAGTCTGAAGCTGAGTTCATCGGCAGAATATAAAGTGTTGCCTACCCAGCGAATGTTCCGGATAAAGTATTGACGGCCTTCGTCTACCTTGAGGTATACATTGACAGTATTGTCGTCAAAGCGGTAAATAGTATCTTCAACAATAACGGCATCCCGGTATCCGTGTTCATTGTATTTTTCTATTAAGGCAATTTTGTCGTTTAGGTACTCGGTATCAACAAATTTTTTGGTTCTGAAAAAGTTGATCAGTTTATTTTTTTCGTTGGTCTTTTTCATGGTCCAGTTGATTTTGCCGTCAGCAAAGGCTTCATTGCCTTCTATTATCAACTGGTTTACTTTAACTTTATCTTGTTTGTCGACATTGATTTCGACGATGACCTGATTCTCGGATTCCGGATCGTCCCGTTGCATGACGTTGACGTTCGCATTTTTGAAACCTTTGCCGTCGTAGTGTTTTTTTATAAGTATTTCTGCCCTGTCGATAATGTTGGGAGTAATCTGATTGCCGACTATCATATTCAGACGGGGTTCCAGTTCTTCTATTTCGGATTTTTTCATGCCGTTGTAATTGACTTTTGAAATCCGGGGCCGGGGACTGAGAATAAAGCGGAGCCATATTTCGTTGCCTTCGATTTTGTCTGCTATTATTTTGACATCCGAAAAAAGACCATGCCTCCAAAAGCGTTTAACAGCTTCGCTGGTTTCACTACCAGGAACCCGTATTATCTGGCCTACAGACAGCCCCGATAATCCAATCAGCACATAATCTTCGTAGTTGTCTATGCCTTCAACACTTATGCCTGCAATTTTTAATTCTCTGGGATAAGAATAATAAATTTCCGGCAAGCCCTCTACTTGTGCTGCAAGCGGAGACAAGGCGCAGAAAATACAGAAAAAGCCGGTGAAAAGCTTAAATATTGTTGAGTGAGTTTTATTCAATTTCTTCTTTTGTTAGTTGTTCACTTGTCTTCCCAAAGCGTCTTTCTCTGGACTGATATTCGATAATGGCTTTGAAAAAAGCTTCTTTCCTGAATTCGGGCCAGGCTGTTTCGGTAAAATACAATTCAGCATAGGCGGCCTGCCAAAGCATAAAATTGCTTATACGAATTTCGCCACCGGTGCGAATCAACAAATCCGGGTCAGGAACATTGGCAGTACAAAGATATTTCGAAAAATAATTTTCATCCAGATCCTGTTCATTAATTTTTCCTTCGGATAGAGATTTAGCTATGGATTTAACAGCTTCCAGGATCTCCCAGCGGGATGAATAACTCAGGGCAAGGACTAAATTCAATTCTTTTCCCTGAGCGGTGTTTTGCATAAATTGTTGAATTTTATCCTGAATATCTTTGTCCAGGCGGTCTAAATCTCCTACCACCAGTCCACGTACACCGTTCTTGATTAAATCACCGGTTTCGCGATCGATGGTTTCCATCATAAGCCTCATCAGGGCATTGACTTCTTTTTGCGGGCGATTCCAGTTTTCTGTCGAAAAAACATATAAGGTCAAATAAGAAAGGCCCAATTCCCGGGCTGCTTCCACCACGGCACGTACAGAATTGATGCCTTCCGTATGTCCGAAGATGCGGTCTTTGCCACGGCTTTTTGCCCAGCGTCCATTGCCGTCCATCACGATGGCAACATGTCGGGGCAGAGCTGATTTATCTATTTGTTCTATGCTTGACATTTTATTTGTAACACTTAGACCCTATATAAAACAGGTCATAACTAATATATAAAGCCAGGATAAAATATCCGTCTTTGTTTTTGTTCCAGGCACTTTGAGCTATCCAGGGATCATCCAGCTTAAACAAACTTGCTTGAGAGGTATAATCCAGTTTGTCGGAAAAACTCATCCTGTAGGAGCATTCCAATCCCAGGTTGAAGCGGGCCGGTAATTTCAACTTAATACCCAGTCCCAAAGGGATGTTGGCTGTCAGGGCATTTTTGTCGGTTTTATAGCCGGTCAGACCTATTCCGCACAATACGTACGGAGAGATTTTGCTGGCTCCGGGATAATAATCCGCTGCACCGAATTCATAAAAATTGAATTCAAGTTGTATGCCTCCATCCAGGAGTCTGCGTGAAAAATCCAGGGCTTCAGCTCCCGGGTATTGTTCCAGCTTGTCTCCGGTTTTGCCCGATATCCCTGCACTCAGCAGGTTCCCTTTTATAGAAAAACGCCGGTTTAGGTGATAGCGCATCAATACCCCGTAAGCAGGATGCACTTCCTCAAAAAGTCTGGTCTGGTTAGCATCGCCCATATAAAACGAGCCGCCTCCCAGGCCTCCGATTTCCATGCGATAACTCTGTCCATACATTGCTGCAGAGCAGAGTAATAAAAATATCGAAAAGAATGCTCTTCGTCCTGTCATGCTAATAAATGGCTGTAACATCTCATACTTTAACGCAAAAAAGCAGAATTCATTTTACAGGAATGTTTATTTCTCCGGAAATAATTTTCTGTGAATGTTTCCTTTCCAGACTTTATTTGAGATGTCGCCGGATTCTCCGCCGAAAATCCAGATATATTTGTCCTCTTCAACCAGAATGTGTTGATATGCTAATCCTTCTTTGATATCAAAAAATTGAAGCACAGTATCGGCTGCCGACCAGCTCATGCCGTGATTTCCCGAAATGTACAGGCTGCTGTCATGCCGGCCCAGGCTGTTCAGTCCGCCGTAGTAAAACATTTTATCGTCGTAATGAAATAAGGAGGCTCCTTTTCTGGGTTCAATGATAAGGGGTTTGTTGTTGACCTTTACCCAATACAGCCCGTCCATAGTGCTCCAGCTGTCTCCGTTCAGTTCTCCCCGCGCATTAATACCTCCGAGCAGACTTATGTAAGGGACGTCGGTAACTGTTTTATAATTTGTAATGGCATAGTCCGCGACAGGAAAATCTTCGGGTATAATTTGCCCGCTTTCCCAACCTGCAGAATCTCCTTTGAAGCGGGCAAAGCGCAGATCACCCTTGTTGTCAAGTATGATTCCGGTCAAAACGTCTTCACTAAGGAATTTACGCCCCTCTAATTTACCAAAAAGAGTCTTGACTTTGGTGCTGTCAGCAGAGCCTGACCATTGATTCAGATCGGTGGAATTGTATATTGATCCTTGTTTGCCCAGGAGATAATATTTTTCTTTGAATTCAGTCAGGCTCTGAATCAGAATAGTATCGTTTAGTCCTGAAACAGGAGCATCCGCTGTCCAGTTGAGTCCATGGTCAGTAGAAGTATAACTGATAACTGAGCCGGAATCGGGTGCAAAGAATGTTTTGAACAAGCCATGGTGTATAAGCGTTTTATTTCGGGCTGCAATGCCAGGAAAATTGCTGCTCAGGGCATTCATCACCATAGAGTCTGGGTTGAGTTGATGTACATTAACCCTGATCTGGTATTTCTTTTGGTGTTCACCGTCTTCGGAATAATTGCTCAGGGACATGGGCTGGCTAAAATCTAATATATCGCCGACATTCCATGGCAAAGTGTCGTTGATGAGGATGTTGCCATTGGATGAAAAGAAAATAATGCTTGGAAACAGGGAATCAATCCGGGTTTGATACGGCAGCGAATCAGGATTGTAAATGAGTCCGGCAAAATTGTCAACATAAAAGGTGTAATTGGCAATCTCAGGGAATGAGTCAAAGCCAAAATGTTGAATATTAGCC
>Ga0265294_10010923_pt1 | contig 10266 bp, 9 predicted proteins | sample MunlanPumphouse3_FD_192504 | JGI IMG/M metagenome (GOLD analysis project Ga0265294, IMG submission 192504) | Groundwater microbial communities from a municipal landfill in Southern Ontario, Canada - Pumphouse #3 | ecosystem: Environmental > Aquatic > Deep subsurface > Groundwater | place...
CAGCAATTTTAAAAATATTGGCTGGTTTTAAATTAAGATTGTTTGGAAATTGCATATAAGTTTCAATTATTAATTGATAAATGTATACTTTATATTATATCAGATTTTGATAAAAAATAACATTTATTATTAACCAAACAAAAAATACCTCAAAATTGAGATATTTTTTGTAACCTATTATTTATTTCGGTTCGATTCTTTTTTCCGGGAGGAAATAAAAGTTTCGAACTAAAAATTATATTTGGCTAATTTTAGACGCACTTCGGTCTCTCAAAACACGCACTAGGTTGGCTCGGGGACAGGGATTTCCGCCTCAGCGAATTCGCCGTCGCTCATTCGCTTCGTTGTCGCGGTCAGCGTCCGACTTGCCCCCGGCAAGTCGTCCGACGCTCCCCTTTTCGCCGCCTCTGCTGAGGCGGCTCAAGACTCGCTTCTGCCCTGTTCGAATCCCCCCGCCTCTTCGAGGCGGATAATAAAATAACCAGCACAAGTGCTGGTTATTTTATTATGCTCGCTTGGAGGGACAGTTTTCGGACGTGGGTGGCTAATAATAAATAAAATAAATGAATATTCTAATTATAAAACTGATGTTATTTTAACTAAACTATAAATAATTAATCTTAAAAAACTCTAATATTGCCAACGATCAAGTTATTTCTTGCCAAAATATAGATTTCATTATTTTAATAATCTTTTTTTTGTTTAATTTTCTGCTAAACTTTTTATCAAAATTTATTTTATTATTTTTTTTACTATCATTACTAGTATCGACAGACAATCCATTTTTTATACTTTTCTGCCATAAGCTATTAAATTCATTAATAGCCAGATAATAATTTTTATTTATAAAGAATTCTGGTGTCTCTTTTTTATCACAAATCTCTTTTTCCAGAAAAAATCTCTTTTTTACGGAGTTGTAATCACAATTTACAAATATATAATAATCTGGAATAATTATGCCGTCATTATCAAGTAATTTATTAAATAGATTTATGTGCTTTTTTCTAAAATCCGCGATTCCAATCTTATAAAGAGCATAAATATGAGCTGATAAAGAAACAAAGCTTCTATCTAGAAAATTTATACCATCTCTTAAATATTTTTTTCTAATAATATCTACTTGTAAATATCTTTTATGTTCTAAAAAGCTAAATTGTTGCGATGGCTTGTCTATTTTTTTAATAAAACTAGAGTACTCCAAAACAACATTGTAATTATTTTTTTTAGATAAAATATTACATAAAGTTGTTTTACCAACAAAAACATTCCCATCCAAAGATATGATCATAAAGATATAGACAATTTACATTTTTTACATAAAATAGGGGCATTACTTTTATTTTCATAAATACTTTTTCTTATTTCTCTATATTTTGGAGAATTCCATATTTTTTTTACTGAACTCCTGCCAACATCCCCTAATACATACTGGGCTTTCCAGTCCATGCAACAAAGCACAACTCGACCATCAAACAGGACATGGAAGCGTTCAATTGGACGATTTTGTTCGCATCCAAAAATATTTTTTTTATTAATTTTATTATTAAATTTTTTCACATTTCCAGACCTGTCTAAAAACCCCCAAAATTCAAATCTTATAAAATTATCTTTACAATATTTTTTTGCCGAAATAACATCTTTTGTCTTTATCCCTGGAAAATTAATCATAACCAAGCTTATTTGTCCGATGCTTTCTCTCAATTTTTTATTATTACACAAATCATCAAGGTTGTTTTTTACATTACACCAGCTAATCCCGGTCATTATGTTTTGATGTGATAACTTCGAAAAACCAAACACACTCAATCTTAACTCTTTTATATTGCAGGCGGCTAATTTATTCTGACATTCTTTATCTAAAATAGAAAGGTTGGTAGATAATTCAATTTCACAATCAGGACACCTCTTATTAATATATTTAATTCTGTCAATAATCTTATTATCTAAAAATGGCTCATTGTTAAAATATGGAGCAATTCTTATTCCGTAATTATTCATCTCCGCTATTTCATTAATTATTTTTTCAAACAAATTATCACTCATTATTCCTTTTGGATTATTTCTTTCCACGTCTTTATATGGGCATATTACACAACCACCATTACAAAATGACGATGTTTGTATTTCAAAAAACCTAGGAAAGTTAATCGATATATTATCAATATTCATATTATTTTATTGCTTCGTGCCCACTATAAATTAATTCAGTATATTCCCCATTATTTATTTTTTTTATTTTTGAAAAAATACTAGCATACTTAATATTTATCTTACAATGCATCATATTAAACTTCTTTGCAAAAATAGATATTTTTTTTCCATTTTCCACCTCATCATTAATAACGTCCTTAATTATTTTAATTAAAAATGTATAAATCAAATTCTCCGCCTCATCTCTATATAGCTCAAATTCTAAAAAGTCTTTATTTAATTTTTTAAAATTTCTATTATCAAATCTGCAAAGAATATTTTTTATCAGACCAATAGTTGTACAATAATATTCAAATTCATAGGCCTGATTTTTTAATTCTAAAGAAAATATTTCCTTTATCAGCTGATAAAATTTTTCCGTTTTTGCATCTTTAAATTTATAACCGTATGTTATTTCGCTATAAGATAAAGATTTATTAATCAAATCATCTTGAATTAATTTTTTGTGTAAAATTGACCCTGGAATAATTCTAACTTTTTCCAAAAAAACTCCAATTCTAAATAGCTTTCCTATTTTTTTCAAATATTTTATATTTTCCTTAACCGAATTTATAGAAGAATACGGCTCAAAAATAATATAACCAATGTGAATATTTACATTATGCTTCATCAACCTCTTCTTTATAAATTCATAGGAACTATCTTCAATCTCTTTATTAAATAATATCTTACTCATTTTAGAATGGTTTTCCAGGCCAAGAAATACGCGAACTAATCCTGATTCAATCATTTTTTTTAATATGTTATCGGGCGGAAAAGGGCTGCATTTTAAATATACATAAAATTTTATTAGAAGTTTTCGTCTTTTAATTTCTGAACAAATTTTTAATATTCTATCATCGTCCTTACGATTCCGCCAAAAACAGCTATCATTAAATATAAATAATCTTTTTCCTAAGTTTCTATATAAAAACTCTATTTCATCAACCACTAATACCGAATCACGATAATCAACATCATTCAAACCATTTATCTTAGATAAGATTGGTATATGACAAAAACTGCATTTTCCGGGACAACCGCGAGATGACTCAATGTTTATATATGATCCGCTTTCATCTATTTCTATATTTCTACTTGAAAAAGGCAAATCATTTAATTTCAACTTGTATTTTCTTTGATAATAACTAGAGATGGTTCCGTTTTTAGGATTGCGCCAAATACCGCCTGGACAGTTACAATAAGCAGCCCCTTTTTTTAATAATTTTAATAATTCAATAGTGGTTTCTTCTGGGTTACCAATAATAATACCATCAAGCCATTTTGATTCTTTCATTAAACTATCATAATTTAAGCTAGAAAATGGACCACAAATAAAAATTTTATTTATCAAATTTTGCCTTTTAATCTCCGATAAGAGCTGGAACATCTGATAAAAATCTTTGAAATTAGGCTTGGCAATTATAATTGTATTCTGGTCAATATTTTCTAAAACATCCTCCACGCTATGGAAATTATTTTTTTCCAATAAAACAAGGTTATTGGTTATTCTGTTTTTTGACAAAAAGGCCGATAAGGATCCCATGGTAACAGATGCGGCTGATTGAGAAAAAAGAGTTCTGTAAAAGACTAGTTTCACATTAATATTTTTCATAACTTTACTTTTATTACCTATACTAATATAATAATAACATAATTTAATAATATTTAAATTTATGGACAAAGGAGTAATAGTTCATTCTTTGGTTATTAATAATGGTAAATTGCTTATCTTAAAACGCGTTGAAGACACTTACGAGGGCGGACTTTGGGATCTTCCCGGGGGAACATTAGAAGATGGAGAGGATCTATCAATTGGCGTTAAAAGGGAAACTTTTGAAGAAACTGGCCTTAAAATTGAAAACCCGGGGATGTTTTATTATAGTTCAAATGTAGATGTCAAAAAAAACAAACAATTCATTACCGTTATATTTATGGCTAAATTAAACGATGACAACCCAATCGTTACTATTGACCCCAGCGAACATAGTCAATCAAAATGGATAGAACCAAGTGATATATTCAATTATCAAACCGTCAACTATTTAAAGCCTTGTATTAAATATTATATTAATAAAAAGCACCCCATTTTAATTTAACAAAAAGCTATTCTCTTAATATTTTAGTTTTATATTTTTTAATTTTTTTCTTTGTTAATAAAGAATAAATGGAACATAAAATTGAATAGTAAGCTGAAAAACCATGTAAAATATAAGCAAAAAAAGATCCAATGGAAATATAGATAAAGACTTTGTAGGTCTTTATTTTTTTGTCCCTTCTGGATAACAAATATGCAACAAAATTAGGAATAATTAAATAAACAAAATATGTTATTACAAATAATAAAAAATCTTTTACTACTAGCGAATAAATGAAAAGATAAAGCAATAATAATGGTCCAGCAACCCAATAGACGGCGTGAAAAAATAACTTACAGGATAAAATAAACAACTTAAAATGATCCGACTTCTTATACTTTTTTCTTAAAATATTATAATATGTAAAAGATTGAAATGGCCCAAAAAACCAAGAAGCTTTTTGAAAAAATAAACTTTTTAATGAATCAGGGGAATCAGCATAATCAAAATAAGGTATTGGTTTTATATATTCTTTTTTATAACATAGCTCTAACCCAAAAATAGCATCTTCATTGTGTGTATTCTCGCTAAAACCACCAACATTCAAAAAAACATCTTTGGTAAAAAATAGACCATGCCCTATGCAATAATTTATTGGATATAATAAGGGATATTTTTTATTATTTAAAAAAGAAATTTGTTTTAAATTGTTAAAAATTTCAAAACCAATGCTCCATCTATTTTGCCAGATACTCGAAGAGAATAATATAGATTTTGAAAAAAAATATTTTTTCGATATACCATCTAAATTGTTAAAATAATTTCCGTATTGTTGAAATACTCTATCACTGGAATTAAAATTAGTAGCAATCCAGGAAAAAGTTTCTTCTTCTGGCCTAGAATCTGCATTATAAATACCAATCAATTGATTATTAATAATATTATTTTTAAATAAATAATCTATTGCAAAATTTAATTGGTGCGCCATTTTTCCATTAACTCCTGGGTAATTAATTTTAATTAATTTATCATGATTAACAGATTTTAAAATATTAATAGTATTTTCTGCCGAACAATCATTATTAAACAACTCTTTATTTGTCGTAACTATAATTAATTTTGAATTATTAAAGGGCTTAAGCAAATCTAAAAAATATTTAATTGTATCTTTTATAATTTTTCCCTCATTTAAAACTGGGATAATAATAAAAAAATTAAAAATCCTCTTGTTAGCCAGGGGAAGTTTTCTATTTTCAAAAAGCCATTTATTTGATACATAAATTCTTGCAAACCAATAAATCGACAATACTAAAAAATAAAAAGATATAAATAATTTAACCATATTTATAGAAAAAGGTATTAAGCAGGAAGCAAAATACCTTTCATTTTTTAAAACCAACTAAATTGATTAATTTCTGATTATCCAGAAATATCAAAGCCTCTCTCGTCGCTTCTTCTTTGTTGTCAGCAGAATGCATTAAATTATAAACGGAATGCTTTTTATTACTATCGTAATACTTTATTCTTATATAATTTCTAAACTCTGCAAGTCTTCTAACCACATCGTTACCTGAAACGAGAAATAAATCAGACTGATTTTCTGCTAAATAATCAACCAGAGCATTTTCCCAACTTTTTGTAAAAAAATAAGGGTACAAACAAAAGATATTTTCTACTGTTATAATAATTTTTTTGCTAAAAAGTAGCTGAAAATCATTTTTTAAAGTAGAAAAAACCTCATTTCTTAATTCTGGAGATTTTGCATCAGGCTTTAAAATACAGAGACTAAAATCATTCAAAAAGAGTAATTCCACTGGAACAGCGCTTTTATTCCCTCTCCAATATCGTTTTTCTTCTCCAACAATAATATATTCTCCTTCATCGTCAATCTCTATAAATCCCTGTGCATCGGCGCCAATATAATAATATTTAGTGGTGCCATTAATTTTTATTTTTTTTATAAGTCTCCCGGAATTATCTAATAAATTAATTCCAAATTTTTCCATTTTCAATCCTCCTAAATTTTAATGAACTAATGTTAGATTATAAAACAAAGCTATTTAATTGTCAAATTGACTTTTAACAAATGTTGTGGCATAATTTTATTAATAAAGTAGAATCATTAAAAATAAAAAAAGAAATGGAAAAAGGAATAATAGTCCACACAATTATCGCTAAAAGGGGGGAAATATTAATCTTAAAAAGATCAAAAAATAACTTCTTTCTTAGTGAAGAATGGGATTCTCCTGGCGGGACACTGAAAGACGGAGAAAGTCCTATTGATGGAGCTATAAGAGAAACAAAGGAAGAAACAGGGCTAGATATTAATAATCTAGTCTTATTTTCTGTTCACTCTATTGTAGATGAAGACAAGGACAAGCAGTTTATAACTTTAATATTTTTAGCTGAATGCACAGGCAATCCAAAAAAAATCATTCTAAATAAAAGAGAACATGATGATTTTCGATGGATTAATTTAAATCAAGTTAAAAATTTTAAAACTGTTTTTTGGTTAAATGAGTGTCTCACCTACATAAAAGAGAAAAACCATCCGATGATAAAAATCATCGGAAAAAAACATTAAATTCAAGAGCTGTTTTGACAGCTCTTTTTTAAAAATATTATCACAGTCGGGTAAATTGCATACCGAAAAACAGATTAAGGATTTAGAAGATCTGAAGTTAAGATAAAACCAAGCAAGGCAGAGTTAATAGAGCTTACAAAAGAAAATTTTATTTTCTGTGCTCAAGCTCGAAAGGAGTTTGACAAAGGAGACAAAGAAACACGAAATAACATCATTAAGAAGTTAGGTTCGAACCAAAGAATAATTGGCAAAAACATTAGCATTTCTTATCATAATTGGCTTATTCCGCTCCGAAATAACGTTGAAAAATTTAATGCTGAAATCGCTAGGTTCGAACCGACATATTTTGGCGAAAATAAAAGAAAAAACGAGGCTTTAACCTCGCTTAATCTACGTTGGCTCGGGGACAGGGATTCGAACCCCGATAGCCAGGACCAGAACCTGGAGTCCTACCATTAGACGATCCCCGAATAATCTTTAATTTTTTTTAATTAATGCGATTTAGACTCTAAATATATTAAACTTCTTTTTTATTTTTAACTACTTTCTTATCATTCTCCAGTGATATTTTTGGCTTCATTAATGGAAATAATGTTGTCTCCCTAACTGATTTATTAAACATGAAAGCAAATAATCTCTCACCAAAGCCAAAACCAAAAGTAGGGGGCATGCCATGTTCTAACATTTCAACAAATTCCCAATCAGGCATCATTGCTTCTTTATCGCCTTTTTCAATTAGTTTTTGTTGTAATTCAAATCGTTCTCTTTGATCAATTGGATCATTTAATTCAGAAAAACCATTCCCCATTTCACTACCAGCTATAATTACTTGGAATCTTTCAGTTAATTCAGGCCTATCAAGCTTAGCTTTAGCCAGTGGCGATACTAACTTAGGATGGTTAATCAAAAAGACAGGGCCAGCTATTGTTTTCCGGCAATATTTCCATAAAGTATCCATTAACCTTTCCCTATTATCTCCTTCGTATTTAACTCCTAATTCTTTAAGTTTAGCTTTAATTTCCAGCTCGTTAGCCTGGAGTACATCGACCCCTGTTTTATTGAATATTTCTGTTTGATAATCAATTTTAGGCCAAGTACCCGCTAAATCATACTCCATACCATGACTAATAAATTGGGTCTTGCCAAAAACTTTAATTGCTAATTCTTGAAACAACTCTTGAGTTAATTGCATCCCTTGATTGTAATCTGCATAAGCCCAATATAGTTCTAAATTAGTAAATTCCTGGAGGTGATCAGGGCTTGATCCCTCATTACGATACACCCGACCAATTTCATAAACTTTTTCAAAGCCAGCAGCCATTAATCTTTTTTGCCATAATTCTCCCACTGAAATGCGTAAATAGACATCTAAATCGAAATCATCGTGATGAGTCTTAAATGGGTTAGCTTCAGCCCCGCCAGTGGTAGTCTCAAGCGTTGGCGTTTCTACGGCTATAAATTCATTTTTTTTCATGAAATCTCGAACTACTTCCCAGAATAAGGCTTTTTTTAAAAAAATATCCCTTAGATCTTTATTTAATAATAGGTCCAGATAACGCTTACGGTATCTTTCATCTTCATCCTTAAGCCCAAACCAAGCATCAGGGATTGGAGCAATAGCTTTACTTAATATTTTCCAATCAGACACCATTAAAGTCTTAGCTCCTTGATTACTTAAAAAAAGCTGACCTTTTGTTTCAATAAAATCAGCGCTATCAATTAACTTCACAAATAGTTTATACTTTTCTGCCCCCAATTCTTTCTTTGAAAAGGCTAATTGTAGACTACCTGAAACATCTTCTAAATCAACAAAACTAAGATTGCCATGATTCCTTAAACGTCTAATTCTTCCTGCTAAGATTAATTCTGTTTGATTGTTTAAATTAGCATCAAAATTATTAATTACTTCAATAATCTTATGACTTCTCTTAGAAGTGGCTGGATACGGATTAAGACCAACCTCTTTTAGAGTCTGTAATTTCTTTAAACGCTCATTTCTTTCTGATATTGGTTCATTTTTATTTTCCTCCATATTATATCAATATAAATCTAAGAATTAATTTACTTTTAAAATTTTATATTCCACCAATCCTTTAGGCGTTTCAACTTTTACTGTTTCACCTTTTTTACGGCTAAGGAAAGCTAACCCCAGAGGTGATTCATTAGAAATCAAACCATTAATTGGGTCAGCCTCATTAAAACTCACTAAAGTATAGACTTTTTCTTTATCACCACATTTAACAGTTACAACCGAACCCATACACACCTCATCTTTAAGACATTTATTATCCACCACGGTCACATTCTTTAAAGTATTAATTAGCTCGATAACTTTTCCCTCGTTTAAAGCTTGAGCATCTTTCGCTTCACTGTATTCAGCATTCTCACTTAAATCCCCTAACTCTTTAGCCCTTTCAATGCGTTCAGCTATTTCTCGTCTTTTAACTGTACTTAATTGATTTAATTCACTTGTTAATTTGTTGTAACCATCTTGAGTAATAATTTGCTCAGGCATAAAATGTTTAAATTTAAACGTCAGCTTTTGGCAAAGCTTAAAACGCAATAATTATTTTGTATTATATAGTATTTTTTTTAACAAAACAAGAGCTAAAAAGCAAAAAGGCTAAACCGAGTGGATGATTTAAATAGGGAGTAAATATATTAACAATTAGAAAAAAAAGTAAAGAAGCGGTCACTGCGAGTAAAGTTGTCGATTTTAAATATTTAGCTTTATTCCACAGAGATAATAGTATTTGGGTAATAAGTAAAATAAAAACTAGAAATCCGAAAATTCCTAATTTTAATAATGTATCTAGGTAGGACCATTCAAAGGCATAACTAGTATAATTACCATCTGGATTCTGCGCTAAAACACGGGGATCCTGAGATTGATAGCTAATAGTTGTGCCAAAGCCACTGCCAGTAAATGGCCTAGCTAATATTTTCTCTGTTAATTTTGGCAGTAGGGCCCATCTAGAAGCTGTCGCTGCCTCACTATTATTAATCTCTAGTCTTTCTCCTAAAGCAGCTAGTGAGACTTTTTGACTGCTAGGAAAAGGAAATTTAGTTACTGCAGATATGAGAGCTAAAGACATGAGAAGTGACAGAGATAAATATGATAGAGCTTTTAGATAGGCTTTAAAATCAGTTTTAAAAATAGCAATCATCGCGATTAAGGTGCTAGTTAATATAGCCAACCAAAAACTTCGAGACATACTTAATATTAAGCCAGAGGAAAATAGACTGAGTAATAATAGATAACAGATGTTAAAATATTTATTATCTTTAATCGCTATTGCTTTAAATAAAATTAAAAAAATAGCAATGGCTAAATATACTTGTGATTGAATGAAGATGCGATTATAACCTCCGCCCATAGAGGTTATCTCACCTATTCCGCTTCTTCTGATCCAT
>Ga0265294_10010925_pt1 | contig 10265 bp, 10 predicted proteins | sample MunlanPumphouse3_FD_192504 | JGI IMG/M metagenome (GOLD analysis project Ga0265294, IMG submission 192504) | Groundwater microbial communities from a municipal landfill in Southern Ontario, Canada - Pumphouse #3 | ecosystem: Environmental > Aquatic > Deep subsurface > Groundwater | place...
CAACTCATATAACTCATTCAACTCATTCAACTCAACTAACTCTACAAACTTTCCTTATTGGGAATAGCAATCTCAACCGCCTCTTCATGGGCCTTTGGTCGTTCCACCTCTCCCGCTGCCAGAACCTCTTCGATGGTGGGGATGATCTTGTCCAGGATATGACTTTGACGGAAAGCATCCCGGCAGGCCAGGCGTACCTCCCGCTCGGGGTTGTGTGGTTTTTTGCCGGCGATGCGGAACGCCACCGGAACCACCGTATCGAACTTGAAGATATCGGCAATATCGTAAACAAACGATTGCGGCTTGCCGGTATGGATGAAACCAACTGCCGGGGCATACCCCGCAGCCAGAATGGCCGCCTCACAAATCCCGTAGATGCAGGCCGTAGCTGACGACAGGCAGCGGTTGGGCAGATCCCCACTTTCCCACTCGGTGTGGTCATAATTACGATGTTTCCAGTCAACCCCGTACTGCCGCGCCAGCAGCTCGTACATCTTGCGCACCCGCACCCCCTCAATACCACGCAATTGTTCGACACTGCGCCGTTCTGGCGGTTCTTCCTTGAAACGCAGAGCATACATCTTGCGGACAACCTTGAGTCTCGCTGAATCATCCAAAGCCAGTTTGGCCTGATACAACAATCGATCCGAACGTGCGCCCCCAGGCTGACCAGCAGCATACAACCGCACCCCGGCCTCGCCGATCCAGACCAGCAGACACCCGACCCGCGCAGCAAGGACAACGGAGGAATGAGAGACCCGTGTACCCGGTTCCAGCATCAGGCAGGCCACTGTGCCGATGGGGATATGGGTGCGGATTCCGGTCTTGTCAACTACAACAAAAGAACCGTCGATGACATCAAGATTCCCTTTTTCGATATAGATCACCGAGATACGATCCTTGATGGGGAGCGGTTTCAGGGGAGGTAAGATTGGTACAGTCATGAATTACTCCTCGGGCTTCTGTTTTGCTTCTTCCTTGTCCGCCTACATTCACGTTTACAATGTTGACTAATCCGACATATTGCGATACATTTTGAATTACATTATGCAACACATGGAGGCCGATTATGCCAGCACTCAGCCTACGTCTGCCGGAAGACCTTGATCACCGACTGGATGATGAGTCCAGACTTGAAAAACTGCCGCGCTCCGAGGTGGTGCGAATCGCTATCGTCGATTATCTTACCCGTCGCGAGCGGGAGCGTTTCATGGCCGAACTGGTGGCTGCCGCCACTGTCTTGGCGCAAAACCCGGATGCCATGCGAGAAGCCCGAGAAATGGCCGAAGAAGGTATTGTCACAAGCAACGAAGCGCTGGACATTGCGGAAGCTCACACACCTGGCGATCCATGGTCCGTGGAAAAGGACGAAAGGTGGTGGAAATGATGCGCAGGGGCGAAGTGTGGGTTGTCAACTTCAATCCAAATAAGGGGAAGGAAATCGGCAAAATTCGCCCGGTTGTCATTCTTCAGGCAAACGAGATCACCGCCGCCAGCCTGGGCACCATACTGGTAGCTCCGCTCACCACGCGGCTCTGGAGCGCCTTAGAGCCGCTGAGAGTTAAGATAAGCGCTCGCGACCGCCTTGAGAAGGATTGTCATGTCATTGTTGAACAGGTACGGGCACTCGATCATTCTCGCTTTGGGGAAGGCCCCCTGACCACGCTCACCACTGAAGAAATGGCAGCAGTTGAGAAGAGTCTCAAAGGTGTCCTGGGGCTGTTGTGAGCAGCCAATCCCCCTGAATCCCCTTTAGGCCCGTTTTTTGATTCCAACGATTCCGTAGGGGCGGCCCCATGTGGCCGCCCGCCTTTGATTCAGACCCGCCGCACCAGCATCAACCCGCAGCCGAAGCCTTTGGCCGGACCGATGCCGGACGAGAATCACAGAATCGGCACCACCGAAAGCAACCCAAGCCCCATAACTTTGCCATGACCAATGCCGCTTTGCAGGACTTTCCTGAATTTATCCGGCTCATCAACGATCAAAGTTCCATCGAACAAAACCGAAAAAATGCTGATGGAATTATCTGAATGCTGTTTGTCACGAAGCATCTGCTCTTGTGAAATACGTACATCAATCCTCTCTTCCGCTTCTTCAGAGAAATCGAAGGAGATCAAATTCGGCAGAGAAAATCCGTGTTGCAATCCTTTTCGTTCCAGCCATCTTTCCTGTTCTTCAGGCTTCAAAAGCCCGAGACGTTTTCCTTTGCGAGATACACAAGGATTGGCGCGCAGCCTGAAACGGAAACGCTGCCCGCTTTTCAGCGAATCGAGCTTCAGCTTTTCCTTCAAATCAATAGCCTTATCAGCATCTGCCAGCCAATTCTTTACAGTTATCCCCGTCCAGACAGGCAGTTTCTTACTTTGAACGAGAATACGGGGATTACCTGTGGAATCAGTTTCCGGCTCAAGCCGCCACATAAATTCACCTTCAGGGCATTTTGTATCCGGCGGACTAAAGGCCCGACAGAGTGAAGAGTGTAACTGATAGGGGTTGGACAAATCACGTCGCGCATCTTTGCAGCGCAGATCAAGATGAATTCTACTCAGGAACATCGGCCACCTCCAGAGGAAACGGAATCCACTCTGAGCGCACGAACCGTCCGCCAAAACGGCGTTCAGCAAAAGACGACAACGGCTGATCCATCTTGAGCACACCAGAGCCGTCTTCAGAATCCAGAGAAACAAGGAGTTGTTCCGGCGGCTCTTCTTCCCACCGGCGCAGATTACCAAGCCATGGATACGCTTTGAGTGTGTCTAATAAAGGTGTGTCCTGTAAACCATCCTTGATCCAGACCGGCTCTGCCGGAAGATACGATTTACGACCCAAGGCAAGAGGCCACATTGGATTTTTCAGCTTATCGTGTGCCTTTTTCAGAAGCTCACGATCCTCCCCTTCAAACGCCACAAGAAAAGCGGCATCGGCAAGATAGTGCCGTTGAGAAACTATGCCATCATCGGAAGAAGTTCCGTTCGCTCTAATGACCGTATCAGAATCAGCACATCCCGCTGTCTGGTAGTCATATTTCAGCACGCCGGAGCGGTCATGACGCACCCCCATTTTCAGACGTGTAAGCGGTTCAAGTTCTGTCCAGTATTCGCGGTCAATCCCCATGGCAGCGGCGAGGAGCCCGATAACGCCGGACTTGCTCGGTTCTTTGCCGGTGTCGCGCTGGTCAAATCGGCTGGTAGTTCCCCATGACTGCATGGGACCAACCAAACGAAGCAACAAGGTAGGCATGTTATTCCTCCCGTTTTGTAACTGCATCAATCGCCCATTCGACGAGTTTTGGTACGCTTTCAAGTTGTTTGCCCAAGCCATCTGCCTTATATGCTTTGTCAAAGACATCTTCAGAAACGGCAAAACGTGCATTAGCCTTGGTATCGTAAAGCTTATCCAGCGCAGCGGCTTTGGCGAACAATTTGTCCGCCGATTCTTTGGTCAGCGATTTTCCCTTGGCGTAAATCGGCGTTTCAAAGGCATTGGCCAAATTGCGCGGCGCGGTATTACGGCGCACTGAGATGGAAATAAACTCCGGCGGATTATGAGCCGCAAAACTGTTCTGTTTTCCGGTCGGCTCGGCAATCACAAAACCGTCCAAAAATGCCTTTAAACCATTTTCTGCAAGCGTAGTGTTTCCCTGGAGATTTGCCACCAACTTTTCCCAATCAACCACAGCATATCGATAGAAACAGGCAGAATTGAACTCGATAGTCCCCATCATGTCAGCCCCGGTGGTGTCTTCGGGTTTGCGGTCATCTACGGCGGTGTAAAAATCGAATTCACGCTCTACGGAATGCGTCGAAATAGCGTGGGCAACATGGCAGGCTGCGTACTGGTTTTTATCGGGCATGACCGCCAGCATCCGCCCGAACAAGGCTACGTCCACACTCAGGCGTGATCTGTTTTCGCCGTCAATGGCATCGTTCAGACTTTTAATCACCGACTCCGACAGTTTGGCTTTAAGAAGGTCAGCAAACGAATCTTTGATTACTTGAGCAAGCGAGTCAATCTCTTTCGGACTCAGAAACAACAGCACATCAGTCGTTTTCTTTTCCTTGTCAACCTTGACTGTTTTCTTGCCACCAAGACTGTTCACAGCGGCTTCAATTGCCTTCAACAGGTTCTCTGCCGAAAAGTCTTTGTGATCCTTCAACACTGAGGACAATCTGTCCACGAGCGCATCCACAACACGTTTCGTCCTGTCAGCCACCCAGTCCTTGTTTTGAACCTTGAAATATTCTCGTATTGCCCGTTTAAGACACTGGCTGGAAACACGGGCACGACGGGTTCCGCCGAAAAAAGCATCTTTTGGCGCACCGGTATCGTCACGGTTCAGGTTGGAGGGGGCGAAGTTCTGAAGTACATGGATTTCGATAAATGTTTTCATTTCGTAGGTCTCCTTATTTGTATGTTTTGGTGGCGATATAGTGAATCAAAGATGCCGGTAATAATCCCGCGCCCAAGCGTTCTGTGTACGCTTCTGTTTGTCATTCCAATACAGCACCCCCTTCAACAGAGCTTCAAAATCAATGTGGTGTTCTTTGAGCAAGGCGATCATTTGCCGCAAACGATACGATAACTGGTCAGCATCAGCGTCAAGCAGAGTGATGAACCGTTTTTCCGTACTGGTCAGCTTTCGCTGGTCATCTGGACTCATCTTACTTCGCTTATCCTTGTCAAAGACGGCGCACACCTCGCCAATCGGCATAGGCACACCATTACGCCCGTCACGCCAATGCATTGCCCAAAGTCCGGCCACCAGATAATGCATTTCTCGTCGCCACTGATTGTCATCATCTTTGATGAATGGTTCGACGTAGGGAAACGCAGGAACATGCCTCCCTGGATCAAACGCCAGACTTCTGCGAAGTACTGCTCGAACCTTCGTGTCCCTTTCATTCAGCTTTTCCAGCCACTCAATAAATTTGCTCATGGTTCCTCCGTTTCAGGTGCAAGTTTCTTGATCATTTCATTTATTTCTTTCAGCTTGGTCCTGATTGGCTTCTCTGCCTTTATAAGTGCGCGGATTGCCCAGGCATCACCGGACGATACCGCAGCACCGTATTGATTCCAGGCCATTTGCATTGCTCTACGAACGTATTGCAGCCATTGGCAACGAATGTCGTCGGAGTCATGAGCAAATGTGTATTTTCCCAGAATGCTATGAAATTGAGATTCAAGTGTTGACCAATAATAAGAAAGTACTGTCATTTGATTTACGAACTTGAGAATGTCTTCACGATCAACCTCTCTCCCACCATGACCGATAATGTCTTTGGCATAAAGCTCACAGGCATTTTTCAGTGAGAAACCTGCTTTTTCAGCATCACTCAAAATTTGATTGATTTCAAAGCGGAGATTGCTATCTCCAGATATTGCTTCCGGAAGTATAAAATATTCCGCTCTCCAAAATGCTATATTTGGTCGTGGTGGAAAATACTTTTGACCAAGCACCAACACCCCTATTGGTGCCCTCTTGCGATCTCTCTTACACAGTGCCGCTGCATTCTCTATAACCTTTGGAGCAAGTTCCTCTGCATCTGGAAGCAGTGAGTCAAAATCTCGCCAAATGCCTTTTTCATCAAATTGCAAAGCAAATCTTTTCTTTATTTTCTCTTTTGTCTCTTCGTCCTTAACCTCTTTAATGATATGCCCGATCATTGGATCCAACACCATTGATTCCAGGTATCCAACACCCGACGCAAACCCGACTTCTGACACAAATTCTTGTTGTGCTTTTTTAAGTACAACTGAACGGGTTCGCCATGTGTACAGGTCAATAATTCCTGTAGCCGTTCTTTCAATAGTCCGGTCTTTTTCTTTTCCATCCTTTTTACCAGTTACCTTGACTTTAGTTTTCAGATAATCAAACGAATCTGGTGTTCTTTCCCATATTGGAAAGTCACATTCCATAACGTTTCGATTTTGCGGAACAAGATTGAAAAGCAACGTATCATGCAATGTCTGGCCGACAGGAACAGCTATTATTGAACCTGCTGATGGTGCTGTCCCCGTGTGAGAAATTTCACTTTTTCCTGTTGATACTGCAAATGTCTGAGTAGCAAGCAGCCATCGTGTAGCAGCGGCAAAAGTTATGCGGCCTGAATCTGACTCATTGGTATGATCAAACAGCACCTTTGCGGTATCAGCATTATACTCGACAGCCAGGGCGGCCCAGTTTCGCCATTTATTGGGTTCAAATGTCGGAACCTGCCAAAATGGGTACTTTCCATCAAACAACCAGAACCGATCTTCCCATTTATCCAAATAAACCGTAATCCTATCACCCGGCAACCCCGCCGTGAACAACGCCTTGGCCTGTTCAATGTCGGTCGGCCCTTCCAAGGCACGATACAACACCGCCAGCAGAAAGCGATGCAGTGCCGCCACCACCAAAGGTGATGGGTCTTCGATGGCGGCAATCTCCCTTGAACGTAGCAGGGTATCACTGATGCCTAGTTCATCGCGATTTCCGTCGAGAAACCGTACAGGAATCCACTTCTCTTCTATCAGATTGAATTTCCTCATTCGCCCTCCTTCCTTTCGTAAACAATCCCCAACTCATCATCCAATCGAACCTTTGTATCCTCAATCCATCGCAAGTTTTTATCCAGTATCATCGGATAACAGTTCCGTAGAAGCGATGATTTTTGCCACCCTTCCGGTATCCCGCCACTCCGAAGTTTTCTGATCACCTCGTTGCGAGACAGACTGACAGCCCGCATGAACCACTGCTTTGCCTTGGCGAAATCAGGAATCGTATCCGGGGTAGAGTCATCTTCATAAAACAACGTAATAGCGACAACCGAATCACTTCCTTGTCTGGTACGGGCCATAAGAGTTCTATGCATTCCCGGCGCGTCCTCGTCGTAAAGAACATACCTCCCCGGATCGTTCCAGGAAGCGTCATCCGGTAAGCCTATGATTGCCTGATTTGCTTGGCCACGCAGAGGAATGGTCTTGCCCTCGCTGTTTATAACAGCTTGGTTCATTCGTTCTTGCAATGGTTCTGGTACGGTTACTTGTTCCTCGTAAACCTTCTCCACCAAGACATCAATTTCATCGGGAAGCGTCAACGTCTGCCTTTTGTCTTCTCGAAGCAGTATCCATGTACATAACAACATATCTTCACGATACACTTCACCCCACCAGAGCGGCTTTCCGAATGAAGGCGGTTCTTCACCGGCAAGACCCGCAACGATGAGGACTGGTTGGGGGAGCGGCCTATAGCCCCGCTTGTGCCGCCACAAACGCCCGGCACGTTGCAAGATAAGGTCAATCGGCGCCAAGTCGGTTACGATCAGATCAAAATCGAGATCAAGGCTCTGTTCCACAACCTGTGTTGCAATGAGAATTTTACGTCCGGTTCGATCACCATCTTCCCCGAATACCGATAATGCCTGTTCCTCGCGCTGCTGCCTCCGGTCAGCCGGATAACGCGCATGGAACAAATATACCTCCGTGCCATCGGCAAGGTGTTTGCCAACATTTTGATCTCGCCGAAACAACGGTTCTCCGTCAGGAAACAACCGGTATAAGTCCTGTGCTCGCTGTACCGTGTTGACCAGTGCCAGCCCCATGCCACCATTGACAAGGTGTTCGTCCAAGGCGGTCTTGATGCATTGTAATTCCGGTGCAATTCCATGTAATTGCAGAGTAAGGCGTCGGGATGGATCGGCCTCAAAGTGCGTCTGGCATACCGAATATAGGGAAAATACTGATAAACGAGGATATTCCGGCTCTTGTTCGGGAAAATCGGTTTTAACCTTATTTGCCAACTCCCGCCTGAACCGTGGCGGCAGAGTTGCAGAGAGGAGCACAACTGAAGAACCCAGTTCCAGCAACCAATGAATAAGGTGAATCAGCAAGGTTCCGGTGTAGGCGTCGTAGGCATGAATTTCGTCGAAAACCACCACCCGGTTTGCAAGACCCCACAACCTCACGAAGTTGTGCCGTACCGATAGAATGGGCACTATGGCCTGGTCAACCGTGCCGACGCCGTATTCGGAAAGAAGCGCCCGCTTCTTGTTTGTAAACCATTCACCAGCGCGAATTTCACCGCCGGTTTCAGGATCGTGGATGCCGGTAAACCTTAAATTTTGGTAGGTATCGTTCAGCAGTGTCGCACCATGCACAAGTTGCAGGTCAAGCTTTCGGTCTTTACCTTGATCGCAGATGAATTTGAGAGTCCTTTTGAACATGGCATTGCCGGTGGCCTTAGTCGGCAGAGCCATGTATAACCCGCGATGACCAAAACGCCTCTGCATCTCCAGATGGGCAAAGAAAGCCGCTTCGGTTTTTCCCTCACCCATTGGGGCTTCAATCAGCAAAATAGACGGTACCTGCAAGGTTGCCAATGCATCGGCAACAGCCTGTTGCAATGGCCGGGGCGGGAACTTGAATACCTGCTCGAACGTCCGTGAGTCCAATGAAAGCAGGGTTCTATGGTTCCAACCAATGGCGTCAAGCGCCCGTTCAGCGCAGGCTTTCCGTATTTTAAACCATCCCAGCAAATCTTCGCACTCTTCCGGTGTACCGAAGGGGAACCATTTATCGTTAGAACCAATCCAGTCGGCGAAGCTTGTTAGTCCTGACAGCAGCATAAAATCAGGGCCGGAAAGGATCTGCTTATCAGGCGTTCTGGCAGGTTGCAGAACATCAAACACTGCATCGAAAATATCGCGCCGTATATTAGCCCAATCAATGCTGCCAAGCGCATTCCGATTTCCTTCCAGAAATTGGAGGTTGCGCTCAGAAATACGTTCACCGTGGTGACAGCCCACAGCATCGGCAACCAAGATTGCCAGTCCTTCCGGCCAGTCTCGTTCCAGCAATATTTCAGTCAGCACTATCTGGCTTACGAAAGCATGGTTAATGTCGGTATTCGGAATCTTTGGTAATGGCAAACCCGTCAGATTGTCCCATTTACACTGAAAGCCTGGACAGGCTTTTCCCAGATCATGGCAGGCAATCATCAGCAAGATCCAGCTACGAGCATCTTCCCATGCCATCCCCAGAACTTCGGCTAACCTCTTGCGAGTAACTTCCGGTTCACGATCAAGAATTGCGTCCGCACAAGCGGCAACATCAAGCAGATGCAAAACAAGAGGGTGCCATAACCTGATTACCGGCCCCATCAACTGAGACGTTTTTGCCCAAAGTTTTGAAATTGTGTTCATTTCAACTCTCCTGCTAATTACACATCCAAACAATGCCACGGCAGCAGATGATAGCGATCACCATCCCGCTCCGCCTTCCCCCAATATCTCCAATAACTCACCATCACATCCTCCTCAAATCGGGTGACCACATGTGTGCAAAGGCGGGTGGCCACATGGGGCCACCCCTACGAATACCAGGCAACATACAAACATCGGGTGCATACACCGGGCGCGGCAAGCAGCGCCCCTACGTTTCCGGGTTTTCATCATCTTCCGCCCATTTCATCGGGTTGTACATGATGTATTGCCGCGCGGCATCCAATTCCTGTTCATCCCGAATCACCCGTTCGTAATAGTTGCGCTGCCAAAACCGTCCGGGAAATGGTGTCCACCCGGATTCTTTGACCCCTCGGATGTATGCGTTGGTGGTCATTGTCTTGAACCAATCCATCACATCACCCAACGTAGGGGCACCCCCATGTGGGCACCCGGTTTTTCCGGCCCCGTGTGCCCGACCTTGTGTTTCAACCATTAAATCAAAATCAGGGCGGCCACATGGGGCCGCCCCTACGGCATCAAAATTATTTTGGCATGGTGGCGCCTCTACGATGCGAATGATTCCGTGAAAATGATTTGGCATGATGATGGATTCATCGGTTTCCACGGTTTGGAATTTGGCCGGTAATTTATTCCACCATTCTTCAACCATCCTCCCAGCATCGTTCAATATCATTTCACCGTTATATACCTCACCAAACAGGCATTCCCGTCCCTGTGCGCAGAGCGTGACGAAATACGCGCCGGTTGAGGAATAATCGTATTCCCGGAGACGGATGGAATGGCGGTGATGGATATCGGGATCGTATTTCATGGTATTCCCCCCAATTCCACCCAGACCCGCGCCGCCAGGCGGGCATCATCCAGCGCCCGGTGGCGTTTTGCCGATGCAGGTAATCCTCCGAAAAGGTACCTATAGACCGTGTCCAGTTTATGATTCGGCAACTGCGGCAGCTTTTTACGCGCCAAACGGACAGTGCAGCGCCACGGGTTCGGCAGATCAAGACCGAGCAGACTCAATTCATGGCGGACAAACGCGCT
>Ga0265294_10010927_pt1 | contig 10264 bp, 5 predicted proteins | sample MunlanPumphouse3_FD_192504 | JGI IMG/M metagenome (GOLD analysis project Ga0265294, IMG submission 192504) | Groundwater microbial communities from a municipal landfill in Southern Ontario, Canada - Pumphouse #3 | ecosystem: Environmental > Aquatic > Deep subsurface > Groundwater | place...
TGATATATAACAACTTCAATACAGGGAAAGCGGCATGAGGAGAAATTCAAAAAAAGTTACGACAGGATGTCGACAACCCCGCGACATTCTTCATCATTGGTCAGGAAAAGGGTACCTGAGTAGTTACCAATCTTTTTATTTTTTCTATTGCACTTTCTGCACCTTTAATTGCTCTTTCATTGCTGCGCTGAAGAATTTCAGTCCTTCCGTAGGTTCATAGTTCCATGACTTAATTTTTCCACCTCCCCAATCAGGGTCAAACACCCAGATGCACCAACTGATGCCTTTACCTTCCAAATAGCCGATAATCTGGTTTCCGTAATGATCAGCGTCAAAATCAATAGGTTTGGCAGGCTTCATCACCCGATTCCCTCTCACCATTCCTTTATCGGGATCTTTCAGTTTGAAGTTTCCGGGCACAAATCCCTCTGTCGGGTCTATCAGTTCCGGCATATCCATCGAGTCGTGGCTGAACTCCGTGGCAAATACCGGCCAAGTCTTGGCGGCAAAACCAAAGTTTTCCTCCCAAGTGGCTGCCCATGGTTGTGGACTTTTGTTGGCATATGGATGCACGGAGTAGGCAATACCTTCCGCGTTTATCGGCTCATTGCGCAATGGAGTCAGATCATAGGCCCAATCGAAACCACCCACCACAGGGATGGTCTCTTTGTCGGAATAGCGAATGATGGTAATCATGCTCTCCACCAGCTTCTTCCAGGTAGACCATGAGCAAACACCCAATTGTCCTCTGTAGGTGGTAGGTTCATTAAATAGCTCGTAGAATGCCACAGTATTATTGCCTGCAAAATGAGCGGCTATTTTTCTCCAGAAATCGAACGTTTCCTGCTTGGTGGTGACGTACATAGGGTCTTGAAACATCTCCATCTCAAGATTGCCGATGGTATGCCAATCGAGCATCACATACATCTCCAGATCGGTACACCAGTCCACCGCCTCATCCAACATTTTCAGATAGGCTTCGGGAGTGCGTTCACGCCATGCCACAGGATGGATAGGGATACGCACGAGGTTGGAGCCCAACTCCTTTACTTTTTCAAAATGCGCTTTGTTCCAATGTCCTTGCCGGGCTACTTTGTCAGGGTCCGATATAGCAATGCCCCGAAACAAAACCGTGTTGCCGTCGGGCATGACAAAATGATTGCCTTCCACTTTTACGATCGCCATCTCTTTCGCTTTTGGACTGGGTTGGTGTATGTTCCATCTGTCTACATACCATGGAATTGAGTCCTGTGCCCACATAGATGACGCCACCGAAAAGACGATAAGCATTGTAACTATTATTTTTTTCATTGTTTTTTTATTTTATTGGTGATAAATTGAATCCCGATACCGCCAACTCCGGCTCTTCGCCCTGCGTGTCGAAGTCAGAAAGCTTAATACTGATATCCTTTTCTTCACCGGGCATCAGTGAGAAATAGTTGTCCGAATAGAATACAGGAAGCAGCATCTTGCCCGTTTTCTCACCTATTACTTTCAAACGAATCATCAACGCAGGAGTCTGAGTATCGTTTTTCAACGTTGCTGTCAGGTACCATTCCTTATCTAACTTTTTAGCTGTCACTCTCTTGTCAACAGACACTTTCGGAAGCTGTAGCAGCGACTTGTAGTTGCCCTCTTCTTTCCCTCTCCAATAAAAATTTTCGGAAAGTAGCTGTCCCTTGCTATCCGTCAGAATCAGTTTGATGAAATAAGTATCTGACAAGGTTTTGGGCAACTTAAGTGGGAAGCAGGCCACTGTCTGGTCTTCCTTAATATCCAACGCCGTTTCGTGCTCCCATTGCAACGTTCCGTCCTGATTGATGATCCGAGCTTTAGCAGTCAACCCCGTGCGGTCTAATGCATGGTAATTCACCACTTCTACATCATCACGCAACGGATTCCACTGAATATGGATGGGTTCGCTAGCTTTTTTGCATCCGAAATAGGCTCCGGTAGGGTCAAAATAATAATCGTAGGTCTGCCATACCATCGAAGGCCATGCTGGATGACTCATCCACAACAACATACCACGACGGTGCTCACTTCTTCCCTCGAAGATGGCACGATAGCCATCATAATTGATCCATTGCGCCCATTCAGCAAATTGTTCTGCATTCTTCGGACGGCCGAAAGCTTTTTCAATCATGTCGTTGAATGTTGCGGTAGCTTGGGCTGACGCCCCACTTGATCCTCCCAACGTATAGTCATGAAGGCCATACACAGAATTGGGCGTTTCAACAGTATTAATCGGATTGATCTTGTCCGGACCGAAAGCAAGCAACATGCTCTCGTAGTTCATCACATTCGGCATACCCCGTTCACTATGAAACTTGTCGTGTCCATAAGTCTGAAAATAGGATTTGGTTGGCATTGCTCTATATCCACCGCCACCGCTTACGCTTCCCATAGCCGAGTTAGAAATATAGTACAGTCCATGATGTTCCTGGGGTATCAATTCACGCAAATAATTATCTATTTCAGCATGTGGGTTACCTTCATTACGACCCACGTAAAGGGCGATGGACGGATGGTTTCTAATGCGTTTCACATAATCCTTGGCATTGCCGTTGAACATATCCACGTCGTAAGGATTGGGCCCATCAACCGGGTTGGCAAGCCAGAAGTCCTGCCAAACCATTACGCCGTAACGGTCGCATGCCTCATAAAATTCTTCGTCTCCAATCTGTCCTACCCAATTCCGAATCATGGTAAAATTCATGTCGGCATGATAGGCCACAGCTATGTCGTATTCACGTTTGCGATAATTGAGATTTGATTCACTAAAGCCCCAGTTGCCTCCGAAGCCCACGTAACGGCGCCCATTTATATAAATACTCAAACGACGAGGTTCACTTTGTCCGAAAAAGCCAAAAGATGCTCCTCCACTCGGTTTATAGTCATTCTCATCATAAGTCATCTGCCGCACACCCGACTTAAAGACTGTCTTGTCCGTTACATTGCCGTTCACCTCAAAACTGAAGCTGACATCATACAGATATTGTTCTCCATAACCTTTCGGCCACCAAAGTTTCGGATGCTCCAAATGAAGTGCCGGTTCATCGGCAGCGTCAAGCTTTAACAGCCTTTCTTCACCAGCCGCTAAGCTGACAGCCTGTTCAAAAGCAGCTTTTCCGTATGCACCCTTTAACACTCCGTCTACCTGGTGGTCAGAATGATTTTTCAACGTTAGTTCCACAAACAGATTGGCCGAAGTAGTATCGGGCAACGGAAGTTTTGTTCGGACAAAAGGATTCTGTATGGTGACAGCCCCGTTGTAGGTCAGGAATACATCATTCCAGATGCCTATGTCACGACCACGAATGGTAGGAATCCAGTCCCAGCCAATGGTAGCGTGGAAAGTCGGGTTGTCAGCCCCCAGAATACCCCCATTCTGATCGGAGCTATAAGCCGTTTGCTCCTTGATGGCACCGGGATGAGCATTCTTAATGATTTGTACGGCTATCACATTTTTGCCATTCAAAATCTGTTTGGATACGTCGAACTTCCCGCGCATGAACGCACCATCTATCCTACCTATCTGTTGTCCGTTCAAGAATATATTGGCTTTCCAGTTGATGCCGTCGAAATTAAGAAATACGTACTCGGCTGGATTGGTGACAGTGAATTCGTTTCGATACCAGAAATCGGAGAGAAAAAATGAATCAGAAATTTGCAACTGGTTATCAGCATAGTTTGGGTCGGGCACTGCACCTATATTAATGTAGCTTGTCAGCACCGTACCGGGAACTGTGGCAGGTATCCAACCCTCATCCTTATAATTGGGCGTAGAGATGGCTTCTCCTGTAACGTCCACCAACGATGCACGCTGCAATTTCCAATTGCCACCGCTCAGGAATTGCCGGTTGTCCGCTTCGGCAGGCGCCTGCTTCGGATGTGCCACCAATCCTCCTTTGCCAAATACTTCAAACTCGCTTAATTGATAGGGCCGACCTGATTCAGATTCAGTCAACAGCAAACGAACGTAACGGCTCTTTACCATTTTGTCGAGAATTAGAACATCCTCTTTACCGGTTCCTCCGGGCAGAGAAACTATATCAGTCCAAGTCTGCGCATCGCCGGACGACTGCACTTTGCCTTTCACGGCTTTGTTGATCCAATAGAGATTAATCTTTTCATACTTGGCAGGTGCGCCTAAATCTACATACAGCCATTCTTCCCCTGCGGTAGCACTTTGCCATACACTGTTGAAACGAGTGGATGGCAGCAGGGACAGCAATTCATCGTTCTTGTAGAAGTCCAATGTATTGATCGTCCAATCCTTGGCAGCCGGCATTTTGAACACAAATTTATACGATTTAAAAGTTTTGGAATCCTTCAACGCCACTTCATAGACGAAGGAACGACCTACGCGCCTGTTGCCAAATGAAATCGAGGGAGGGGCATCGGCGAGCGCAGTCTTATAATCATATTTGAACACCACGGGCGAGGGGTTTGGTTCCTCCTTTGCTGCTTCGGCACCGCCAGGAAGAGCAAAGAAGCCCCCCCTGGAGGGGGGATTCGTTCCGACATAGCCGTTGCCTTTTACTACGTCCTGTTTTTCCCAATTCTTACCATCGGCAGATGCGAATAGAGCCATTTCATAACCCTTAGGCTTTTGATCATCAACTACCACGTCACCGTGTAATACTATCCTATCTGCATCTAGCTCCATGTTGTTAAAGTCAAATTGAAGATAAATGTCTTCACCTTCAACGGTGTACTTGGAGTCGGGCTTACCGTCGAACAACCATTCTCGTTCGTTCTTTTGCAGGTCACCATTTTGAGTGGAGACATTGATAGTAGCGGGTGCTTCACTGCTAACGATACCGTCCGTCACCAATTGTGCCGTAAGATTATAATCGTAACTTGACGAGTGATAAGCGGATTTAAGGGCTGCCACGTTCCGGTAGGTAGCATTGTCCGTCACCAACTCCGGTGTAAATGTTTCATCGGGATTTCCGGGATAAATGCCCAACCCACGCGAATATTTTCCAGAAGAGTTACATCCGGCCAGCAAGAGACCGGATATAACAAATAAAAGTATTTTTGTTTTCATGTAGATAGGGGCTTATTTAATTTTTTGGATGTCTTCCAAAAATAGATAACGCTTATCAGCCTTCATTATCTTTAGAAGATCTTCATGCTTCGGCTGTTTCAATCTGTTTTCGTAAGCTGCACGGGCATCGGCAGACATTTGCGCAAGTTGCTCTTCTGTTGGCGGAGTAAAGCCCCTCCTCCCTCCGCGTGGCGGAGCATGACGCCAAGTGAGTATATACGATGACTTATATTTGGCAAGTATATTCTGCAAGTCTGCACTAATAGGTCCACATTCGCTCAATGCATGCAGCTTGTGCTTCTCTTCCGCAATCTGAGTGGTAAATGCTAATGCCTTATCCACGTTCTTGTTAAATTCTTCACCACGTCCATACCAGTCGAGGGTAAGAAGGTCGATAAAGTCGTCGCCAGGGTATCCGCTCAAGTATTCTTCAGCAGAAAAGACTTTGTCCGTATTATATGCGTAAAGAATATTATGCAACCCTTTGCTACGCATGTAATTCACCGTATAGCGCCAGAGTTCAGCATATTCCTCAGGATAGCAACGCTCGGTTCCCCACCAAAAAAAATTGCCTGAATGTTCATGATAGGGACGAAAGATGAATGGGATAAGTGTCCCATTCTCGTCGCGCCACGTTAGGAAATTCCTGGATAGCCGTTCCAGCCACTGATTAAACATGGCATGGTTGCATCCTCCGGGTAATACGCTCTTCACAGCGTTTAAGTCTTTAGCTGAGAGCATTCCCACTTCCCAAGCGGAACCAGCACCATTCGGTTCTTTGATACCCGGCCATTGCGAAGTGATCGGGTTGACGGTATGCCAGCTAATGGTGATGATACCTCCTCGCTTGTGGAACCAGCGCACGCGGTCGGCAATATTGAAGAAAGAGACAGAATCGAGGCTGAGCTTGCCACCCAATTCTAATTCACCAAGTTCAAAACCGACTACGGCAGGATAGTCGCCTACAGTTTCCTTGGTGTCCGAACGGTCAGGTTCGAACCAGTGTGTATATCCGGTCACGAGGTCGTCCTGATGGCCGTACATGATTCCTTTAGACTGAATGTTGAACAGCCGAGAAAAGAGTTGTTTTGCCTCCGGAGAAGCCTCGGGGTCGGCCGGTTGCCAAGTCTGTGCCGACAATCCGACGGCAAACAGTATAAACAAGATGGTAATATTTCTTTTTCTCATATTTTTTTATTTTTAGATAATTGTTTTTATTTTTAAATGTACGTTTATTCCAGTACAGGCGTGAATTTGCTCTCGAAGACAAATTTACGATTATGCAAGTTTGTCACAGATATCTCTACCGCTTCTGAAGAACCAAGGTTGGGGACGGTAACCGTCACGCTCGTAGCGGTTTGAGATATGATGGTGCATATCTCCGTACCAAACGTTATGCCGGTGGCCGGGACAAAATCAGCCCCAAGGTTTTCGCCTCCGATGGTTACGCTGGTGCCGGGGGCACCTTCAAGCGGGGATACGCTTGTTATTGAGGATATTATCCAAGGAATGTCATAATTTTTAGAGTATTCCAACTGGTCACTACTGTCGCATCCGCCTAAAAACGGTACCGCAACTACCAAAATGGCAAATATCAGATATTTTGTTGCTTTCATAACATTAATAAGTTAATTATTTTGATTAGGTTCAATGTTCCAGTAAGTAATTTCCGTATCAGGTATAGCCAGCAGTGGAAGATAACGATCACCTCCACCAAGACCCGGTACACTCACTTTCTGGCAATAGTTTTGAATATTGTTACCAATACCCTCTATACGAATTTCCATATCGGCTCCATTGTTCGTATTGACTGGTCCTAAACCGCCTTTACGATATTGATCTTTCACCTTGCTCAAGCGATCGAGCAATCGACCGGTACGGATCAGATCAAAGGTGCGGTTGTTCTCCATAGCCAGTTCTATACGGCGCTCAAGCCATATTGCATCAAGTAATGCCTGCCCGGTGATGGAATCGTCTAAATCAGGTACGTTGGGTGTAGTGGCAGGCATGGAGAATGTTTTATTAGCCCCCATGATGAAACCTTGGCAATAAGAAGAGTTCCTGGCACGGGTTCGAACCATATTTACCATCTGCCGTGCTTCACTCTCTTTTTGCAGATAGTAAGCAGCTTCGGCATGCATCAGCAATACGTCAGCATAACGTATGACGAACATAGCTTTTGAAGTTCCGTACAACAAAGCATCCCTACCTGTATCACCCGTATAGGTAGCTGTTTTCCTGTTGTAGTAGTTGGTCATCATCTGACCAGCTCTATCTGGGAAAGGCGCGGGCGAACCGTACAATATTCCATTATTGTAGCCCATGCCGTAAACAGTACAACTCAAGCGCGGGTCTGTTTTATCAAAAGCATCCACTAAATCCTGTGTGGGCTGATTGAAACCCCAACCTCTTAAGGCTCTGCTTTGCTCAAAAAACCAGGATAACACCATACCTGAATTCTGAGAGCCATCCTTGCCAGTATATTCAAACAACGATTCGATGCGATAATCTCCATCCGTAATCTCTTCAAACAGCTTAGCATAATTAGGCATCAACTGGTAACTTCCTGAAGAAATAATGGTATTTGTCACATCATACAAATCCTGCCAAGTATCCGGACATTCTGGGTCAGTGCCCAGTCGATACAACATGGTGCGGGCCATCATTCCGCGTGCCGCACCCTTAGATGCACGTCCCAAATCACTAGGTCCATAATCTTCCTTATTGGGAAGTAATTGTTCGGCTTCTTTAAATTCGTCAATAATAAACTGCATTGTCTCTGTATAAGAGGCACGAGGTACTGCACCGAAATCAGTAGCAGTAACCGACGAACGTAGAATAGGCATACCACCATAATGCTGCAACAAATAATAATAATAGTAAGCACGAAAGAAGTGAGCTTCGCCCATCATACGTTTCTTAACATTCTCTTCAAAACTGGAATTCTCCACATTTTCTAAAACGAAATTGGCTCGTGAAACGCCCCAGAATCCGTGTATGTAAAAATACCTGTTAAGCTGGAGTGAGGGGGTAAGCTGATACATGGAAAGCTGCGTCAATCCGTTGGGGTTGTCGCTGGGCTGGCTCCCTTTCTCCGAATCATCAGACATTATACTGCCAAAATAGGAGTCAAAATGATTATCTACCCAGTCACCGTCAGGCCCACTCCCTCTGGAATAGGTGAGTAAATTATACAGTCCAATGATGGCCAGTTCCGTGTTATCCTGGCTCTGCATAAATACAGTGCTTGGCTCCTGCCCCTGTGGCTCAACTTCATTTAGGAAATCATTGCAACCGGCAGCCAAAAAAACAGTCAAGAGAAAAACGGCATATAGATACGTTTTCTTTTTTATATTAAATTTCATAATATTATTCATTTTATGCATTTTATGTGTTATAAAGAAATATTAAAACCTAACACGAATGTACGTGGACGTGGATATGAGGCAAGGTCAATGCCGTTGTTCAAAGGATTGCCTATATAATCGCCCAATTCTGGGTCAAAGCCACTGTACTTGGTTAATACAAAGACATTGTCTATAGAACCATAGATGCGCAAACGTGACACTTTGAAATTCTGTGTAAACGAAGCAGGTAGGGTGTAACCGATTTGCAAGTTCTTCATACGCAAATAGGAACCCTTTTCAATATAACGATCTGAGAAACGTGCGTTCTGGTTAGGATCAGAGGAAATTAGACGCGGATAGATATTAGTGGATCCTTCACCGTGCCAACGGTTCATCATCTCTTTCGACATGTTCCACTGGCCAAATTCGGACGAATACATATCCATCACAAGTGCATTGGCCAATTCATTGCCCACGGAAGATTGTAAGAACATAGCCAAGTCAAATCCCTTATAATTTGCAGACAAATTGAGACCGAAAGTGGCGTCAGGCATACCGCTTCCCAGATACGTGCGGTCATCGGTATTGAGGGGCAGTCCGTCGTCGGTTGTTTTCAAAAATTTCACATCACCTGGTGCCGCTTTTGGCTGGATCAACTCTCCATCTGGTGTCTTGTAATTATTAATTTCATCCCAGTTCTGGAAGAGTCCGTCTGTTTTATAACCATAAAAGTAGGCCATTTCACGTCCAACTTCTGTAATGGTGAAGTTTTCTTGCGTTCGTCCTATCCCTCCACCATAAACGGGGTCAGGGGAACCAAGGGATAGCACTTTGTTCTTGATTAACGAAGCATTACCTGCTATTGAGTACGAAAAGTCCTTTCCTACACGGTCGTTCCATCGCAATGTCAGTTCCAGACCATTGTTCCGCATTGATCCTGCATTTGTATTAGCCCTTCCCATACCAACATAGAGCGGGATAGGTGTACGCAATATCATATCTTTAGTAGTGCGAACAAAGTAGTCGATGGTACCATTCAACCGCATGTTCAGTAAACCGAAATCCAACCCAAAGTTCACTTGTTCGGCAGCTTCCCAAGTCAGTTGGGAATTGGAGAAAGTCCGCTGCACCTGACCCTGCTGTATAATGTCGCCAATTACGGCTCTGTAAGCGGAGTTCATTAGGGCAACATAGCCGAATCCTGGTGCACTGTTTTCGTTACCTACCTGTCCCCATCCGGCACGCACTTTCAATTGATCAAACGGAGTTTTATCTTTGATAAACGTTTCTTCGTGCGCATTCCAACCCAAGGAGAACGACGGGAAAAATCCCCATTTCTGGGCGTCAGTAAATTTTGAGGTTCCGTCATAACGCCCGGTAACTGTCAACAAATATTTGGAAGCATATGAATAATTCACGCGGCCAAAGAAAGATGCCATGCGGGAAATAAATGACATAGAGTTAGAGGCCGATTTAGAGGAGGCAGTCAGCGAATTGTCGATATACCACAAATTAGGATTTTCGGGAACGTCAGAAGCCGAACCACTCAAGGTAGAGCTCCTAAAGTCCTGTAACTCGGAACCCAATGTGGAGTTCACACTGTGTTGTCCGAACACCTTGTTATACATCAGATAACCGTTCCATAACCATGAATTGAAAATATTGCGTCCCACAGATAAAGAACTATTAGAATTGTTTTGGTCGCCCGAAACATACCATACAGGAGTATAACTTTTCGATGAGCTATAATTGGTACGCGCACCGTATTGCGTACGGAATGCCAAACCTTTAACATTTGCAATATCGTCAATCTGTAATGAAAAATTGCCAACAAACATATCACTGCTGCTGTCTGACCATT
>Ga0265294_10010928_pt1 | contig 10264 bp, 5 predicted proteins | sample MunlanPumphouse3_FD_192504 | JGI IMG/M metagenome (GOLD analysis project Ga0265294, IMG submission 192504) | Groundwater microbial communities from a municipal landfill in Southern Ontario, Canada - Pumphouse #3 | ecosystem: Environmental > Aquatic > Deep subsurface > Groundwater | place...
ATCAATTACATGTACTTTGTAATGGGACTTGTATTTTTGAAGTTCGCTTCATTAAAGTTTGAAATGCGAAGAACAGAACTTTTAAATTCCGAAGATTCTTTTGCTGTTGATATACCGTCGTTTTATACCGAAAAGAATGTGTTTTATATTCCAGAAAATGCAAGATGGTCTTACATTAAAGATAATGCAAAAAGTCCTCGTATAGGCATTATTATTGATGAAGCACTTGAAGAACTTGAAAAAAACAATGACCAATTAAAACACGCATTGGCTACTACAACAGATGGAGAAAACACCTCTCGTTACGGAAAATCATCTCTTCCGCAATCGAATTTCGCCTCTTTGATAAATGAAATAGATAAAATTCACGAAGACCAAGAACATCCGATGAATGACCTTATCGGTAAAACATATCAATATATGTTAAACGCCTTTGCTATTAAAACTGCCGATGAAAAAGGAGAATTCTATACTCCTGACAACATTGTAGATTTAATTACTACTTTAATTGAACCATACAAAGGAAAAGTTTATGATCCTTGCTGTGGTTCGGGCGGTATGTTTATTCAGAGTTATAAGTTTGTAGAAGCGCATAAAGGTAATGTAAATTCTATTTCTATTTATGGTCAAGAATCTAACCCAGACACTTGGAAATTAGCAAAAATGAACCTTGGTATTCGTGGTATTCCTGCCAACCTCGGTGCAAAAAATGCCGATACTTTCAGCGAAGATCAACACAAAGATACCAAGTTTGACTACATAATCGCAAATCCACCATTCAACCTAAAAGATTGGAGAACAGAAAAAGACCAATGGACTCCTGCTATTTGGAAGGGATATGGCTTACCACCTGTATCAAATGCAAACTATGCTTGGATACTACACATGCTTTCAAAATTATCTTTGAACGGTGTGGCAGGATTCTTGCTTGCCAATGGTGCTTTAGGTGATACTAATGTAACAGAAATAAGGAAGAACCTTATTAAAAATGGTAAAATAGAAGCAATTATTATTCTCCCTAGAGAAATGTTCTACTATACCGATATTTCTGTTACTCTTTGGATAATGAATAATAACAAAGTTGCAAGAAAAGTAATTCAAGATGATAAAGAAGTTATGCTTCGTGACAGAACGAATGAAGTTTTATTTATGGACTTAAGAAGAATGGGATACAAATCTTCCGAAGGATATATGGAACTTGACTATGATACCGATATGCAGCTCGTTAAGAAAACACTTAACGCATGGCAAAGTCCCGAATACAAAACGCTTTATAAAGACGTTCCAGAATTCTGTCAAAGTTGTACCATTGACGAAATTAAAAATGGAGTAACAGATAAGCGTCAAAAAGAAAACGGAACACATATCAACCTTTCTGAAGATAAGTCTTTGTGGTCTTTGGTCCCTTCAAAATACATTGAATTTATCGATCACGACTTAGAAATAGATTTTAATAAAGAAATGACTCGTATCCAAAAAGAAATGAAAGAATTATTAAAGGAAGAAAGAGAATCTCAAAAACAACTTGAGGAAGCTTTCAAGGGTATTGGATATGGCATTGACTAAAATAAGACTTGGCGATTATATAGAACTTTCTGAAGAAAAAAACACAAGTTTGAAATATGGCATTGATGATGTCAAAGGAATTTCAATCAAGAAAGTTTTTATAGAAACAAAAGCAGATATGCGAGGTGTGAATCTAAGGCCATATTTACTTGTCAAAAAAGACTTTTTCTGCTACGTGTCAGTTACATCAAGGAATGGTGAGAAAATTACAATTACATTAAATATGACAGATAATACTTATATAGTATCTTCTTCATATGTTGTGTTTTATATCAAAGACAAAAATATTATAGATCCAAAATATTTGTTTATGATTTTTAATCGTTCTGAATTCGACAGATATTCCAGATTTCATTCTTGGGGTTCAGCAAGAGAAACTTTTTCATTTGATGAAATGTGTGATATAGAAATCGATCTTCCTTCTATTGATATACAAAAAAAGTATGTTGCGATTTATGAAGGATTGCTTGCGAATCTTCACTCTTATGAAAGAGGCTTGGACGACTTAAAGATAGTCTGCGATGGATATATTGAGGATTTAAGAAAAAAAATGCCAAGTGAGAAAATTGATAAATATCTAACTGAAAAAAATGATAAAGCAGATGGTTCAATAGACTTGTTTCAAGGAGTCGATGTTAATTTGGTTTTTACAGAGCCGAAGCGAATTGCTGAAGATAAAGAATCTGGGAAAATAGTCCGAAATAACGAGATTGCATTTAATAAGGTAATGAAAGCAAACTGCACCAAATTACCTATTGCATTAAGAAAAGGTCCAGACTGTATTGTTTCTGGTTCATATACAGTATTCAAAATTGATGAAACAAAGTTGATACCAGATTATTTAATGCTTTGGTTATCAAGAAGTGAAACTCAAAGATGGGCAGGTTTTGTTTCTTATGGCACAACAAGAGATATTTTCCCTTTTGATACTTTGTGTGAATATAAAGTTCCAGTACCTGAATTAAAGATACAAAAAGAAATTGTGGCCATATTTAATTCCTTGAAGAAAAGGAAAGAGTATTATCAACACTTAAAAAACAGAGTCAGCACTATCTGTCCTATTCTTATAAGAGGTGCTATTTTGGAATCGCAAGGAGGTAAATAGTATGCCTTTGTATAAATATACAGAATCGAACTTTGAAAATGCCGTAATAGAGCTCTTTGAAAACCAAGGATATGTTTATGAATGTGGATCCGATATTCATAGAACGAAAAGTGAAATATTATTACTTGATGACTTCAAAAACTATCTATCGAAAAGATATGAGAACATAAATCTTCGGGATGACGAAATAGAATATATCATTCATAACCTCTTATTTGCTAAGGGAACTTCGCTCTATGCAACGATGAAGCAGACCTTAAATGAACTAAGAAAAGGCATTATTCTCGATAGAAGCAAATATCATCTAAAACAAGAATTCATTGAATATTTTGATTATGATGAAGTCGCCAACAACATTTTTAAGGTAGTTAACCAATTTGAAGTTAAAGATTATTCTTTGAGAAGACCTGACATTGTTATCTTTGTCAATGGTATTCCCGTTTCTGTAATTGAACTCAAAAATTTGAGTGATGCTACTGTAAAGTTATATGATGCATATGAACAACTACATATTCGCTACACTAGAGATATAGAAAACCTTATGCGGTTTAGTTTTATCTCTGTAATTTCTGATGGCATAAATACAAAATATGGTTCATTATTTGCCGGTTATAAGCACTTTTTTCCTTGGAAATCTACTGATGGAAAGTCATATGGTAAAGACGGAATAGACAGCCTTTTAACAATGGTGGCAGGACTGTTTGAACATAAAACATTGCTTAATGTAATTCATCATTATGTTTATTTCCCTGACAAATCTAAAAAAGATTTAATGATATTACCTAAATATTCACAGTATTATGCGAGTGAATTATTGTTTGAGAATATCAAGATTCACATGCGTCCAAGTGGTGACGGCAAGGGTGGAACATATTTTGGTGCAACAGGGTGTGGAAAATCCTACACGATGCTATTTTTGGCAAGAAGACTAACTACTACAACTGACTTAAATACACCTACTATAATTTTGTTAACCGATAGAACAGATCTTGATGACCAACTTTCTGAAACTTTTGAGTCATCAAAAAATTATTTGATTGATAAAAACACCTTGAATATTCCTTCTCGTGATGTGCTTGACAAAAAGGTACGAGGTGTTACTGCTGGTGGTGTATTTTTGATGACTGTTCAAAAGTTTGATGAGAATGTAAATTTATTAAGCGACAGAAACAATATCATTTGCATTTCTGATGAAGCACACAGAACACAAGTAAATCTAGATGCTACACTAAAAATAGAAGAAGACGGAATAAAAAAACATTACGGATTTGCTACATATTTAAGAAACTCTTTCCCGAACGCTACTTATGTCGGTTTTACGGGAACTCCGATTGAAGCCACAGTAAAAGTATTCGGACCGATTGTTGCATCCTATAAAATGAAACAAGCTGTTGACGATGGCTCAACGGTCGGTATTGATTTGCTTGCTGGTCCATCTGCAGTAAGACTAGATGAAACTAAACTTGCAATTGTAGATAGATATTACAATGAGCAATTAAAGGAAGGCACAAACAAATACGAAGTAAATCAATCTATCAAAGATATGGCAACCGTAAGAACGATTATTGATAATGATTCTAGACTGGACTTGGTTGTTGACCATTTTATAAAGCATTATGAATTGCGAGTTAAAGAAGGCTCAACCGTAAAGGGTAAAGCTATGTTTGTCTGCTATGATAGAAAGATTGCTTACAAAGTTTATAAGAAAATAATTGCCATTAGACCAGAATGGAATGTAGCTAAGAAGACGCAAGACGACGAGGCGAATTACTCTTTTGAAGAATTAAACAAGTTGAAACCAGTTGAAATGATTAAACTTGTTGCCACTCGTGGCGATAATGACGAGGCTGAATTATATAATCTTTTAGGAACTTCTGAATATAGAAGTGGACTTTCTTCACTTTTTAAGGATGAGAATTCAAACTTCAAAATCGCCATTGTTGTAGATATGTGGATTACTGGATTTGACTGTGAATGTCTTGATACTATGTATCTAGATAAACCTCTTGAAAAACACACTTTAATTCAAACAATATCTCGTGTAAACAGAGTTTTTGAAGATAAAGACAAGGGCTTGATTGTTGACTATATTGGCATTGAAACATCACTAGCAAAGGCAATGCAGCTTTATAGTGGAGATATCAATCCTATTAGCGAAATCGATGCATCATATATTATTTTCAAAGACCAAATGCAACTAATTGATGAGTTAATGCATGGTTTTGATTTCTCATCTTTTGAAAATGGAACTGACCTTTATAGACTTTTGACTCTGAATAAAGGCATTGAGTTTGTTCTAATGTTGGAAGATAGAGAAACTCGCTTTATGGGGCTTTCTCTTAGAATGAAAAAAGCATTTGACCTTTGTGTTGGCGATCTAAGAATTACTGATAATGAAATGTTTAAATTACATTTCTATTGTGCTATTCGTTCTGCAATTTTGAAGCTTTCTCGTGAAGATAGACCAGACGCTGAAAGAATGAATGAGGAAGTTAAAAAACTAGTTGATGCTTGTATAGCTGTTATGGACGATCAAGATGAAGGAGAAATTACTAAAACAGAGATTTTCTCTGAAGAGTATTTGAAGAAAATTCAAGGTATACCATATAAAAACACTAGGTTCAAAATGCTTCTCGAAATGCTAAGAAAGGCAATAAAACGATATTCAAAAACGAACAAGCATAAAGCAGAAGAATTCTCGAAGAGAATGAAAGAACTAGTTGATAAATACAATAAGCGTGATGGTGAAATTCTTGTGTCAAACGATGATGTTATCAATGAATTTATTGATTCTTTAAGTGATGAAGCTCAAAAGATATTGGAAGATTTGCAAAAAGATGCTGATGAATTCAAGCAAATGGGTATTACTTTTGAAGAAAAAGCATTCTATGATATTCTAAAGGCTATTCAAGAAAAATATGTCTTTGAGTATAAAGATAATAAACTTATTGACCTTGCAAAGAAGGTAAAAGCTGTAATTGATGACAAAGCAAAATACACAGATTGGTCTAACAAGAGCAATATTAAAGCTAGCTTGCAATCAGATGTTATTCGCTTACTTAATAAAAACGGCTATCCACCTATGACCTTTGATGATGTGTATGAAAAAGTTCTTGCACAGGTGGAGAACTTTAAAAAGTATGAAGATTAGCATATGAAAAAACTAAACGCAATACTTGTATTCTTGATTTCAAGTTTAACAATTACTGGCATATCTACTATAGATGGAAAAATCTGGGATATTATTTTCCTTGTTGTTAGCATGCTTGCTTATGCAATTGTAGGTGTTTTATTTTTGATTGGAATTCTTCATGGAAAACATGCAGGCAAAGATGCTTATGCATTGATATTTATTTTATTGATTCTTGGTGGTTATGCTGTTTGCAACGGACTAGTTAGATTTAATTTATGGGTTTTGGTTTGGCCTTTATTCGTTAAAATTCTTGTACCTTCAGTAATTGTTTTACTGATTGCTTTAGTAGTAATTTTATGTAATTTAAGGAGAAGCAAGGATGCCAAGAATATTATTAATTAAAAATTTTTCCGGAAGCTTTAATGATCAAAACATAGGCCACGAAGTTATCAATTCGTATTGCGATGATAATTAAATGCTTATTTTTATATCCCACCTTATGGTTGTATAGGAACTGAAAAAAAGGATTTTTTTGAATCAAATGCTTATAAAAATGTTAAAATGATTTTCGTTTTTGATGATGTAAAAATTACAAATGTTTACAAACTAAAACAAGTTGTTTTTGATCCAATTAAATTTAGGTCTTTTGCTGATATGAAAGAGACAGCAAAGAAAGTTATTTATTTTGGCAAGTCTATAAATGACATTGATTTTGGTGACCAAAATTTTATTGAATCAAACAATAAATATTTTATTAGCGACCTAATAAATGAGAATATGAAAGTTTATCTATTATCATATAAGTTAGATAAAACTAAAGTCTATGATTTTGACAATGATAAAATTTTTATATATGTTAAATCCTCAGAAAAAAGAAACAATTTAAAAGAGAAGTCTTTAGAACATTTTAGAATGATATACGGCGAAACAGCATCAATTGATGAAGTAGATATAGTTATAGGACAAAAACAATATGTCTATAAAAATATAACAAATTTAAGTGTTTGGTTTGATTCTAAAATAAGAGTCTTATGTACTAAAGATAGAATAATGAATTTTGATAGAGTTCCGAATAAATTTGAATCAAATTACGATTACGATGACAATTATTTCTTGTCTTTTGTAAAAAAAACAAATGATGAAAATTATTATTCTAATTATATAAGCGGTATTCTTAATAGCAATAATAGTTTATTTAATAGATTTTTTTCTTATTTAATTCAAAAACTATATGGAATTGAAAACTATAATCCAAGTAATGCTAAATGCTTATTGCAAACTCAGTCAATGACAAAAGATATGAAAATAATAAACAAGATCATTAGATATCGTATGAAACATACTCAAACTGAAACATTAACTGGTTGTAAAAAAGAAATTAAAAAATTAAAAACAGAGTTTCAATACTCTGATTCAAAAATCAATAGGTATATTTTATCAAATTTTTCTAAAGACCAATTAATAAAACTATTATTTATTGATGGCCAAATCGACTTATATTTATTTGATGATAATTATAGAATTGTTATTGAAAATAAGATACTTAGTGGTTTAAATGGAAAGCATGATGAAATATCTAAAGAAATCAACCAATTGATTACTTATAATAAATACTTAGTGCATTTAAATGAATTTGAATCAAAATCAAATATGGTTATTATTTTATGCCCTTATTACTTAGCAAATATTTTTGTGAAATATAAAATTGAAGAAAATAATGTGCCAATATTAACATACAAAGATTTATCTGATTTCTTTTCTACTAATATTTCTCTTATACCTGAATCTTATCGTTTAGACTTTCTGAAAACAATAAATAGACAAGTTCTTACAAAAGAAGAATTAATTACCTATAGATTCATTAAGACATTAAATTCATAACGAAAAAGCCTCACCATTGAGTTATTAACTCTTGGATGAGGTTTTTCTAATTTAGTTTATCCCTCAAGGGTTTTATCTAATGGTGTCAGCCTTTTTTATCTTTGTATGATGAAAAAAACTTTTAAAAAAATTAAATATTTTTCAAACTTTTTGAACTGTTGATGATTATATATAATAGGCAAGAAAAATAATACTAAGAATTCCAAACAAAGAAAAAGTACCCCTTTCCTTTTGCCCAGGATATGGGGTACCTCTCATTCTCGAAATTGAAATTAAAGATGGCAAAAGCATTCATATTACGTGTCTCATCGAAGATAAGGATCTTTTTGCTTTTTCGAAGAAGAGAATTTGAATATATGATTTTTCATATGTATTGGTATGCCAAACAATTGAATGCATTTTCTGATCCCGCTCTTTATGCTGATACCTTTTGTAAAGCAGATGTTGCCAATTAATAAGTAATCTTCAAAGGCGAAACAAGTGCTTTTAACCAACCACGAAGCCATCGGGCAAAGAACCTGTTTCATTGCAGATCCAAAAAGTAGTTAAGTTGATATAGACTCTTTCAATAAATCATTCCGTAAGTAATTTAATATTTACTTTAGTAAATATTAGTGCCAAAGTTTTATTAATAGTTCGTTTTCTACAATGAAAACTATTAAGTACTTCAAAAAAGCAAAAAATATTGATTCTATGAAAAGATTATCGCAATTTTGTGTTATTAAATTGTCCTATATAATAGTTTTTGTGCTTAACCGTTTCAAGCTAATTTTAACTATGCATTATTAACTTTTTGGGAAATAAACTTATTTAGATGATATATTTAATACGGAATTGTGCTAGAACAGCATAGGAACATATATTTTCATGACGAACAAAGAAAAAGAAGATTATTTAGTTTATTTAACATTATTCCATTCTACAATTTTTCCTTTTGAGGCAGACGGGAAAGAGAATTTTTTTAAACAGATGCCTAGGATACTTTATAAATATAGAAAATTTGATAAGTATGCAATTGAAATGTTAAAGGGAAATAATCTTTATTTTTCTCCAATAACTGAGCTGGACGATCCTTTCGATTGCATGATTGAAACCGCCATGAACAAGGAAAAACCCGAATATTACATCGATTTCATTATCAAAAAAATATTTAGCTACACAAGCAATAATGGGATTATTAGCGAAAGACGATTGAAAAAAATAATCTTGTCTTGTCTAGTGAATGAAAATTTCGACACAGACAAATTTATTAAGAAAGCAATAACTGAAAAAATTATTGGTGAGAGTAAAGAAAAAACTAGCATCAAATCGGTCAAAGAAGGAATCAACTCGATAGTAAAAATTCTTTGTTCAAAAGGAATTAGCAATTTTTTAAATACTGCAATTCATCACAAAGAAGATGTCGGTGTTTGTTCGCTAACAGCAAATAGAGATAACAAGGCCATGTGGTCATTATATGCTAATAAACTCAAGGGTTATTGTGTTGAGTATGAAATCCCTGATATTGATGAAATTAGGTATCGTTTACTCCCGGTCTTGTATAGGAGAAAAGATGACGTCAATATTTCTCTTAAAGTAATCGAATATGCGTTAGCGCTTATTCTTCGGAACGCCACATCTGGCGAAGTAAATGAAGGATTTGGTGCGCTTAATGAGGCATACGCTGTTAAAAATATAAGTTGGTCCGATCAAGATGAATGGCGTTTATTGGGCAGTGCAAAAAGTTATTGTTCGTCGTTAAAAATAAAGGCAGTTTATTTAGGCTTTAAAGTTTCTAAGGAAAACGAAAGAAACGTTTCAAGAATCGCAAAACAGATTGGGTTTTATGTGTATAAAATGGAACCAATTACTGGCAATAAAAAAATCTCTTACTCTCTTATTTCTGTATAGTTATGTAGTTTTCTTTATCTACGTTGTTTTAAAAGCTTAAGAAATAATCTCACTTGTTAAATACTCTTTTTAAACACCTTTAATTTACTATCAAGCATTGGCTGTATTGTTTCAATAATTATTGATGATAGTATCTAAAAAGCACTGATGATACGCTAAGCATCTTGAATAATGCTTGTGTTAAGAACAACAATGTTTTAATAAAAACATTATGGAATTTAGTCAACACTTAAAGAACCTTTAGGAAGAGGAAAAACTCGTACAGGAAGAATTAGTTCTACGTTTTAATGCATCTCCTATCTCGATAGTTAAATGGGAACAAGGTAAAGATATGCCTCCTTGGAACGATTAAAATCGCTCGAGCTATTCTTTCATACTTCAATGGCTAATTCGCTTTAACAAAAAAGCACTAGATATTACGATAAACAGAAAAAGTAGTCTAAAGAAAACATAATCTTTATATGAATGCTTCAATCAGTGTATATTTATTGTAGTGATTAGGAAATATAGTTATGGAAAGCAATGAACAAATGAACATTATTTTTGAAAAAGCAAAAAGTCATGGTGGACTAGCTCAGTATTGTACTTTGCGTGAGTTTGAAAAAAGCATCACTGATTTAGCAAAAAGCATTGATGAATCAAAAGAATTTTTAAGTTTCTTAAAAACATACGATGAAAAAGATGTGAAC
>Ga0265294_10010930_pt1 | contig 10261 bp, 7 predicted proteins | sample MunlanPumphouse3_FD_192504 | JGI IMG/M metagenome (GOLD analysis project Ga0265294, IMG submission 192504) | Groundwater microbial communities from a municipal landfill in Southern Ontario, Canada - Pumphouse #3 | ecosystem: Environmental > Aquatic > Deep subsurface > Groundwater | place...
AGATAGTCTTTGCCGTCCAGAGCACCATCAGCGGCGTCTCGCTCGTGCGGTGGCACCAGTAGTGCGCTCCCGTGGGCGTCGAATACACGTTCCCGCTCTTGACCGCGCTTACGCCACTCGCCCTCGCATCCCCGTAGACCATCTCGACCTCGTCCGGACTGTTGAGGACGATCACGTCGGGGTCCCACGCGAGCAACTGCTCCATATCGAACTTCATGCCCTCCTCGACGCGGTTGTTGTCGGAGACGGGTATGCCGCCGGCTTTCGCGATCCACCACTCACCGATCTTGTGGGCTACGGACATGCTCTTGTACGAGCAGTAGAGCACCTTCGGCCGCTGCTCGTCAGGTACGGATGCAACCACCCTGCCCGGGCGGGCGGTTGTCTCATCGAAGTACGCGACATACCGCTCGGCCCGCTCCTGCTCACCGAAGACCTCGCCGAGCAGCAGCATCAGGTCTTTGACGTCCTCTGCATCTCCCCAAGAGAGGTAGATGACCGGGATATCGTTCTTCTCGAGCGTCTCCACGAAGGGCATGGTCATGGTGAACACAACGTCGGGGTTGAGGTTCATGAGTTCCTCGATGTTGAAGTCCCCGGTTGTGGTCTGGATCGTCGGTTTGTTCTTTATACCGGGCTCGAACACGTACTGGTACTTGTGCCTGCCTCCCTGGATAAACGAGTCAGGGAGGCCGTTTGCTATCTTGTCTCCCTGCCCCATGGCGAACATGAAACTGTTCTGCACCGGCACGGAACCGATGGTCACGATGGTGTTGATGGTCGTCGGGATGGTGACCTCCCTCCCCGCCATGTCCGTGACCACCTTTGTCTCACTCTCAGTTGCCTGTCCCTGCCCGGTGCAGCCACAGGCTAACGTCAGGAGCGCTATGACTGATAGGGCGATGAACGCCTTCCAGGCTGTATTCATCCCTTTCATCTTTGTTACACCTACCTCCCTGCAGGCCATGCCCGGATCCCCGGCAGGGGTGGCCCTTGAGGCATTCCGGCGCAAGCGTCCCGCAGGCTATGGTATAACTTCTCAAACACCGCATGGTTAAATATTTCTATTTACAAATCGGCTTTGTTAAGCATTTATGATGAACTCAGACTTCTCCTGGAAGAATGTGACCCTGGGTGGTGTGCGATGGTCGGGCAGGGCCGCCCCGCTCTACCGGGTGCATCGGAGAAGGTGCAGAGGACCATGCCGGAATCCTTCTCTGTGATCAGGAAGACGAACGGGTGATCGGCCCGGAAGATGGGCGCGGTATCGGGACGTGGACTTGTCGCCTCTAAGGGGACACCGGTCGCCGCCGCTGCTTCGGTGCGCTCCTCGTTCACGTCGACAAACGCCTCATGGAAGACCCCGGTGATGAAGAGATCGCGTGTCCCGTCCATCTCCGAGAAGTCGGAGGCAGTTAGACACAATCCAGACCATCACCTGAAGGTACGCCTGAATTCTTCCCCATCTATCCCGGCTTGTTTGAGGATGCCAATCAGGGTGCCTTTCTTCAGTTCGCGGTGCAGAGGTACGGAAAAGACCCGCCACTCCTTCTACACAACACCATGGGACGAGGTCTGCCGTTGCGGGATGAAACCGTACCGGGCAAGGTACTTTACCATCTCCTCCCCGGAAACGACCGGCAGTTTATATGACATCAGCTACGTCAACCCTTGCTATCTCGCGACGGGCGGCTGATGTCTTCCGGTGCAGTTCTTCCCGCTGCACGTCAAGAATAAGTTCTATTGCTTCTTTGATGTTGGCAAGTGCTTCTTCCCGTGTTTCGCCCTGGCTGATCGCTCCCGGGATCTCAACGCACTGGACGGTGAACCCCCCCTCTTCCTGTGGTTCGAGCACTACCGTATATCTCATGACCATACCATTGATCACGCGGATTATACAAGTTTTTGGTAGCTGTTCTCCTCTTCCCCCCGGTTCGGCCTCACACTCCCGGGGTCTTTGCAACCGGCAGGACGCTGGAAGAGTGCAGGAGAAACCTTGCCGCCGTCATCGGCGAATGGTTGGTCATACGGCTCCGGCGCGCCCTCCCGATACCCCCAGTCGCCGGCCGCACAGTGTAAGAGACTGTCAGGGTGGACACGGGTGCCGGGGCATAGGACCAGGCCCGCCCACGAAAAAAGTGAATCGTTCAGGCCCTCTTCTTCAGGCTCTCGATCCTTCGGTCTGTCATATCGATCATGACCTGCATCCGCTTCTTTTTGGCTTCCAGCATCGTGATCTCCTCCTCAATCGTGAGGGACTGCATGCATCCACAGGACCCATGATGACACGAGCAGCCCTGGTGATGAACCGGTGTACACATCGAGATTCACCTCCGTTCTGTTGTATACACTATTACAATAGTTTGGATAGTATTAATAATACAAACTATATACTAATGTAGTGACTATGGAGAAGGATAGCGACCGGATCTGCCTCTGCCCCCTTGAGGGGATCATCACCACGATAGCGAAGAAATGGGCCATCCTGATCATCAGCATCCTCGGCCATCACGAGCGGCTGCGGTTCAACGACATCATGGAGATCCTCGGCGGGATCAGCCCGAAGTCCCTCACCGACACCCTGAAGGAACTGCAGAAGGAAGGGCTGATCCAGCGGGAGGCATTCCCCGAGATCCCGCCCCGGGTGGAATACTCGCTGACTGAGGACGGGCGCCAGCTCTGCGAAGCGATCATTCCGCTGGTGCGCTGGGCCGAGAAGAGGGACAACCTCCCCGAGAAGACGTGTCACGCGACCTGCGGGTTCAGTGAGGGGTGCCCGTCGCGGAGGGAGGGGAGGTAGGGGGTCGCGGCGGCGTTAAGGATACGAGGGCGGATCGCCACCTCACGCGAGTTTGCGAAGGGAAGGTGCAGGGATAGCAACCACACGGACTTCGCGTGAGTGAAAAGCGGGGGTGTGGGGGATTTTGGATGCCCCGGAACAGCAGGGAAAACCGGCGCCTTCTTTTCGGTCGGGGTCTGTTTGGATATCTGGATTTACCTCTCCTCACCGACGAGTTCACGGATTTCCGTGGTGTGTTTATGTTCGATTGAGTAAAGCATCCTTCGAATACGACCGCCACCAAGCGCATTAATAGCGAATCGCTCCGTGAATTTTACAGCCAACGGTGGAAAAAAGATGAACCAGCCTTTATTACACATCCCGGCTGGATTTAGAATTTTTTCCAAGCTCCTTTTTATCTCCAAATTTCGGATCACGTGGACGGTTCCATGCAGTCGATTTGGAGCGCCCTCTCTTATCGCCCTCTTTTGCCATGGAGTTCCTTCATCTTTTCAAATTTTACACAATGTTTTGTATTCTCGATGCATTTTGGCCATGGATTTTTTCTTACTACCTTCAGCGTTCACTGCGACGTTTTCTTGGATCGAAAGATTCTCTCACTCGTTCTCCAAGTCTCGGATCACGCGGAGTGTTGATCCACGTCGTTGGAGGTCTTTTGGGCTTTTCTTCGCTCATGTACAATCCCTTACACTAATAGAAGTCCTACAACAAATAAAAAGTATGCGAAAATGCCCAAACCCAGAGCATAAAGGCTGTATGTGATGTCCTCAGCTTTTCTCCCATTTATAAGTTTATTTTCCTCCACCGCATCGACCAATTCCAGCGTGATAGGTATTAGAATATCCTGGAAAGACTTATCCTGCCTTGCATATTCGTTGATAAGATGTTCTACATCCGGTACAGTTTTCAATGTTTTTATTGCATAGGCTTTGAGACTAATGGCAACTGAGGCGAGCAAAAATATGAAGGAGGTGATAAGGAGCAATCGCGAAGCGACATAATAGTTAGATCCCCTGGGGATATTGTTGAAAAGTACACTGACAAAACTGGTCTCCAAACTTAGCACGATACCGCTTATTGCTATTATTCTGCTCGCCTTATTATCAAGGCTTTTGACCCGGTCAAATTCTTCAGAGCATCTGCTACGTACAAGATCAAAGATATAGCGATCCCGCTCTTTTTCACCATTTTCTTGCATTCTTCTTCGTGCTCTCAGATAGTATTCATGATGCTCGGTTCATTTTTACCAACGATCCTTTTACTACTCACTTCCCGTTCTTTTCAGTGTCATTCCCCTTTAATCAAACTTTCATTTTGTTGTCGCTCCGCTTCCCTATAATTACACCGATCCTATTCCGTATGGCATCCTACCACAAAATTTGGCCCGCAGCCCCTTGCAATATAAATCCCCCCCAATAGTAGGGGTGTGGGCGCTTCCGTTTTAGCGAGAGTTGGGCCTCACGCAACGCCTCACCTCTCCCCAATCCGGCTTTGAGGTGAGCGTAAAAGGTTACCATCAGTTCTGCGGTTTCATCATCGGAGATTGCCCATAAACTCATGACAAGCGTCTTTGCGCCAGCTATCGTAAATGCACGACGGAATCCAAATACTCCCTCACCAAATAAAATATCTCCAATGCCTGTTTCACAGGCAGAGAGTACAACCATATCGGTTGATACCAAATTTAACTCAGATACTTCATACGCTGTTACAATTCCATCCTCTGCTTCCGCAAGAAAAGAGTTCTTAAAAATGAATGAATTTGCCCCAGCGAGGACAAATCCAGATCTAAAAAGGGAGTCCCATTTGCGTTCGTTTCTCAAATCCGCTGGGAGGAAAAATCCATGTGTTGCAATGTGGAGTATTTTTGGGGATTCAAGCCGCTTTAATCTCGCTTTAAGAGCGTGCTCCCCAGTCCAGAGATCACCTCCAATTATCCGATGAATTTCCTCTCCTTCAATTTTTGTCCCTTCAAGTCTCTCGAATGGCTCCAGTGCTTCGCTCAAGTACCTTTGAATGTCAATTTCGGAATGCAGACCATTTTTCCATTCATTCCCCATCAGATCGTAATCAGGGTCAGCAATTATGACCGAGGTGGTCTGATTCTGATAATCTGCCCCTTTTTCTTTGGCCAAATCGCGAGCGGACGTAAGATAGGTAATCGTGATCGTGTCAATAAGATGTTGCCCTTCATTTTTGAGGATGCCGAATGGTAAGAGGTTGAGCAGTCCGTCCGGAGTGATAATCAAGTTGCGCTTTTGACGTATTATAGATGAAATGGGTGAGAGGAGGATCTCGCTCAGTTTTTCTAAACCGGAGATATCCTGCTCATCGGATCCTGTAACGGTCAGAATAGTGTCTTGGATCAGAGTGTCAATCTCGTGAGCAGGTCCTAAGTTAATGAGCTGGATTGGTTTGTCACGTTCTATAACAAAGACGGAGTATCTTGGCACATGTAAGATGTCATTTTTTAAATCGAGAGCGTTAAACCGAACATACTCCACATAAAGGGCGTCAAAGGGTAGACGTTCTTGTACGAAAGAGTATCCATTAATATCCAAAACTGTAGCTAAATATGAATCCGATAGGTGGTACGAGATATTTTGTTCAAGCATCCTAGATTTTTCCTCTAGTTGGGATAATGTATTCGCATAATCTACTGATGTAGCATTAGTGTTTGATAGAGAGGTGTAAACCATCCGGGCAATCTTAGATTTAGTATATTTTAGTTGCTCAAATTCTTCTTTTACCCCATTATCTGCCATCAAAGCCAATGTTTTTTGTCGATGTGTGGAAATATCCAAAACTAGTGCCTTGCGCCGGAAAATAAGGTTGAACGTCTCGTCCATATATTGCTGCGGCGGCTTTCCCCAGTCATTAAGGAGGGAAAAGAGTAGATCAACATGGTATCTAAATTTGTTAACTAAACTGTTGAGTTCAGTTTCTGAAACAAATCCGATAAATCGGTCAAGATATTTTTCAATTATTTTTGAGGAATTTATCAGTAGTTCAGCTGCCTTTTCATAATTATCGTGTAGGATATAAATTTTTGATAAATTATCATATACATTCGTAATATTAAGGTGATCTTCACCGTATATTGATTGCATTACCTCATAGATTTGCAAATAAATATCAAATGCCGTTCTCAATTCACCCATATTTTGGTACGCAAGAGCGAGGTTATTTAGCGTCGCTAAATATAGAGGGGCTTGGGTTCTCTCCTTTTCGCTCAATAAATCTAGTGCTTTACTAAAATAATAGACCGATCTCTTATATCTTTTCAATCCTACATAGCACAGTCCGATCTGGTTAAGAATTGCACAGTAATTAGGGTCTTTAACTGCCCTTTCTTCAATGTAAATCGTTGTTGCATGTTCGAGATACTCTATGGCTTTTTGATACTGTTGCCGGTTACGATACTGCGAACCAATGTTTGTGAGCACAGTCGCATAATCTAATCCGGGAGCCCTATCGCTCATCATCTGCAATAGGGATTCATATATTCGGAGAGCCCTGTCGTTTAATCCTAAAGAGGCATAAATTGTCGCCAAATTATTCAGGCACAGTTGGTATTCAGGTGAACGGACACTACCGGTTTTTTCAAATATTTCCTTCGCACGTTCGCAGTAATGTATCGACTCTCTCCCTTGCCTTGTTTGATGGAGGAACCAACCCAGGTTGCAAAGCAACGCTGCGTAATGTGGGTGTTCCCTGCCATATTTACTCTCAGCTAAAGCGCAAGCCTTCCTTAGATAACCGTGTGCATCATCGAAACGACCATCCTGAAAAAGATTGTAGGCTTTGTCGCTTAATGCGCGAATATTTACGTCCATAATTTCCTGCTTAAGGCTTTCAGTCACGGGTTATCAGTACTATGCTTTTGAAGAGGCGGAACTCCGTTCCCCCTCCACAATCGCCACCTCTTCCTCGGTCAGCCCATACAACTCATACACCAGCCGGTCAATCTGCGTATCAGTCGCATCAACCATCCCGGCGAGCACCTCCCGCTCGTGCGAGGTCTTCGCCGCCGCGAGGCGCTTATGCAGGTCGAGCATCTGCTCCACGAGGGCGACCATGCGGTCGTGGCGGGCGACGTCGGCGGGGTCGGAGAAGTCGATGGTGCGGATTGGGAGTTTCTCAATATATTGACGATTTAACGCGATATATCCACCACGGAATGCTGAGCTGATCCTTTTCAAGTAAAATGTTGATAATCTCGAATTCAGTAAACCCAGTACGTACAGATATGACATGCCAACATCTTTTTTTAGAGTAATTCCATAGCCTCCACCCCCTCCTCCTCCACTCCCCATAAAATAGAAGAAATCTTCAGAATCAAAGGTAAAGCATGCGCCTTTGCCTATGCTTGGGGTAAGAATTTTCTCTTGATTCATCTCAGTCAAATTTTGATTCCTTCCAAACGCATACCAGTTTTTATGTTTCCATTTCCCATTTTCGCGTGCCTCAAGTCGGGCTTTATTTGATTTGAAATATTCCCAGATATTTGGATATTTTTCAGCAAGTTCTTTTGGTGTTAATAAAATCGCTTTCCCCTCAACGATTCTATATGGGAAAATGATAGATTTAGTTATTGTATCAATATTATACCGACGAATGTTCAAAGAACCTTTACACAGCGGGTGAAGAAGCTCACGCTCAAGAAAGTGATTCTTTTGAGTTGCTTCTGAATAGTAGGACCCATCTCCCTGATTCACAACAATGAAAACAGGATCTGCGCCAGTTACCAATCCCTGAAATATTTTATCTGCGACATCCTTTAATTTGAATTTTTCTGATTGTAATTTTTTAAATAGATCTGCTCCATGCCCAACGACAAAATTCCACTCATCTTTCGTTACGTCTTTTGAAGAGAACACTCCACTTATTGCCTTTTGTGATGAGCGCCAAGTTATGAGATTATCAACCTTATAATATTGAAATTGCTCCCTTCCTTGTTGCTCAAGGAAAAGTAAGCATGTGTACGTGGTAGCGTTCTCAAACACTTGCTGATGCCCAAAATGCACAATTTCCTTTAGATGTTTTCCACTAGCGATCAGTGATCGGAGTGATTCACCATATTTAGCGGTGAAAAATTTGTGCGGGAGAATAAATCCTAATTGCCCGTGACTATTCAGCAGAGTAAGTCCCTTCTCAACGAAAACAACGTAGATATCGTAATTCCCTTTGCTTGCGGAAATGTAGGACTTCTTGTAAATTTCGACTTCAACAGGCGCCCACTCTTTCATCGCCTGAATCCGCACATACGGCGGGTTCCCAATCACCGCATCAAACCCGCCCGCTCCCATAACCCCCGGGAACGCCCGGTCCCAGTCGAAGGCGTTGATCCTGAAGATCTCCTCCTCGTCGTCGAGGGTCAGCTGCACGTCATTGTAGATATCCGGGCCGATCAGCGAGTTCCCGCACTTGATGTTCTCATGCAGGCTCGGGAGCACCCGCTCCTCTGTGATGGTGAGCTGCTTTCCGATCCGCTCCGACTTCTCGCCCTCAAGCACCTTCAGGAGCAGGGAGAGTTTCGTCACCTCCACCGCCTGCGGATCGATATCCACCCCGTAGATGTTGTTTAAGAGAATCCGTTTCTTCTCCTCGGTCGTCAGCCGCCAGTCCGTATCCGTCACCTGGTAGACCGGGAGGATGTAGTCATCGCCGTTCCCCCGCCGCTTCCGGCCCCGGCCGCCCCTCCCCCGGGCGGGCTTCACCGGCAGGAGCGCCACCACCGCCGGGTCGGTCATCTTCGCACCGCCGTCGAGCAGCGGGACGAGGTTGTCCATGTACCACGCCAGGTGCCAGTCGAGCAGGAACTGGTAGGCCCCAAGCAGGAACGACCCCGAACCACAGGCCGGGTCAAGAACCCGGAGCGCCGCCACATCCTTCGGGTCCTTCCCCGAGACAAGGGTCCCGACGGTCTGTTTCACGATATACTCCACGATGTAGGTCGGTGTGTAGAAGACCCCGCCCGCCTTCTTCACCTCCGGCTTCTCCTCCACCTTCGCACGGTGGCCCGCAGTCAGGCGGATCACCTTCCCGAGGAACTGCTCGTAGACCTGCCCCAGGATATCGGCCGGGAAGACCGAGAACTCGTAGGGCGAGTCAGGGTAGTAGAGGTTGCCGATGATTCCAGAGAGCACCTTATCATCGATGACAAGGTCCAGGGTCAGGTTGTCGGGCTCCTCCCGCCCCGGCTCTGCGGAGAAGTGGAAGAGCCCTGAGTTGTACTTATCATCCGCAGAGAGGAAGACCTGCTTCAACCGCTCGTAGATATCCTTCCCCTCCGCTATCCGCGCAAGCCGCCCGTACTCCTCGATCCCCCGGTCCTCGCAGATCCGCAGGAAGATGATCCGGTCAATCGTCTTCTGCACCGCCGCGTTCAGTTCCCGAACCGAGAGATCCCTGTTTCTGAGGGCGATGTTCTTCGCCAGCATCTCCCGCCAGCCCTCAATCTCGGTGAGGAAGGCGTCATCGATACCGGCCGTCCCCCTCCCGCCCTTCTTCTGCCGCAGCGCCTGGGCGTAGTCGTCGTACCCCCCGGTCAGGATGCCCTGCTTGGAGAAGATGGCCGCGATCTCGTCCCACTTCTCGACGTAGTCGCGGTAGGTGTAGTAGCCGATCCGGTGCTTCGACGCCGGGTCCTTCGGGGAGGGTTTTGCCGTGCAGTCGTAGACGATGAACTCCTCAAAGTCGGTGAGGATGCTGACCGGGAGTTTCGCGCTCCAGGCATACCGCCGCACCTGGTAAGCGGGCTCCGGGTCCTCCTTGAGGTTCACGGCAGGCTTCTTCGCCTCCACGAAGAACTTGCGCATACCCCCGATCCGGAACGAGTAATCGGGCGCCCTGGTGGAGCCCCCGACCTTCACCGTATCCTCGTGGACGACATCCTTGTAGCGCTCATCAAGCCCGAGCTGGTTGTTCACGTCCCACCCGAGAGCCTCGAAGAAGGGGTCGATGAACTCACGGCGGACGTTTGTCTCGTTGTAGGACGGAGATGTGTACTTTGCATGGTAGCGGTCGAACCGGTTCACCAGGTCGACGATCTCGGGAGGAACGGGCATGACAATCAATGGAATATGGAAAACAGCCCGCCATTAAGGTTGCCATTTCAATGCGACCTCGTGCGAGGGATGGCGGCGAAGACGGGAGAGCAGAACCCCTCCCGGTCAGAAGGGGGCGTTGACTGCGGTTTCAGGCAGAAGCAGCCTCAATCACAGCTCTGATATATTGCACAATCCGGTCTCTGTTCCCCGGCAGGTTTGAAAACTGTTTGTCGGAGACATCGCTGAACTTCGCGAGGGCTTTGCGGTTAATCTCCTCCTGGTCCTCGAAGATGCCGACCGAAGAGAAGGACCGGCCCCACTTCTCGAACTGCAGGATGTTGATCGTCGCGTCGCGGACCCGGTCGTCGTTCGAGAGTGCAAAGATGTGAACTACCCCCCGCTTACGCAG
>Ga0265294_10010931_pt1 | contig 10260 bp, 16 predicted proteins | sample MunlanPumphouse3_FD_192504 | JGI IMG/M metagenome (GOLD analysis project Ga0265294, IMG submission 192504) | Groundwater microbial communities from a municipal landfill in Southern Ontario, Canada - Pumphouse #3 | ecosystem: Environmental > Aquatic > Deep subsurface > Groundwater | place...
CGAGCTGGGTTTCAAGCTCCTTGTCGGTCATCTCGTCGAAAGCCCGGTCGAAATAGCCTTGGACCGTGCCTTTCATGGTGGTAGAGTCCATAATCCTCCTTTTGGTCGGGGGATCGGGCGACTCCTTCACCCCCTATAATAGTTACGGTAAAGTGGTAAAGTTGGAGGGCCGGGGAAGGTCGTTAGTGCCGGAGTTCGTTCGTGCGAGAGTCGGGGAAAAGGGGATGGGTGCGGGAAGGGGCGGCTTGAAAAGGCGCAGGGCGTGTGCTACCGTTCAAACAACGTTGTTGGCCAACTGTGGCCGGCGGCTTTGTAGCATAGCCAGCCGGGACCTTTCCGGCGCTGAACGAAAATGTTCATGAGTAAATTGCACATTATAACCCTTGCCCTAGGAGTGATTGGCTTTGCGGGATGCAGTAGCACCTTCGAGACCACATGTGCAGTCGATCCGCTTCCTGACCTAACAGGGATAATCCTCCACGAAGTCAAGTTTCAGACAAACAACTTCGCTGAGATAGTCAGTATATTGTCAGAAGAAATTCACGAACAACACCCAAACCGCCTGCCGGTGCGGTTTCAACTCGCGGCCGACAAGTCCCGCAAGAAGGGGGAATGGACTCCGATTGCGCCTGGGTACGGCGTCTTAATTCCTGACAAAAGGGGTGACAAGCAATCTCCATCTTTAGCAACTGGAGGTGACACGGATGCCATAACGGCACCGAAGAACACCGGTCCGTCCATTACGTTTTCCGCCAGTGGTTGTTCTTTGCTCTTCACTCTCAATTTTCTGGAAAGTTGTGAGGTGATTGAATGGTGGTCTAAGGGTAATACCATTGTGATTGATTCCGGTGACCCCATTTACCAGTCGCCCTTCAAGGCGTATGAGGATCCTCAAGTCCAGGCCGTGCTGAGTAATGTTTTTGCCACTTTAATATCAAATCCAGGAGCACGCCGAATGGCCGACGATTACGCGTGTGGTTTCAACGCCAAGCAGACAACGCAAAGAATCCGGCCCGAGACGAACTCGCTTCCTCGTGGTTTTGTTATGCCGATGGGCTTATTGCATACTTTGCCAAGCACTGATGGTGATCTTGTGAGTGGGGACCTTTATGTCAGTGTCCATCGGTATCTTGTCAAAGGCCAGCACGCTCGGAAGGTGGTTCTTTTCGTTACAGGACGCAACGTGATGGGCGGGGGGTGGTGTACCTTCTTGGTAACGCAAACCGCCGCCGGTTGGCAAACCGAATACAAAGGGTGTTTCGATCCATAATGGAAGAGGCGTCCAACCGGGAAAGGAAGCAGGGGCTCGTGTCGGGCCGTAGGACAAACGAAAGGCAGGGGTCATGATGATGAGTTCGAAAAACCAATCCAAGCGGGGCTATGGCTTGGGGACTGGGGCGGTCCGTAAGCATATAAGAACCAGTCTGCTAATAATACTAACGAACTTAATGGCCTTTGGTTCTCTAGGGTACGTCGCTGACGACTGGAAGCCGACATTGACGGCGACATCCAGCGTCCACATTGTTACAGCTCTCTCGAATACCATACCTGAGATGAAGGCTTATGTGCCCACGAGCAAGAGCGAAATCGTGGGGTACTATAAAAACCCATCCGGTATCGACGGAAGCGAAACTCTATATTTGTTTTCAGACGACACGTACATGCGCATCTCATACTACTCGTTTGCGCCTCTGAAGGTCGACGACATGGGGCGTTGGGAATTGGCAAACGGATTAATACACTTGACGCAGGAAATCGGGTGTGCCACGAACAAATGTTGGTGGACAGCGGACCGGGTTATCATCCCAGTAAAGTGGAAAGATAGTCTGATAATGTTGGGTTCTCATTGGGGTTTCTCCCTTGTGACTGCGGCAATAAGCGATTACGCGGATATGAGTTTGTGGGTCTCGGGTTACAAGCAGGAAGAAAAATATGACGGCGCCAAAGATGCCAGTATCAAGTCCAGGATCATGCATCAATGGGAGTCTAAATCTAAGAAGGAGGAGCCGGGCCGTAACGTGGTTGACTGGGCGGCGACTCGCGTGACACTATCCGATTCGGAGATCGCACACTTTCACAAACGGGCAAAGGACGTCATCAACGATGATTCTCTCTGGAAGCGTCTGGGGCAGAAGTATGAAGGCCCATTTGAGATTAAGTCTGAGGATTTTGGCTACGAATGTGAGCGACTGGCCCAACAGAAGGCAACGGTGGCAGTCATTGTCCCCGTCAAAAGAAACGACTTTCCGCATGCTTGGTTTGTTAAGATCGTGTTTCGCCAGTACTACAAGGACAATCCCGAGAAAGAGGTCGAGTCAATTTCTTGCGGTTATTGGCCATGACAGATTGCAAACCTGCGGCACCATACCCACTCCCCATACGCCTTCGGCTCAGCGGGCCGGAGACCGCTGACGTTAGGGCAGAAGGAGAACGATGAGATCTGTTGCCAAAATCTTAAGTCTCATTACAGCAGTTATCTGCCTGTTCGTTGGTGTCGTGCCAACATCAAACGGGTACAACGGCTCACATATTGTCTTCTTATCCTTGTTCGTTATCTTCCTCTTCAGTTTCGCCATTATGGAACGTAAGGTGAAGGATTCCAACCATTGACGGTCGGTAAGGGGCGATATGCGAAAAAGGAACAGCGTTTTTGCAGTTCTGTTAACGGGGCTAGGTTGTGTAACACAGCCCAAGGATTCACAGTCAGACATGACTAGACAATGCGCTATCCATCACACTCCGATGGTAAGAACGGTCGGGTTCGTTGCTGGAGAGAATGTGGATGCCGATCCAAGCTGGGACTATGTACGTTTCATGGCCGAGGCGAAAGGTAAATATCCGAACACCACGCCTTGGGATTTCTCACATAGAGCTGCTCCGGGTAGGAAACGGAAAGCGGTTGTCGAAACTTGCCCCGTTTGTGATTCTGAATTTCAAAGAGCATTTTCATCTTTTCAGAAGCTGCCTGACAGCGTCAAAGACGGCAGGTGTGACGAGGCGTTAATGAAGGAAGTTAAAGAATCGACCAGAGCACCTATGGATAAAGAGCGCTGACATTGACCAAAAAAGGCGGCCGGTTGGCCGCCTTCTTTGATTGTGGGTGTGACGTCCAACTCGGTCGGGTTCACTTGCCCTTCTTCAACTCCTCGGCCAGCCACTCGTCAGCCGTTAGCTTTTTGTCGCCGCCGCCTCCGGCCGCCGGGGGCTTGGCGGCCTTGCCGGTAAGTTTCTCCAGCCGGTCGACCTCGGCCTTGAGCGCATCGCGTTCCGTTTTGAGCGTATCGCGCTCGGTCTTCAGCGTGTCCCGCTCTGTAGTGAGATCGGCGACAACCTTGTCAGACGCCGCCTTATCCGCAGCGGCTTTGTCGGCGGCGGCTTTGTCGGCAGCAACTTGATCGGCAGCGGCCTTGTCAGCCACTGCTTTGTCGGCGGCCGCTTTATCAGCAGCGGCCTGATCCGCCGCAGCCTTGTCGGCAGCGGCCTTGTCTGTGGCAGCCTGATCCGCAACGGCCTTGTCGGCAACCGCTTTGTCGGCAGCGGCCTTGTCGGCGGCAGCCTGGTCAATCACTTCCTTTGCAACGTCATCGGGTTTGCTCATAACTCTCCTTTTGATTTGACTCAATCGTTTTTCACCACGAAGGCACGAAGATCACGAAGCAAGGCCAACAATTCAGAATGACAACACTGTCCTCCGAGCCCTTCGTGCCTTCGTGGTGAAAACTGCTTCCGTCGTTTTCCGGTCCGCGTCCTTCCAAGGTTCGGGCGCTTCATACCGCGCCTTCGGCAGCGGCAGCCTGCGGCCCGTGGTGTCGTAGGGTTGCATCGTATTTCCTTCTCTTTGCGGACGGCCCGGCGGTCCGTCCCTACCGTTTTCTCTCTTCACTTGAGCGTTGAGCGTTTTCTTTCTCACTGCCTGTTGCCGATTGCCCATTGCCGACTGCACCCATCACTCTCCGCGCGAGTTCCGTATCGACGGTGTTGAAGATCCAGAGCATGAACGCCTTGACGGACTCCGGCCCGAGCGTCTGCGTCATGCTCTCGATGACCGGCGCGAGCTGGCCCATATTGGTGAGGCTGGCCAGTGTTCGGTGCTGGTTGGCCGAGCGGCCCGACACGCCGGTCGAGATGCAGGACTCACCCGCCCACGCGGGCTGCGCGTGCCGCGACATGTGGAGCCACATCATTGAGAAGAGCTGCGCGAAGGGTTCGGCGAAGCGGTCGACGGCGTCGGTGGACATGCCGTTCGCGGCGGACATCATGGCGTTCACCGGCAGAAATCGGGGCGTTTAAGGTGGGCATGCTTGTCCGTCGTCAGGATGAAGAAGCCGCCAAGCAGGAGAAGATCAAGGCAAGAAAAGAGGCTGTTAAGACGTTCGAGTCCCGGTTCTGATCGACGAATATTCGGTATAAGACTGCAAGTGAACAGGGAAGGCGGCCATCGGACCGCCTTTCTTGTTTGTGTGGAATGCAAAACATCTGAGCCTCTGTTGTGGACGGCCTTGAGCAGCCTTGCGCTGGCTGCCAAATACCGCGGCGGTAAGCTGAATGCGGTCGCCCGCTTGCGGGAGAATGCGGCACCGTGCTAGAATACGGGCATGAAGGATAAACAACAGATCCTTTCGCTATTCGAGAGTAACGGCGGGTTGCTGAGGCGCCTGGGCGTTATGCGGATCGGCCTGTTCGGATCGGTCGCGCGGGGCGACGCCACACGCGACAGCGATGTCGATGTCTTGGTCGAGTTCACGCGGGCGGGCCATACGTTCGACAACTTCAACCGTCTGTGTGATTTTCTGGAGACCAACATCGGGACGAATTACGACCTGATCACCCCGCAAAGCCTGAAGCCCCGCGTCATGCAGAAAGTTGCCAACGAGGTGCAATATGCCGCTTTCGCCGGATGATTTGCTCGCGCATATTCTGGACGAGACGAAGTTCTTGGTCGAGGACTCGGCACGGACCGACGAAATGTCGTTCATGACCGACGATTGCCGCCAGCGAGCGTACGCCAGGAGCCTGGAGATTATCGGTGAGGCGGCAAAGCAGATTCCGGTCGGCTTCAAAGAGGCCCACCCTGAAATCGAGTGGAAGGCCATGTCAAGGATGCGGGACAAGTTGATCCACCACTATTTCGGGGTGGATTATGCCTTGGTGTGGGACACGGTTGTTTCCGACATCCCCCCAATGCGTCTGGCCTTGCTGGCGATCCGGCTCTGATCGCCGGTGAGATCAGCGACAACCTTGTCAGCAGCGGCTTTGTCAGCGGCGGCTTGATCCGCCGCAGCCTGGTCGGCAGCCGCTTTGTCAACGGCGGCCTGGTCAATCGCTTCCTTTGCAACGACATCGGGTGTGCTCATAACTCTCCTTTTGATTTGATCAACAATACTTCACCACGAAGGCACGAAGATCGCGAAGCAAGGCCAACAATTCAGCATGACAACACGGTCCTTCGTGCCCTTCGTGCCTTCGTGGTGAAAACTGCTTCCGTTGTTTTACTGGTCCACGTCCTTCCAAGGTTCGGGCGCTTCATACCGTGCCTTCGGCAGCGGCAGCCTGCGGCCCGTGGTGTCGTAGGGTTGCATCGTATTTCCTTCTCTTTGCGGACGGCCCGGCGGTCCGTCCCTACCGTTTTCTCTCTTCACTTGAGCGTTGAGCGTTGAACGTTCAGCGTAGTCTTCTCCCTCAGTCTTAATCTTGATCGTAATCCGTTGGCCGGCGTGGATTAAGATTAGGATTATGATTACGATTAGGAGTCCCGCAAATCCCTTAACTTGGCGCCATACCCCCTGTCCCTGAATCTTCCGCGCCAACTCTGTATCGACGGTGTTGAAAATCCAGAGCATGAAAGCCTTGACCGACTCCGGCCCGAGCGTCTGCGTCATGCTGTCGATAACCGGCGAGTGACCTAGGGTTGTAGTTGTACTTTGGACAAAGGGTGCGTGAAAGGCGGCCTATGGGCCGCCTTGTTGTTTGTGGGGCTGTCATCCTCCGGAGCGGAAGCGTTCATTTGCCCTTCTTCAACTGCTCGGCCAGCCATTCGTCGGCAGCGAGCTTCTTGTCACCGCCGCCACCGCTTGCCGGGGGCTTCGCAACCTTGCCGGTGAGCTTCTCCAACCGGTCAACTTTGGCCTTGAGCATTGTGCAACCGGATTTATCCACTTGGTTGTTGCCTCCTGAAGATGTTAATATTCGCGTCAAAGGAGACGTACAATGTCCAGAGAGTTCAGTGTGGTGATCGAGCAGGATGAGGACGGTTATTTCGTCGCGTCCGTGCCCGCATTGCGCGGCTGCCACACGCAGGCCAAGTCTCTTGATGTGCTGATGAAGCGAATCAAAGAAGCCATATCACTGTGTCTGGAAGTGGAGGACGCGCCAGTATCCAACCACTTCATCGGCGTCCAGCGCGTCGCGGTCATGGTATGAGCACCTTCCCGGCATTCAGCGGCTCCCATCTGATCAAGGCCCTCCGGCGTCTGGGCTTCGAGATCATTCGCGTCAAGGGGAGTCATCATTTTCTTCGGCATCCCGACGGCCGTTGTACAGTTGTGCCGGTTCATCGCGGCGAGATGATCGGTCGTGGTCTACTGGCTCAGATCCTGCGCGACTGCGAGCTGTCCCGTGAGGACATTCAGGCATGAGGCGGCGGATCGCCGCCTCCGTGGTCTGTTGGTTTGCTTGCCCTTCTTCAACTCCTCGGCTTGCCATTCGGCGGCAGTGAGTTTCTTGTCGCCGCCGCCACCGGCAGCCGGGGGCTTGGCGGCCTTGCCGGTGAGCTTCTCCAGCCGGTCGACTTCGGCCTTGAGTGCGTCACGTTCCGTTTTGAGGTTTTCGCGTTCGGTCTTCAGTGTGTCGCGCTCAGTTGTCAGCGTGTCACGCTCCGTTTTGAACGTGTCCCGCTCAGCAGTGAAATCGGCGACAGTGGTGTCGTAGGGTTGCATCGCATTCTCCTCTTTTGCGGACGGCCCGGTGTTCCGTCCCTACCGTTTTCTCTCTTCACTTGAGCGTTGACGGTTTGACAAACGAACGGCAGGGCTTGCAACCTGCGGCGGATCAGGTAAAATGTCTGCCCTTATCAGCCGATCCGCGAGGGGCGCGGGCAGCATACAAGGATGCACGGACATGCAGAACATCGATTGGACGAGTTTGGGTTTTAAGTACATGGACACACACTGCCACATCCGGCATGTGTGGCGCGACGGCGCGTGGGACGCGGGCGAACTGGTGACGGAGCCGTATCTGAAGATGCACATCGCGGCCTCCTGCCTGCACTACGGCCAGGAGGCGTTCGAGGGCCTCAAGGCGTTCCGCTGCAAAGACGGCAAGGTCCGCATCTTCCGCCCGCACGCGAATGCCGAGCGGATGTTCAACACGGCGCGTCGCACCTGCATGGCGCAGGTGCCGGTGGAGCTGTTTGTCGACGCGGTCAAGCGCGTGGTGAAGGCCAATGAGGATTTTGTGCCGCCGTACGGCACGGGCGGCTCGATGTATATCCGCCCGCTGCTGATCGGCACCGGACCGCAGATCGGCGTCGCGCCGGCCAGCGAGTACACCTTTCTGGTGATGGTCATGCCGGTGGGACCGTATTACAAGGGCGGGCTCAAGCCGGTGCGCGCGCTGGTGGTGGACGAGTACGATCGCGCGGCGCCGAACGGCATGGGCGATGTCAAGGTCGGCGGCAACTATGCGGCCAGCCTGTACGCGCACGAGGCGGCCAAGCGCGCGGGATACCCCGTGGAACTCTATCTGGACGCCAAGACGCACACGTACATCGAGGAGTTCGCGACCTCCAATTTTATCGGCATCACCCGGGACGGCGTGTACGTCACGCCCGACTCGCATTCGGTGCTGCCGAGCGTGACCAACAACACGCTCAAGCAGATCGCGGCGGATCTGGGCATGAAGGTCGAAGTGCGCCCGGTGCCCTTCGATGAGGTGAAGACGTTTGGTGAGGTCGCGGCGTGCGGCACGGCGGTGGTCGTCACGCCGGTGTGCGAGATCACGCGCGGTGACACGGTGATCGCGGTCAGCGACCCGGACGGCTGCGGGCCGGTGCTGCAGAAGCTGTATGACACGGTGCAGGGCATCCAGTACGGCCTGCTGCCGGATGCGCACGGCTGGTGCGTCGAAGTCTGACCTACGAATCCTGGGCGAGCGCGTCGATCTTCTTGTCTGTCCCGAAGATGAGCAGCTTGTCGTCGGGCTGAATGATCTCGTCGGCGGTCGGGATGATGACGGCGCGCGGCTGGGCCGGGTCTTCGGCGAGGCGCCGCACGCACAGGACGGTCACGCCGAAATTTTTGCGCACCTCGGCTTCGGCCAGGCTCTTGTTGTGGAGCGATTCCGGCACGTCGATCTCGGCGATGCTGAATCCGTCGGAGATCTCGAAGAGGTCGACGGAGCCTTTCGAGAGCAGCGTGCGCGCGAGGCGGTGCGACGAGTCGCGGTTGGGATAGACCACCATGTCGGCGCCGACGCGCTTGAGGATCTTGCCGTGCAGGTCGGAGTTGGCCTTGGCCACGACGGTCGGCACGCCGAGTTCCTTGCAGTTCACGGTGGCCATGATGCTGCCCTCGAGGTTGTTGCCGATGGCCACGACCACGACATCGCACTCTTGGAAGCCGGCATCCTCCAGCGTGCGCCGGTTGGTCACATCGCCCTCGACGGCGCGGGTGACGAATTCCGAGAACTCTTGGATGATATCGCGGTCCTGGTCGATCAGCAGAACCTCCGCGCCGTGTTCCGCGAGGCTTTCCGCGAGCGATGACCCGAAGCGTCCTGCGCCGATGATGCCGATGCGTTTCATAATGTGTCCGTGGCTAGAAAAAACCGGTGTTTTTGGTTTTACAGACTACTCGCCGCGCGCGGCCAGGGCTTGATCCAGGTCGGCGATGATGTCCGCCGCGTCTTCGATGCCGACGGACAGGCGCACGAGATCCGGGCCGATGCCGGCCGCGGCGAGCTGCGCGTCGGTGAGCTGGCGGTGGGTGGTGCTGGCGGGGTGCAGCACGCCGGTGCGGGCGTCGGCGACATGCACGACGATGGCCGCGAGCTTAAGGCTGTCCATGAAGCGCACGGCGGCCGCGCGTCCGCCCTTGATGCCGAAAGCGATCACACCGCAGGTGCCGCGCGGCAGGTATTTTTTAACGAGCGCGGCGTCCTTCGAGGCGGGCAGGCCGGGGTAGTTGACCCAGGTGACGTCCGGGTGGCGTTCGAGAAAGGCGGCGACCGCCTCGGCGTTGCGACAGTGGCGCTCCATGCGCAGGTGCAGCGTTTCCATGCCGAGGTTGAGCAGGAAGGCGTTCATCGGCGAGGGGGCCGCGCCGAGGTCGCGCATGAGCTGGGCGCGGGCCTTGACGATAAAGGCGGACGGGCCGAATGCGTCGGCGTAGACGGTGCCGTGGTAGGAGGGGTCGGGCTCGGTCAGGCCCGGGAACTTGCCGCTCGCCCGCCAGTCGAAGCGGCCGCCGTCCACGATCATGCCGCCGAGCGAAACCGCGTGCCCGTCGAGGTATTTGGAGGTTGAGTAGGTGACGATGTCCGCGCCGAACGCAAAGGGGCGGCAGAGCACGGCGGTCGGGAAGGTGTTATCGACGATCAGAGGGACCCCGTTGGCATGGGCCACGCGCGCAAAACGCTCGATGTCGAAGACCGTCAGCGCGGGGTTGGCGATGGTCTCGCCGAAGACCGCGCGGGTGGTCGGACGGAAGGCGGCCTGAATCGCGTCATCGGAGGCGTAGGGATCGACATAGGTCACCTCGATGCCCAGCTTTTTGAGCGTGACGCTGAAGAGGTTAGTGGTGCCGCCGTAGATCGCCCCGGAGGCGATGAAGTGGTCGCCGCTGCCGCAGAGGTTGAGGATCGCGATCAGCGACGCGGCCTGGCCCGAAGCGGTCATCAGCGCGCCGACGCCGCCTTCCAGCGCGGCGATCTTGCTCTCGACCGCCTCGGCGGTGGGGTTGCTGAGCCGGGTGTAGAAGTGGCCGGGCACCTTCAGGTCGAGGAGGTCGCCGACAAGCTCGCTGCTGTCGTATTTGAAGGTCGTGCTCTGAAAGATGGGCAGCACGCGCGGCTCGCCGTTTTTCGGCTGCCAGCCGGCTTGGACGCACAGGGTGTCTGGGTGGAAATTCATGGGGTCATTTAGGAGTTAGGATTTAGGAATTAGGAGTTGAGCGTTGAGCGTTAGCCGACGACGATTTCCTCTTCGGGGTAACGGATGCGTTGGCTTTCATCGCGGCTGCCGATCAGCAGCGCGACCGCGAGGGG
>Ga0265294_10010932_pt1 | contig 10260 bp, 7 predicted proteins | sample MunlanPumphouse3_FD_192504 | JGI IMG/M metagenome (GOLD analysis project Ga0265294, IMG submission 192504) | Groundwater microbial communities from a municipal landfill in Southern Ontario, Canada - Pumphouse #3 | ecosystem: Environmental > Aquatic > Deep subsurface > Groundwater | place...
CCCTCGTCCCCGTCCCCGTTCACGTACACGTACACGACGGCCTCATCGCCTTCCCGTGGCCGCGTACGGTCCCGCGACTGGCCGGAGCTTGCTCTCATCTTAATCCTCCATTGCATCCCTTGGCGCGTTGATTCACAGACTCCCGACACAGGCAAAGTGATCCATGCGCCGACATCGCGGGTGAAAGGCCGTAAAGACAAGAAATTAGATGCGTCAGCCCTGTTCGTCCGAGCCTGCCCCCTTGCTTTCATACGCCGATTTGCTACGATGCAGACCGTCAACGAACCCAAAGGAATGCCCCCTTGCGCATTGCAGTTTTTGATTCCGGGATCGGCGGGCTCACGGTGCTCCGGCAGGCGCTTACGGCCCTGCCTGACGATGTCTTTCTTTATTATGCCGACACGCGCAACGCACCGTACGGGGTCAAACCCAAGGCCGAGGTCGCGGCGCACGTCCTGGCCGCAGCCGACTTCCTGGCAGACCGGCAGATCGATGCGTTGGTCGTGGCCTGCAACACCGCGACAGCCGTTGCGATTCAGGCGCTGCGCGCGCGTTTCCCGTTCCCGGTGATCGGCATGGAGCCGGCCGTCAAGCCCGCGCTGGAGCAGAACACCGGGAAAAAGATCATGGTTTTCGCCACGTCGTTAACGCTGCGCGCCAGCAAACTCGACACGCTGATCAGCAACCTGGGGCAGGGGCACCATGTCTCGCGCCGCGCGCTGGACCGTTTGGTCACCTTCGCCGAGGCTTTTGAATTCGACACGCCGGACCTCTGCGCCTACCTCGACCGGGTTCTGGCCGACGTGCCGTGGCACGACTACGAATCGGTGGTGCTCGGCTGCACCCACTTTCTTTTTTACCGGCGCCTGATCCAAGCCCGAGTCGGTCTGGAGCTTCGCGTGCTCGACGGCAATCAAGGCACCGTCAACCAGTTGGCGCGCGTCCTGCACCCGCTGCGGCCGCGTGCCCCCGCCTTGCCCACATCGCCCCGGGTGACCTTCTATGCTTCGGGCGCGCCAGAAACGCCAGCACGCGTCACACGCATGCTGGCGCTCCTTTCGTCGTCGTATTGACCCGCACCGGCTGCTAACCGAGATAGGCGCCCTGTTCGCGCAGCACCTTTTGGATCTCCGGCGCAGGCAGGTCGCGCGGACGTACGCCGGCTTTGGCTGCGAGCGCCGCCGCGACGCCGGCCGCCTGGCCGGTCACCACACAGACGGGAATCAGACGGACGCGATCGATCAGGTCCGGCGCGCAGGAGATGCAGCGGCCGGCCACGACCACGTTGTCGACCGTCTTCGGCAGCAACGCGCCGTAAGGGATCTGAAATTCCGGCAGACGCAATCCGTCATGTCCGGAGACCGCCACCGTGTCCGCAAAGACGGCGCGCTCGGACGCGCTCTTCTTGTCGACGCGCGCCACACCGTTCATCAGTCGCGTGGCACGAACGCCGAGTTGCGACGTGGTCTGGGCCAGAAAGACATCTTCATATCCGGGCGTCTTGCGAATCCGCTGCGTGTAATTCCAAGCCGATTTGCGGTGTGTCATCTCGGCCTTGGTCATATCGCGAATGTCCAAACCATTGCCTTTACTGCCCAGGCTGTTCACCCAGCGCACCGATTTCAGCGGCTCACGCGCACCGATATTGAGCTTCGTATCTTTCGGCGCTTTGGACGAGTCGATACGGTCCGCGTTGCCGAGCCTGTGAACAAAGCCCAGCGCATGAGAGATCTGGGTGTAGCTTTCGCCCGCCTGGAAGAAGACATCGCCATCGCCGGAGGCGTCCACCACCACCTTGGCCAGCACAGCCTGGCGGCCCTGCTTGCTCTCGAAGACGACGCCCTGCACGGCATGGCCGCTCTGGATCACATCGACGCCCCACGCGTGGAAAAAAACATCGACCTTGGCTTCCTGCACCATGTCGTCCATCAACACCTTCGCGGCCTCAGGATCGGCCGTCGGCTGTCCGATGTTCGGCTCCAGCTTGGTGATCGCGCCGTCGCCCATGGCCTCCAGCCGCCGCATGAACTCTTCGCAGATTCCCCGGGTCACCAGTTTGAACTGACCGTTTTCGCGCACGCCTGTGCCGATGATGATCAAAACCATGCCGTTGGTGAAAAGGCCGCCTAAACTGCCGTAGCGCTCAATCAACGCGACTTTCGCTCCGGCCCGCGCAGCCGCCACGGCAGCGCCGAATCCCGCTGCGCCGCCGCCGACCACCGCGACATCGGCCTCGTGGAACACCGGCAGTTCGCGTGCGGGCTGGATAACCTTGCCGCCCTCGAGACGGGCCGAGGGCACATCCTGCAGCGACGGGTCTATCACGCGGATATTGCGCGCAAAACCCGCATAGGCCGGATCGCCATCCGTCTCATCCGCAAACCCGCGCCCGGCCAGCAGACTCAGTCCGGCCGCCGTGCCGCCAAAGCCCAAACGCTTCACCATCTCCCTGCGTGTGACACTCATGTTGCTTCGTCCTCCTTAACACTCGTTCATCAAGACGGCGTCAGTATACCGGACGCCACCTCCCATCGGCAATGCAGAAGGCAAGCGGGCGAAGGGCGAACTCCGCCTTGCGGCCATCGCTCTTTTGAACTATAGTTGCGCCATATCAGGGGGGAGCGCGAAGGCGTCTGCGTTGACAGTCAGGCGAGTGTGTGCCTGTCGTTTTCCCTTAGCCCAAGGAGAGCCGTGACGATGAGTGTACCCACGTCCGAAAAGCTGGCACAGATCGCTGCCGTCCATACCGCCATCAAAACGGAACTCGGCAAGGTGATTGTCGGGCAGGATGACGTTATCCACCAAGTGCTGACGGTCCTTCTCTCGCGCGGCCACTGCCTGTTGCTGGGCGTGCCTGGACTCGCTAAAACGTTGCTTGTCCGCAGTCTGGGCGAAGTGCTGGACCTCGACTTCAACCGGGTGCAGTTCACACCGGACCTCATGCCGTCCGACATCACCGGCACCGAGATCCTGGACGAGGAGTCCGGCAGCACGCGCCGGTCACTGCGGTTTGTACCCGGCCCGGTCTTCACCAATCTGCTGCTCGCTGACGAGATCAACCGCACGCCGCCCAAGACGCAGGCCGCCTTGCTGGAAGCCATGCAGGAGTACGTGGTCACGACCGGCGGCCGCAGCATCCCGATCCCGCAGCCTTTCTTTGTGCTGGCCACGCAGAATCCGATCGAGCAGGAAGGCACCTATCCGCTGCCCGAGGCCCAGCTCGACCGTTTTATGTTTCTGATCCGTATGGCCTACCCGCAGCGAACCGAGGAGATGCAGATCCTGCGCCAGACCACGACCAATCGGGATGTGGCGCTGACGCGGCAGGTTGACGGCGCCACGCTGCTCGACGTGCAGCGCTGCGTGCGGGACATCCCGGTCAGCGAGCATGTGCTTGGATATTGCATCGACCTGGTGCGCAACACGAGGCCGGCCGAAGCTTCTGCACCGGAATTCGTGCGCGCCAATCTGTCCTATGGCGCCGGACCGCGCGCGGGCCAGTATCTCGTGCTCGCAGCCAAAGCAACCGCCGCGCTCGATGGCCGCCTCAATGTCTGCTGTGCCGATGTGCGCCGCAACGCCCATGCCGTCCTCGGCCACCGCATCGCCTGCAATTTCCACGCCACCGGCGAGGGCATCGATGCCACGCAGATCATCGACCGTCTGTTGCAACAGGTGCCCGAACCCGACAGTGCCGGCGCGTAAGCCCTCTGAAAGTGCGCATGAACACACCCCCATCAGACATGTCTGCCGCTGACCGGCCGCGCACGCCTTCGCCGCACGCTTCACGCTTGCTTTCGCCCCGCACGTTGGACAGCCTCAGAAATCTGGAACTGATCGCACGCGCCATGGTCGAAGGCTCGCTCACAGGCCTGCACCGCTCCCCCTACCACGGCTTCTCATCCGAATTTTCCGAATACCGCAAATATTGTCCCGGAGATGCCGTCAAGCATGTGGACTGGGTCGCTTACGCCAAGACCGACCGTTACTACGTCAAGCAGTACGAGGACGAAACCAACACACGCGCCTACATCGTGCTCGACCGGTCAGGCTCCATGGCTCTCGGACAAGCCCAGAACCACAAGTTCAATTATGCCTGTTACCTTGCGGCCGCCTTTATCTACCTGATGCAGCGCCAGAAGGACGCAGTCGGACTCTTCACCTACACCGACCGCATTGAATCGTATTATCCGGCCAAAACCTCGCGCCTCCACATGCTGAGCCTGCTGTCGCATCTCGAGAGCCTGGCACCTGCGGGCCGCTCGCACGCCGCCCCCTGTTTCCACCGGATCGCGGAGGAGGTCCACCGGCGATCGCTGGTCCTGGTCTTTTCCGATTTTCTCGATCCTGACCCTGACTTCATTTCCAGCCTGCGCCATTTCCAGCACAAGGGGTGCGAGGTGCTGCTCTTCCAAGTGCTGGACCCGCTGGAGACTGGGTTCCCCTTCCGCGGCCTGATTGAGTTTCGCGATTTGGAGACCGGCGAATCGATGGAAATCGAGAGCGAAGATTGCCGGTCGCTCTATCTGGACGCGCTCGATACAGCGCAGCAGCGCCTGCGTCGAGGCAGCGCCCGCATGAACATGACCTTCGAGACACTGAGCACCGGCACCCCCTTTGACCGCGCCCTGCTGGCCTACTTCCACAAACGAGAACGGCTCTTCTGATGAACTTCGGCCATCCTCTTTTTCTGTGGGGGCTGTTGGCCGTCCCGCTTCCGCTCCTGCTGCACCTCTTTTTCAGGCGACGCAAGGCCATGATCGCCTTTTCAACGCTGCAGTTCTTTCTGCAGCAGAAACGTTACCTGGCGCATCGGCGGCGGCTGCGTGAATGGTTGCTCCTGCTGGTGCGAACCCTAGCCCTTCTCATGCTGGTCCTCGCCCTGGCCCGGCCGACGCTGCAAGGCTTCACCGCCGCGTTCACCGCGCGCACGACGGTGGCCCTTATCGTCGACGACACGCTCTCCATGGACCGCAAACTGGGGTCGGGCATGACCGCTTTCACGCTGGCCACGCAAAAAGCCGACGAGATCCTGAACACGCTGTCGGAGGGCGACGCCGCTTCGCTGATTTTTCTTTCCGGGCGCCCAGGCCTCGCGCTGACCCGCCAGCGGCAGGCTGTGCGGCGCGCGCTGGAGGAGGCGCGCGTGACCGGCGCCTCCGGCTCTTTCGCCGCCGCGCTGCAAAACGCTCAGCTCGATCTCGCCGCCGGTGCCGCACCCAACCGAGAAATCTACCTCCTTTCCGACTTTCAAAGCAATCAAACCCCCGACGCGCCGATTCCCGTCGCCGCTGACGGCGGCGTGCGTCTCTATCTGCTGCCGCTTAGCGGCCCTCCCGACAACCTGTCGGTCGCGCGCCTCGCCCTTTCCACGCGCCCGCAGATGGTCAACAAGCCGATCGCCATCCCGTACGACATTGTGAATCACAGTGACCGCAGCCGCGAGACCGTGGCCAGCCTGGAGGTCGGCAAGGACACGCTCCGCAGCGAATCGCTGCGCGTGCCGGCCGGTGAACGCGTCACGGGGCGCTTCGACTATGTGCCGCTGCAGGCCGGCGTTTTGAACGGCGCCGTGCGCATCGCCGACTCCTCGCTCGCGCTCGACAACACGCGCTGGTTCACGCTTGCCGTCAGTGAACACATCCGGGCCCTGCTGGTCGAAGCGGACCTCTTGAGCCGCGTGCGGCCTTTTCACTTTCTCATGCTCGCGCTGGATCCGTCGGACGGAGACTCCGTGAATGGCATTCACACAGAAACGGGGTTCCTCAGCGAGATGCAGCCGCGCGATCTCGACCGGCACCACGTCGTGCTGTTCGCCAACCCGCCGCCCTTTCCCGCGCAGTCCGCCGCGCTGTTGACGCGCTATCTGGAGGGGGGCGGCAGCGTGATCGTCTTCGGGGGAGGAGCGACGGGCCCCGAAACATTCGCCGCGTTTTCGCACGACACGCTACGCAACCTCTACGGCGAGCGCGAGTCTGCGGCGCGCACCGGCATGCGTTTCAAGGCGGCGCTCACCGGCCTCAACGCGCTGCTCCAGATGGATCTGGTCACCTGGCAACGCCTCAGCACCTTGAAGCCCGCGCCAACCGCCACCGTGCTCGCCGACTGCCAAGGCATACCGATGATCGTTGAACAGAAGGTCGGTGCCGGCAGACTGATCGCCTGCGCCTTCTCCGTGCGGCGCGACACCGGCAACTGGCCTGAACTTAAATCCTTCCCGATCGCCATGATCCATCTAACGGCCTACGCGGCGCATGAACCGCAACACAATGCCGGTATTCTTTGCGGCCAGACTCTACGCCTGACCGCGTTGACGCCTGAGGACAGCTCGCTCGCCTGCCTTCACAGCGACGGGACGCGCCTCGCACAGCCTGTACGCGACGGCGCGGCCAGTGTCACCGACACCTGGCAGCCCGGCATCATGACCGCCGAACGGGCGACGCCCCGTTCCACGGCAGTGAATCCGGTCCCGGCAGAAAGTGACCTGTCCTGTTGGTCGGCGAGCCGGCTCGGCGCGTTGGCCTCCGTCCGCGCGCACGTGCTGAAAACAGACGCCGCCCTCGACACACAAATCCGGGCCGCCCGCCGCGGCAGCGATCTCTCAGGCCTTCTCTTGGCCGCACTGATTCTGCTGCTTGCGGCCGAAGCCCTACTCGGCAACACCTACCTGTCACAGCGACGCCCATGACTTTTTATCCGCTCATACCGCTCTGGATGCTCTTGCTGCTGCTGACGCTGGTCGCCGTCGCGACCGTCACTGCGTTCCGGCACCGCAATCCGGCCGTGGCGGCGTGGCAGCATCGGCTGCTCGTCGCGCTGCGCGTGGCGAGCCTCACGCTGGCGCTCGTGATGCTGCTCTGTCCAGGACAGACGACGGAAGAACGCAATCTGGAAAAATCGCACCTTGTTTTCCTGCTCGACAGGTCCGCCTCAATGGGCACCCGCGACCTGCCGCACGGCGAGCAGCGTCTGGCGCGCGCGGCCGCCTTCTTGCGCGACACACCGCTTCGCCGGCTCGCGGACTATCCGCGGGCGCTGTACGCCTTCAACCACCGGGTCGAGCGTTTCGAACAGCCGGACGACTTGACGCGTCTGCATCCCGAAGGCGGCACAGACCTGCGTCAGGCGGTCGATCGCGTTGATAAAGACATCGGCCTCGCCCGCGTGTCGGCCCTGGTGCTGGTCAGCGACGGCATTGACCATTCCGACTTCAAGGGCAGCGACCTGACACTCCCCATTCTGAGCGTGCAGGTCGGCACCGATTTGGCCGAGGTGCAGGATCTCGGCATCGAGTCTTTCGCCTGCCCCGACACCCTCAGCGAGGGCGAAACCCTTACCCTGGCGGTGCCGCTGCTGCTGAACGGCTATCCGACCGAGCAGCGCGTGGCGTTCCGTGTTCTTGCCGACGACGTGCCGATTCACACCGCCACGCTCACGCTGGCCAGTGGACGCCTGCACACCGAAACGGTGCCGGTGACATTCACGGCCACCGGCATCCACACCCTGCGAATCGAATGCGACGCGGTGCCGGGCGAAGTCACGCTCCTGAACAACCGGCGTGAACTCGCCCTCGAGGTTGTGACCGCCCGGCATGAACTCGCCGCGTATTTCCCGTTGCTCAACACCAGCTTCCGTCCGTTGCTGCGCGAGTTCACCAAGGATGAGTCTAGCACTTTCACCGCCGTCTACCGTGTCTCCGAAGACACCTACCGTCTTCAAGGCCGCAAGCCGGCACCGGTTTTCCAGAACGGGCTGCCAACCCGCGCCGAGGCGCTCAAAAACGTGACCGGCCTGATCCTCGGCGCCCATAACGGCGACCTGCTCTCGCCGGCCGAAGCGCTGGTGCTTGAACAGTATGTCAACCAAGGCGGCTCGCTCATCTGCCTCGCGGGCAGCGACTCCTTCGGACGCTTGCCGCCCGGCTCGCCGCTGCAGCGGCTACTGCCGGTCGTGACGCTTGAGAATTCGTTGACCGAAGGTGCGTTTCGGGTCGTTCCCGATCCGGCCGCTCGCGGTGCGTTGGCCGATCAGGTGCGCGCCATCATCGCAGACAACGGCGATGCGGCAGCGTTCACGCTGAGCGGCATCAATCTCGTGAAAGCAGTGAAGGCCGGCGCTCGGGTTGAACTGTGGGCGGACGGCCCGTCGCGCCAGCCGCTGCTCGTGTGGCAGCCGTACGGTCGCGGCAAAGTGATCGCCCTGCTCAGCAACGCCTTCCACCTGTGGGGCCTCCCGGCCCGACGCGAAGAGAACTACGGCCGATTCTGGCGTCAGCTCTCAGCCTTCGCAAGCCGCGCCGCCGACGAGGCCGATCTTTTAACCGTGACCGTGGACAAACGCGAACTCGCCGCCGGCGAGGGCGTCACCGTCAGTGCCCGGGCACGGCATCCCGACGGCAATGACGCCGCGCTCAGCGTCAAGGCCGACCTCTTTGCAGCCGGGCGCGATGTGCCGGAACTGAGCCGCACGCTCGACCGCCGCACCGGGCACTTCTCGACCGACCTGCCCGGCCAGAAGCCGGGACAGTACGTCCTGCGCGTGACATCACAGGACGGTGAGACTGTCTTGCGTACCCGGTACGTCTTATTGCGCGTGGAGGACGTTCAGTCTGAACATACTGTTCTGCGTTCCGAGCGCGAGCGGTTTCTCGGTTTCAGCAGCGAGCGCCACGTCTTCTCGCCGACAGAGGCCGCCGCGTTGGAGGAACGGCTGGTCGATGCCGTTCGCAAGAATGTGATCCAGCGTGAACGCTTCCTGATCTACGAAACACCGCTTTTTTTTCTGGCACTGGTCGCGCTGTTGCTCACCGAGTGGTTTTTGCGCCGCCGCTTCAACCTTTTCTGATGTGGAAACCGATCTCCTCCTTCGAGACGGATTCAACGAAGTTGAATCGCACCCGTTGTTTTGCTTGGCTTGAAAGGACAACCCGCACGTGTTATACTTACACCATCTCGCACCGATTGGCTTTTAAGGAGAGTGTATGAATCAGCGGAATCTTTACATCACACAACACGATTTCAAACGGCTCCAGGAACTGCTGGAAGGCGGCGGCGCGGTGCATGACCGCGACCGGAAGGATCTCACCGCGCTGACCGAGGAGCTGAAGCGCGCAACGATTGTCGCCGCGGATCAAATCCCAGCCAAGGTCGTCACCATGAACACGCGTCTGCGCCTTTTGGACCTCGACACCCAAAAGCCGTTTGAAATGACCGTGGTCTTTCCGCAGGACGCCCACGTCGACTCTGGCAAAGTCTCGGTGATCTCGCCGGTCGGCACGGCCGTACTGGGGTATGCCGAGGGCGACACCATCGAATGGACCGTCCCCGCCGGCACACGTCGCCTGTTGATCGAGAAAATCTTGTACCAGCCCGAGGCTTCAGGGGATTATCACCTGTAAATGACGATTGACGGCATAGCCGTGGCGATCGACGGCGCGGTAACCGTGTATGAAGCGGCCCGACGCGTGGCGATACAGATTCCGGTTCTTTGTCATCGTGCCGATCTCCATCCCACGGGTGGTTGCGGAGTCTGCACCGTCGAGGACGCGGCCACGGGGCGTCTGCTGCCGGCATGCGCGACCCCCGCTAGCGAGTCGATGGCGATCCTCACCGCATCGCCTGACGCGCTGCAGGCGCGGCGCGACGCGCTTGAGCTGTTGCTCAGCAACCATCCTGCCGACTGCGAGGCCCCCTGCCAAATGGCGTGTCCGTCTGGCCTCCCCGTGCCGCGGCTGCTGGAGGCTGTCGCCGCAGGCCGATGGGCAGAGGCCGAGAGGCTCGCGCGTATTTATCCTGTGACGTGCGGCAACGCCGCGCCGTGCGAAAAAGCCTGCCGGCGCCGAGCGCTGGGCGGCCCCGTGGCGATCTGCGCGTTGCACCGCTGGCTGGCGGGCGTCCCCGACCCGCAGCCGCCCGCCGCGCGCCCTCCCGCGCCGCGCCGCCGCTTCCGCGCGCGCATGACCGGCCTGTCGGAGGAGACACTGCTGACCTTCTGCGCCGAGACCGGTACGCGCCGCTTCGAAGGGATCGACCCCGCCGCCATGACCCGCGCGCACGCGGCATACGAGGCGGCCCGCTGCTTGCAGTGCGGCTGCCGCAAGCCAAACGACTGCCTGCTGCGCGAGCTGTGCACGGAGGCCGGCGCGCGGCAGTCCGCCTTTGCCGGCGCGCACGGAAGTACGGCGCGCGAGCGGTCGGACCGATTTTGTTTCGATGCCGCGCGCTGCGTGCTGTGCGGCCTTTGCGTGCGGACCGCAGGGCA
>Ga0265294_10010934_pt1 | contig 10259 bp, 13 predicted proteins | sample MunlanPumphouse3_FD_192504 | JGI IMG/M metagenome (GOLD analysis project Ga0265294, IMG submission 192504) | Groundwater microbial communities from a municipal landfill in Southern Ontario, Canada - Pumphouse #3 | ecosystem: Environmental > Aquatic > Deep subsurface > Groundwater | place...
AGCATCCGACTATCGGAGATAATAGCCCCTAATTTTTACGATTTACACAAGGAGCTCAAGCGCGGCAATTATGACGAGGTATGGCTCCGAGGAGGAAGAGGGAGCACAAAAAGCACGTACTCAAATATTGAGATACTTTGGGGCATGTTCGCAGACCCAGAAGCCAACGTGGTCGCTATGCGCCGATACGACAACGAGCTGAGGGATACTGTATATGGACAGTTCTTATGGACCATCAACCGGTTAGGACTTTCCGATCGGTTCCGCCCGCAGTATGCCCCGATGCAGATCATCTACGAAGAAACCGGTCAGAAAATCATATTCAAAGGTGCGGACAAACCGCTCAAGCTCAAATCTATCAATATCGGGAAAGGATACATTAAATACGCGCTTTTTGAAGAGGTTGACCAGTTCTCAGGTATGCCGGAAATACGAAACGTTCTGCAGTCGCTGTTCAGGGGTGAGAACAAACCGCGCACGGCGTTTTTCTGTTACAACCCGCCGAAGTCCGGCAGGTCATGGGTTAATCAGGAAGTTAAGATACAGAAACCCGGTCGTATTGTGCATAGCTCGGATTATCGATCCGTGCCGCCGGACTGGCTGGGTGATGTCTTTTTAGCGGGCGCTGCTCACCTTGAGAAGGTCAATCCGACGGCATACCGGCATGAGTATCTCGGGGAAGAAGTCGGGACGGGGCTTGAGATTTTCACCAACGTCGTAATACGCGAAATCACCAACGAAGAAATATCCCACTTCGACCGGCTGCGGCAGGGTATGGACTTTGGGTATGCCGTGGACCCCTACGTATTTAACCGTATGCACTACGACAAGACCCGGTTACGCCTGTATATCTTCGCGGAGGACAGCGGGATAGGCGTGTCGAACCGGGAAATATGGAGGCGCACTTGTCATTATAACGACGTCCACACGACCGGGGATTCGGCAGAACCCAAAACCTTGGCCGAGCTGCGGAGCCTGGGTATGGACATAAGCGGCGCGAAGAAGGGTCCTGACTCGGTAGGGTTTGGTATCCGCGCCCTGCAGGCACTCGAGGCGATCATTATTGACCCGGTCAGATGCCCCCGTGCCGCCAAAGAGTTCCAGAATTACTCCTTTGAAATTTTAAGATCCGGTGAGGTGCGCAGTGACTACCCGGACCGGGACAACCACGCTATAGATGACGTGCGATATGCATTAGAGGACGACTTCGCGGCAGCAAAGGTTAAGGTCCGCGCTCACGGCACGACCCGCCCTGAACGGCGTAAGGTGCATATCTAAGATAGTTTTATATTGGTTGGTGCTCTATATACGTGTATGAGACTAAAGATTAGTATCAGGGAAGTTGTAACGAAAGAAGAGGAAATATCTGCGCAATTCGCGGCGGAAATAATGTATCATGAGTATATCAAGCATGATTCAGCCTTTTTCAAAATGGTATGTGGGTTTGATATAAAAACACTCAAATGCCACAAGGAAAAGTGGTCTATACAGAAGGTGTGTGAAACAACCTCGAGGCCCGCCACCCCCGACGAAATCAAAGCATACCACCGGCGCGAGCTTAACAAGCATTGCCTGTTTGAACCATGCCCCGAGACCGAGGAAATGCTTAAGGGTAAAGAGATTATTCTCGAAATAATCTAACCCTCCTTTTTCCCCAGCAAAAACGCACATATACACCGCGCGCGTATATATGTCAAATGGCAGAATCCATCAAAAAAAGATATCTAGCCACGAGTTTTGCCCAAAGCGCGTTTGAAGACCTGCCTGACGGCGGTCTCATCGTTCGCGATGTGCCGCTCCTTCGCTCGGGTCAGTGGACAGACTCAGCCGTTGGTACCCCGCTTTTTTATCCTCTCGAAACCCTGCGTAAATACGCAACCAACTGGGCGGCAAATCCGTATTGGAACCGTCACAGCGGAGGGTCGCCGCATGCCATAACCGACAAGATCGCCGATATCGTAAATCCGCGGTTTCAGGAAGACGGTATATATGCCGACCTGAAATATCACGGCGCGACGACGCAGTCACAGGACGCGATAAAATACCTTAAGTATGCCTCTAAGAACGGCATTGAGGTGTTCTCGTCCGTCGAGCATTCCGGGGAAGAGGAGTACAACGCGGCAGAGCGGCGCATGGACGCTAAGACCCTTGTATTTTTTGGAGCCGCTATGGTCAACCGGGGAGCGTGCCAGACGTGCCAGATACCGCGTGTGAATGAAGAGAAAACCTTGGCCGATAGTGTTGCCGGATACGTCCCGCCCAATCCGCCAGATTATGGAATCGCGCCTGAATCTCAGGCGTGGTCAGCGCTCAACCTGTCCGACTTTACGTCCGGCACTTGGGAAAGCATGACCGAGACTGAACAACGGGACACCGCGAAACATTACGCATATGCCGGATCGCTTGATACGTTCGGCGCTTTAAAGCTGCCGCACCATGACAAATCAGGCGCGGTAGTATGGGCAGGGGTAGCCGCGGCGTATGCATCACTGCAGGGCGCACGGGGAGGCGTTAAGATACCGGACGATATCCGTCCGGAAGTCGAAGCGCATATCCTCGCACACTATGCAGATTTTGACAAAGATACCCCATCAAAAGAATTGGAGACAAAAATGACAGAAGAAATGGAACTCAGGGTTAAGACCCTCAGCGACAAACTGGACGCACTCACCGGAGCCGTCCAGACACTTGTGGAGGAGAAGCAGGCAAAAGCCCTTGAAGCCTCTGCAGAAGCAAAGAAAAAGGAACTTTCCGACGCGGTCGCCGCACAGACCCGGGCACTCATGGACCGTATTGACGCCCTTGAGAAGGACACCACCCCCACGACCGGCACAAAACCGGCAGTCAAGGAACTCGGTGACCCGATCAACGCAGGATACACATACGCCAAAGACGGCGTGATTAGGAGTGCATAATCATGGCAGATATTTCAGCATTCCCAACCTTCAACCCGACCGACGACGGCATGGTTGCAGGGTCGTTTACGTTCATCGCCGGCGCGGCAATCAAAGCCGGGCAGGTCGTTGCATTCGCGGCAACCGGAGTTAGCAAAACCGTCCATCCCGCACTCAAAGGCACGACCGGTCAGGTTCTCGGCGTCGCTCTTTACGGTGCAGCATCCGGCGCAAAAGTCGCCGTTGCTCTCGTTGGCTCAATCGTTGACTGTGTCAACGCAGACGACACGACCGCAATCGACGCGGGCGGATGGGTCGAAGCAAACGACAACGCTATCGGCGGCACTGTCTCAGAAGCTGTCCTTACATCTGCGACTATCGCATCGGCAAACATCAATATCATCGGTATTGCACTCGAAGATATCGCCGGCGCTGGTCATGGTTCTGTGCTCATCGTTCCGCAGGTGTTCGCACCGGGACAGGCAAGTTAAAGGAGGCAATAACAAATGACTGACAATTCAACATTCAAACCTGAGATGCAGACCGCATACCCACGTGCTCTTGACCTCACCAACCCGGCAATCCTCGGATTTGCCCACGCTCTCGAGATGGGTTTCGCAGAAGAGGGCGGCAAAAAGATCGACGGTCTCGTCGAGAAATACGTAGGAAAACACCTTTCATATCGTGTCCCGTCCGGTCTTGGACTTGACAACGAAGGCAGCGTAAAACCGCTTAGGGAACTGCTCCTTTCGACCGGCGTTGCAGGCACTGCGTTTATCCAGACTCAGTATGCAAACGCCGTCCTCGAAGGTGCAAAGCTGCAGCGGTGCGCACGTGACGCACTGTTCCACGAGACACTCAGCTCCGGCAACACCATGCGTATGCCCATCTTCGACGACTACATCGGACGTGCTCCGGAAGTTGCCGAGGGTGCAGAGTTCCCGGACAGCAACGCCACAGCGACCTATCGCGACTTTGTTGTCAAGAAATACGGTGAGAAATCCCCGATTAGCCGCGAACTTATCGAAGATTCGATGTATAATACCATCGCACTCGCCACCGGCAGGCTCGGCGCACGCATTGAGAACAGCCTGAACTATGAGGCTATCGGTATCATCCTTGAAAACTCCGGTAAAGAACACGACACCGCCGGATCCAATCAGGGCGCAAAGGCAATCTCTGCCGCAATGCTGACTCTTGAAGGCAAAGACGACGGGAACGGCGGATTTAAACCGGATTCCATCATCATGACGAACGAGTTCGCCGCCGGTCTCCGTAACGAGGTTGTCCTGACTGACTACCCCGGCGCAGAAGGCGTCATTCGTGGCAACAACACGCCGTACACCTTCGGGCTCCGCTCGTTCTACACCAACTCGACGGTCGCATCCACCACATACACATGGGGATACTCCGCAGACAGCGAAATCGGCGCAATTGTGTACAACATGGCAAGCGCCGGAGGGTATGTGATGAGGGACGATATCACTATCGAGAACTTCCGCGACCCACTGAAAGACCTTACCAACGTCATCACCAAAATCAGGTTCGGTGTGAACTACGGTATCGCGAACGCATCCTGCAGGATCGAATACTAAGATGGATCATAACTCTGGGTGATTAATATGGATGAGGAAACAGCATGACTAATCGCACATCGTGGTGATTAATATGGTCCTTTGTTCGGCAAACGCGGAAGCACTTTCAAACGAAAATCTCAGGAATGAGAATATTGAGGCGGCCCAGAACGCCGATAAAATCACCATAAAGACCAACCCAATCGACCCGCTCACAGAGCGGGAAACGATTGAGACCATTTACATTAACAAGAAGGAGGAGTAAATATGGAAATCGATTTACAGGCACTTATCGAGGCGATTATGGCGATCATCGCGATTATTATCGCCGCTTGGAAAACCAAACAGACCTCAGATATTGTCAAATACGCATCCGATGAAGTCACGACAAAACCAACGCCCGCAGTAATCCCCGCGTGGATGTACAGCATGCCCGATAGTGTCATATCATTTGCTACTGTGGGCATGCCGGATGCCGACAAGGTGTCTTTTGTTGCTCAGGTCAAAGCAGCCGAAGCGCAGAAACTGCAGACATACAAAGTGACTCTGTCTAAAGGGTCGTTTACGATTACCAAAGGTCAGATATCTTCGACTGATTACGCGTTCGGGTGATACCCGTGGCATACTGCACCTATACCGATGTACTCCTTGAGACAGGCACGAGTATAGGCACGGCCACGACGACCGACGTCACAAATATGATCGTGCGGAGTGATGAGGAGATAAACGATGTACTGCTCTCAAACAGTATATCCATCCCCTCAACCACTCCGACCGCTCTCAAAACGGCGTCGATATGCTACACGATCGCCAAAATCAAGCGGCGGCAATCTCACGAGCTGAGCAGACCGGAAAGCCTGAGCCTTGGCGGAAAACTCCAGTTCAGCGTGAAGTCTGAGCAGGAAGCACTCGACTACCAGAAACAGGGCGACACCGCAGTATCTAAGTACATCAATCAGCAGGGAACGTCCCGGCGGTTTGCTAAAGTGCGGGGTGTCTAATGCCTATACCCTCTGTTTTTTTGTCGCATACCTGCGATATTGTGAGCAATATCAACGGAGTTGTACAGAGGCTTGACATAACAGATATCACGCCGTCACGTGTGGTGTCAAGTTACCCAGCTTTGTTTGACCGTACCATCTACCGCGGTTTTGCCGTCGATGATATCGTCACCGGGTCAGTATCCGGGCACACGGCGACAATACACACGGTGGGAGATACCTATCTCCTACTCGTTGCCGTGTCGGGCGATTTTGTAGACGGCGAGACCCTAACCGGTATGGGCGGCACTACCGCAACAGCGTCCGGCGCAAACTACGATGCAACCGACTCGTTCGGCGTTCCTATCACCACACCCACAACGCAGACTAATGTGCCGTGCGTGTTCTTCGGAGCCGGTGGTACACTGACGCTCAACGTATCGGGAGAAGTCGCCGTTGAAAAACCTACGGTCATTTTCTCATCGGGTATATCGGTGTATGAAGGCGACCAGATAACCGGCACGAGCGAAGGGTTTACGACCACGTACACCGCGCAGAATGTCGAGTATGTGTACCTCTTTACGGAGGTTTACATGAAAGTCGTAACGCTGGAGGCCGTAAACTGATGGAGATGAACGAAATGAGCGAGGTACTGATACGGATTGACGAACGGACGAAGAACATACAGGACGACGTAAAGGAAATATCAGTATGTATCAACGACCATGAGCGGCGTATCCGTGCGCTTGAACTACTGGACGCCAGCGAGCACGGCACTAGCATGCGCCCCCGGCAGAAAGCCGCTATAGCAACCGGCGCTGGAGCATCCGCGGGCACACTGTTTTTTGTAATCGGTAAAATCTTTGGGTGGTTTCGCAATGCCTGACGACATCATAGGACTGGATGTCCTTGAAGCTCGGCTGAACGCACTCTCGAAGAAGCTCACAAAGGAGGAGTTCGAAAAATCTGCCAAACGCGGGATGATCGTCTATGTAGAAGGTCCCGCAAAACGCAAAAGCGCTATAGACGGCGGTCGCCTAAGAAACAGCATCACGACTACCATTGACCAAGACAAAGTAATTACCGGCACGAACGTAGAGTATGGTCCATACGTTGAGTTTGGGACCGGTATATACGCCGAGGACGGTCAGGGCAGAAAAACCCCATGGGTATATCTGTATGACGGTAAGAAAGGCGACGCCGGATTTAGGTTAACCGTGGGAAACCACCCTCAGCCATTCATGCGCCCCGCGTGGGACGAAGGAAAAAAAGACGTTGTACAGTCGATGGAAGATGACGCCGAAGCAGCAGTTAAGGAGGCTATATCAGTATGAGCTTTATATCTATTGCCGTGCAGGACCTTCTCAAGGCTGACACTGCCGTTAAGGCTATTGTAGGCAACCGGGTATATCCAGACGGTCTCCCGCGTATCAATGACGCTGACCCGACGCTCCCGGCTATTACGGTATCCGAGGTGTCCGACATTCCCGACCGTGCCGTGTTGTGCCAGCGTGCCGCCCGGATACAGGTATCGTGTTGGTCGAACCCCGCGGAATACAACGGGGTCAAATCCCCGCAGGAAGTTGAGACGCTCGCGGAGGCAGTAATAACGGCTATGCAGCATAGCAATCTGACCGTCTATACTACTACGCTGACCGTCGCAACAAAACGCTATTACGTGTATGGGATGTCGTGTATAAACGCGCTCCGTATGCGTGACCCAGTCACGGATTTTTATCATAAACCCTGTGACTTCGAAATACTTTACAGAAAATTGGAGGACTAATTAAATGACAACATGCCCAAACGCCTCAGCCCCAACGGGTCAAGAGGTCAGATGGTACACCGGGACCGCCCGGTGCGAACAGATCACGATCACGTCAGGGGACGTAACCGCTACCGGTTTCTCCCTGACGGGACTTGCGGAATATGGACCAATTGAAGCCTACAAACTTGGAGAGCTTCTCACTATTGGTCAGTGTAACGGCACAGCGGCAACACCGGCAACAGAAGCGACCGGGTGCGACTTCATCACCTACACGGGAATCACCGAAGCCGATGTTATCACCGTCTACTATATTGACGTTGATACCGGGTCCGAACTTGTAGCAATCGCAAATGCGCAGGACGTCAACACGTCTATCAGTGCGGACAGTGACAGTCAGGCAGTCGCCGGGGAAGGACGCAAAAAACAAAGCGTCGGAGCCGCAGACCAGACCATGACGGTCAATCAGCTGTTTGTTACTGAGGCGTTCTACCGCGAAATTTGCGGGGCAAGTTATGCCGATGCAAAAATAGCAACCGGCACAATGAACGTCAACACCTCACACAAGACGGTGTTCAACAAGATCGACGCAATCGTTGCCAAACGGCTCGATTCGTCCGGGCGTATCCAGCGGAAATGGGCAATGTTCGATGTTCAGGCGACCGGTATCACGCAGAACCAGCCAGTAAGCGCCGGGCAGGCGAACATTAGCGGCACGTTCAACGTCGGGTATCAGATCAACACTGAGTGGTCATACTCAACATGAGCGCGAAAAAGCAAATCGCGGTAACCGAGGATAAAAACCTCGTTGCCGCTTTTTACACCAAAACGGATGACTTAAAACAGAAAAACGCATCTGATTTAACCGTCGCCGAAAAGCTCATGCTCAAGGCGCGGGATAAGACCCGCACGGTAACAATCGACGACGTGGAACTTGAAGTAAGGGTTCTGCCGCAGATCGCACGCACTGAAATTGTTAAGACGTTTGAGTCTGGCGACCCGGACGCAATCATAACCGCAATTGCTGACAATTTCGTGGATGAATCGATTAATAAAGAGTTCCTCGAGTCTGGATTTTTCACTAAATCGCAGATGCAAGAGATGCTCTATGCTATTATCGAGTCATCCAAAGCGGAGATCGACCAGATAATCGAATTTCGCAAAACGCACGACCGGACAAAGTCTGTATGATTTGTGCATCCAGCTCGGGAAATTCCCCCACGAGTTTGCCGAGTGTGACGATGCAGAACGCGCGTTTTTGTGGACAGCCCATAACGAACGCATTGTACAGGAAAACCGACAGATAGAGGAGGCAAAACATGGCATTAAACGCTGAAATTGCATCGTTGTTCGTATCGCTCGGGGTCAAATCGACCATATCGTCCGATATGAACGCGGCTAAGACTGACATGACCAAGTCCACTACTGGCATGTCAAAGGCAGCGAAAACCGGTCTGCTCGGGGTATCCGCGGGTATAGCGGCGATAGGTGCGGGTGTGGCGTTTGCCACTATACAAGCCGCGGACTACGAGAGCCAGATGGCAGAGGTGTTTACACTCCTGCCGCAGTTGTCAGGCGACGCTAAGTCACAGATGAGCGACGATGTATTAGCGTTGTCGTCTACGCTCGGCGTGGCTACTGATGAGCTTGTCCCGGCACTGTATCAGGCGATATCCGCAGGTGTGCCGGTCGATAATGTTTTTGACTTTATCACTACCGCAAACAAAGCGGCTATAGGCGGAATCACCGAGCTTGAAACGGCGGTTGATGGTATCACTTCGGTCACCAACGCATACGGCACGTCTATTATCAGCGCTACAGAAGCGTCTGATTTGATGTTTACCGCCGTGCGGCTGGGTAAGACCACATTTGGCGAATTATCGTCGAGTCTGTATCAGGTCATACCTACAGCCTCCGCTCTGGGGGTTGGATTTGGCGATATCACGGCGTCACTCGCTGCAATGACGGCGCAGGGTACGCCGACAACGGTTGCCACAACACAACTTAGACAGGCACTCGTCGAGATGTCGAAGGACGGGTCAAAAGCGTCTGAGGCGTTTAAGCAAATCGCGGGCGTTGGGTTCAAAGATTTCATCGCTCAAGGTGGCAATCTGCAGGACGCGCTCGGGGTAATGTCCGATGCGGCGGCACAGAACGGTCTCGCAATTAATGATTTGTTCGGATCGGTTGAGGCAGGTAACGCGGTTCTCGCGCTTACCAGTTCATCCGGTGCGGCGGCATTCACATCCGCAATGGCGGAAATGGCTAATTCGTCCGGGGCAACTGAGACGGCATTTGGCGAGATGGAAGGCACGGCGGCAAGGACTCTCGAACAGCTCAAAGTTGAGTTTGGAAACATCGCCACTGAGATAGGCAACGAGTTTTTGCCGGTGCTTAAAGATGACATTATGCCGCTAGTGAAAAACGACCTCATGCCGATGCTCAAAGATGTATTTGTGCCGGTACTCAAGATGGTTCTGGGGGCGTTCGGCGATTTGCCCGGACCGATCAAAGTAGTTATAGGGGTCATTGGCGCTATTGCCGGGGTTCTCGGTCCTCTGCTTGTCATGCTGGGTCCGCTCATCCCGATCATTACAACCGTGCTCCCTGTAGCGTTTGCCGTGCTTACCGGACCTATCGGTCTTGTAGTCGCAGCAATCGCGGCACTTATCGCAATCGGCGTATTGCTCTATAACAACTGGGACGCCATATCTACGTATCTAGGCGGTATTTGGGAGGGCATATACGCCGCGGGAAAGCCTATCTTTGACGCTCTCGCTGCCCTTTGGTCATTTACTCCTATCGGGATGATTACATCTAACTGGGATACTATCAAGGAAGTATTAGGCGGGGCTTGGCAGTGGATACTCGACCATGCGCAATTCATTATAGACGGTTTAATGTTAGTTTGGGGGCTGACTCCGCTCGGCATGATAATGAACAACTGGGACACGATAATGGCCGCTCTCGGGGCAGTTTGGGAGGGTATAACCAATTTGGCGGAGAACGCTATAGGCATTCTTACGACTATCTGGGGATATACCCC
>Ga0265294_10010936_pt1 | contig 10259 bp, 8 predicted proteins | sample MunlanPumphouse3_FD_192504 | JGI IMG/M metagenome (GOLD analysis project Ga0265294, IMG submission 192504) | Groundwater microbial communities from a municipal landfill in Southern Ontario, Canada - Pumphouse #3 | ecosystem: Environmental > Aquatic > Deep subsurface > Groundwater | place...
AGCCATGATCAACGGTAATGTATTTGGCGCAGAAACTGCGAATTCACAATGGTTATTTATAATCGCAATGATTATTTCGGCGATAGCAGGCGCAATATTCTCGCTATTACTATCGTTTGCTTCTATCAATATGAAGGCTAACCAAACAATTAGTGGGACCGCTATTAATATGTTAGCTCCTGCTCTTGTTTCAACCTTTGGTCTTATGTTCTTCAATAGTGAACGTATTGTCTCTCGTGCTTCATTCCAACTTTCATATTCATCGTATGGAAATGAAGCGTTTGCAAATGCTGTAAAAAATAATAGTTTCTTAGGCTTTTTCTTCAATGAAGTCTATATTTCAACATATATTGTTATTGCCTTATTTATCTTCTTAGCCATTTGGTTATATAAATCAAAGATTGGCACTCATATGAGATCTTGTGGTGAATATCCACAAGCTTCTGCAAGTGTTGGTATCAATGTTTCAAAGATGAGATATTTAGGTGCGACATTATCTGGAGCTTTAGCTGGTTTAGGTGGATTTATTTATATTGCTACACAAACTGGAACCGAAGCGGAATCTAGCGTTGGTGGGCTTGGATTCTTGGCTTTAGCAATTATGATTTTTGGCAATTGGAACCCATTATGGATTGCTCTTGGTTCACTTTTGTTTGGTTTCTTAAAGTGTTTAAGTGTTATCTATACAACAATTCCTATTCTTGCTTCGCTTCCATTACCAATGTATTTCTATAATATGCTTCCTTATGTTATTGTTCTTATTGTTCTTATTCTTACAAGAAAGAAGTCAGGGTGTCCGAAAGCAGAAGGCATACCTTACGAAGTTGGCGAAAGATAAATCGTTTTATAAAATTACTAAATATAGAGACCTTCAGTGGTCTCTATATTTTTCTTTATATTTTAGGAATTTAGAATAGAATTATAAATATGGAAATATTATTAGCAACATCAAAGAATATTAATCGAATACTCAAGATATATGAAAGCGCCAAGAAGTTTATGGAAAGTGAACATAATCATCAATGGCATGCTGGATATCCTGGTTTTAAAATGGTTAAAGCTGAGATTAAAAAGAAAGAATTATATGTTGTTAAAGATAAAGATGAAATTGTTGGGGTCTTTGCTTTTATTTTAGGTGTTGATCATACTTATTTAAAGATTGATGGAGCTTGGCTTAATGATGAACAATATGGAACAATTCATAGATTAGCTAAAGTTAGCGAAGCAAGAGGAATTTTAGAAGCGGCTTTAAATTTTTGCTTAACAAAAACAAATAATATTAGAATTGATACAAAAGATACTAATATTTCTATGAATAAGAAATTATTATCGGTTGGTTTTAAACGTTGTGGAATAATTAAAATTGATAATGGCGAAGATAGAATTGCTTATCAATTTGTGAAGGGTGAGGGTAAATAATATGTATTGTCATAAATGCGGAAAGCAAATTCCTGATGATGCAAAGTTTTGTCCTTATTGTGGAGAAGATGTTTCTAACGATAATAAAAAAGAAGACGATATTTATCCTGTAAGTGACGAGCATCCTTATGTTAATAATAACGATGCTAATTCAAATGTTTTTAATAACGAAAAGAATAAAAGTGCAAATAATTATTCTGTTTCCGGTTTTATTTTTTCATTTATATTTCCAATACTTGGGTTAATTTTTTCAATTGTTGAAATTAGTAAGAGCAAGAAAGAAGGTAGCAAAGCAAGTGGGTTTGCTATTGCTGGGATCATAATTTCATCTATTGTTATTTTCTTATATTTAATTGGTATACTTTCTCGTATTTCTCAATAAATGGTTATTTTACCAAGTGGAATACTAAAAATAGACAATTAAAAACACGTGTTGCATATATGCGACACGTGTTATTTTTTAAAGTTTAATCTTTTTATCTTCAATTTGACTCTTATAAGTAGATATTTGTGAATCAACATCAAGCTCTTTGAATTGATTCATATAGAGTTCGTAATAATAACCTTTTTTATTCATCAAGTTAACGTGATTACCATCTTCAATAATCTTACCATCTTTCATGACAATGATACGGTCACAATCAACAATCGTAGATAATCTATGAGCAATGATAATTGAAGTTCTTCCAGCAAGCATCTTATTAACTGACTTTTGAATTACAGCTTCAGTTTCGGTATCGATTGAAGAAGTTGCTTCATCAAGAATTAAAATTGCTGGATTACGAACAAGTGCACGAGCAAAGGATATTAATTGTTTTTGTCCTTGAGATAATTCATCACCTGAATCTTTTAAGATAGTGTTATAGCCATCTTTTAAAGTCATAATGAAGTTATGGACATCTAGTTTTTTACAAACGTCAATTATCTCTTCATCAGTAGCATCATGTTTACCATATTTAATGTTATCTTTTACGCTACCTTTAAAAATGAATGGACTTTGTTGAACGTAACCAATATTGCTTCTAATCCAACCAACTGATCTTTCTTTATAATTAACGCCATCTATTAAAATCTTGCCTGTTGTTGGTTCGTAGAATCTACAAAGTAAGTTAACAGTAGTGGATTTTCCAGAACCGGTTTCACCAACAATTGCGCAAGATGTACCTTTTTTAATATCAAGATTCATATCATGAATTACTTCTAAACCATTATTATATGAGAAGCAAACATGATCAAATGTTATGTTACCTTCGAGCTTTTCAAAATTTTCAGTTTTATTATGGAAGATATCACCATATTTATTTATGACTTCTGGAGTATCAACAAGACTTGGTTTTGTATTAATTAAACTAAATATTTTTTCTACGCTAGCTTGAGTGGCCATTAAATCACTAATAATTTCACTAAATTCGCTAATAGGATTATAAATACTGCCAACAAATCCTAAGAAGATAATAAATGTTCCTATATTATATGTAACGCTATCTTTTACTCCAAATAGTGGAAATACAATAATAATAATTGCGGTAGTTAAGGTACTTAAGAAGTTAATGGAAGGATAGTATGGAGCACTTACGTTCCCTGCTTTAAATCTCTTTTTACGAACGTCTTCAGTAGTATCATCGCATTCTTTATAAATTGTTTCTTCAATGGCCATTGTTTTAATAGTTTTATTACCATTAATACATTCAGCTAACCATCTAACAAAATTACTGTAAGCATTACGAGCAATTCTATGATGTTTTAAAATTGTCTTTTCGAAGAATAAAGTTAAAACAGCAATAATAGGTGTAGTTGCAAGAATGATTAAGGATAATTTCCAATCGGTAACAAACATTGTTACAAGAGTGAAAAGTAAATCCATCGAAATCCAAAATACTCTAAGAACACTATAAGACATAACATCACCAATACTTGCTGCATCGTTTTGTAGACGAGCAATTAACCAACCAGATGGTGTTTTATCATAGTAACTAAAGGATAATTCTTGAATTCGCTTAAATGCATCACGTCTTAAACTAGTCATGATTGTCATTTCAAAATAGTTCATTGTAAAGAACGTAATAAAAACACATATGCTTCTAAAAATAATCATGCAGGCATACAAGACAATGAAATTCATGAACGTAAGCGAGAAATGAATTCCTAATATATTAGCGTGTAGAATTACATCAAATACCGATGGTTCCATCGCAAAATCAAAAGCTGCATTAGTTAAGGCATAATTCATTGAAGGCGTAAAAGAGGAATCAAAGAACGAAGTTCCAATCATGCTTAAAAAGATTAATATAATTAATTTCCAATGTGGTAATAAATACCTAAATGCATCTTTCCATGCATGTAGATTTACCTTTTCTATTTTATCTTCTTCTTGAAATGCTTCGGTTCCCATAATTTACACCATTTTTGTTTGAATATCATATATTCGTTTATAGAGTCCATCTTGTTTAACTAAATCATCATGCTTACCCATTTCACTAATGACACCATTTTCTAATACGATAATTAAATCGGCATCACGAGCAGTAGAGATTCTATGAGTAATAATAAATGTAGTGGACTTCTTTTTTGCTTCCTGTAAGGATTGTCTTATTTGATAATCAGTTTCTGTATCAACTGCACTTAAGCTATCATCAAAAACAATAACTGGAGCACCAGTAATAATTGTTCGCGCAATTGCGACACGTTGTTTTTGACCACCTGACAAAGTAGTTCCTCTTTCACCAACTGGTGTTTTGTAACCATTTTTAAATTGAAGAATATTATCATGAATGTGACTTATTCTAGAAGCATATTCGACATCATCAGTAGTTGCTTGTGGTTTAGCAATTTTAATATTATCTTCGATTGTTTTACTAAAAAGGAATGGATCTTGTAAGACAGTAGAAACTTGACTTCGTAAGTAATGTCTTTGAAGTTCCTTAATGTTATAACCATCAAGTAAGATTTCTCCAGAGGAACAATCATAAAGCCTGGTTAATAAGTAAGCAAGGGTAGTTTTTCCACAACCAGTCTTACCCATAATTGCAACAGTTTGACCAGCTTTTACTTTAAAACTAATGTTTTTAAGCATTGGTTCTTTGGCATCACAGAACATAAAAGAAACATTTTTAAATTCAACATCGCCCTTAATTTCAGGCGTAATTCCAGTATATAAATCTTCCATTGGTTCATCTAAAATCATGTTAATTCTTTCAAGGGATGCATTCGCACGTGCGAGATTAGACAAAATAGTTGCTAAGTCACGAATTGGCCAAACCATCATATTAGTAAAGGTAAAAGATACATAGAAGGTACCAAGCGAGATTCCACTTGGGTCTCCCTTACTGCCTAAATAATAAAGATAGAAACCATAAATTGTCGTTAATGCAATTTGACTAAAAACAAAAATATCACTGCTAGAATAGAAGAAAGCACTAAGTTTACGCCAGTGCATATATTTATCACGATAATCGGTAATGTATTTTTCAAAATCTTCTATTTCGAATTTTTCATTATTGAAAGCTTTTACTAAACGTACAGAGCCTAAATTTTCTTCGATTTTGCCAGACATATCAGATTCGCTATCATCGGTAATCTTGTATCTTCTTCTAACTTCTTTAATAAGGAAGAAAGAGTATATAAACATAAGAGGCATAAGTGCGAGTGACATCAAAGCAATTTTTATGTTTGTTATTGAAAGTAATATGAATGAGAAAGTAACGATGTAGACCGTATACATAATCATATGCATATCTTGAGCAATGAATCTTCTAAAGACTTCTTCATCACGAGTTGCGGCTTGTAAGATATCGCCCGTTGGCATTGATTTAATTACGTTATATGGAAGTCGCTCAATATGGAAGAATAATTCCGATTGCATATTCTTACTAAATTTACTGCTAAAATAACTTCTCATAATTAAACGAGTCATTAAGAAAAGCATATTAACAAGCGTAAAACATAATAAAATAATGGCAAAAACCCAAATATTAGATGATAAGAAATTAATTCCACCAAAGGTATTAATAAACCATTCCTCAATGATGTTATTTGCTCCATTTGAAGCAACGAGCATTTCCATTGTAATTGGTGAATTATAAGTTAAGCCATTTTTATTTTGAGTAGTCAATATATCAATTAAGACCTTGCTACCATAAGTTGAGAGCAAAGAAACGAAGACGGTAAAAAGTAAAATTACAAAGTATGAAAAATATAAGAACTTGCATCCTTTCAAATAAACTTTCATTGCTTTGTTAAATTTCGTCATAATCTATATTTTATCAAAATAAGGATTAAAGTAAATATGATAAGAGTTTTATTTATGATATTATATTTACATGAAATTAGATGACAAAAACGTTAGTGAAAAAGATATCTATACTTTAAAAGAAGACGATAAAAAAGAAGAACCTAAAGAAACTCCAAAAGAAAAGAAAAATAAGAGTTGGAAATACTTTTTTTATCTCGCATTTATCTTAATTGTTACTGGTGTTGTTTTAGCTGTCTCTTTAACTCAAGGAAATACCGCCGAACAAATCTATGTATTATTCCAAGAAATGAATTGGAAATATTTTACGCTTCTTTGTATTGCAATAGTCTTTAATTTTGGTCTTTGCTCATTTATTTTATGGTTATATGTGAAGCTTTATAGCAAACATTATAGATACCATCAAGCGATGGCAAATCAAGCAATTGGTACTTTTTATAATGGGGTAACTCCGGGATCAAGTGGTGGTCAAGTTGCTCAGATTTATACATTTAAAAAACAAGGCGTAACAATCAGTAATGCTGCTAGTGTTATGGTTATGTCTTATATTGTTTATCAATCTTGCTTAATTATTATGGGAATTATTAGTGTTGCAACGCACGCTAAAGACTTCTTAAGTTTTCAAACTATTGATATTACTATTAATGGGGCAGTTATTCCTATTCCAATCACAATTTTTATTGTCCTAGGTTTTACGCTTAATTTAATGGTTATTGTTTTACTTATGTTTATGTCAACTTCAAATCGTTTCCAATCGTTTATTTGTGGAAAAGGGATTAACTTTTTAGCAAAGATTCACATTGTAAAACATCCAGATGAAACAAGATTAAATGTTCAAACTCAAGTTGAAAACTTCCGTGTTGAATTTAGACGTCTTCAATCAAATATTCCATTTACAATTCTTGTCTCAATTTTAACTTTTGTTTCTTTAATAATTACTGATGCTTATCCATTCTTTTGTGGTCTAGCTTTAAATGGTTTTGAATCATTTAAGACTGTAGGAGAAACGGTTGATAAAATTTTCTTATCAGTTGTTTATACTAACTTCCATCAGATGATAACTGGACTTATTCCTCTTCCTGGTTCAAGTGGTATTAGTGAATATATCTTCGTAAAACTATTTGGTAGTTATTTTAATGCCGCTAACTTTGCTACTGAAGGTGGTATTAACGCAGTAATGTTACTTTGGCGTTTCATGACTTTCCATATTCCATTCTTAATTTGTGGAATTGTTTCAGCTACTTATAAGACTCGTGGTATTCCTAAAGAAGATCGTATTATGCCTACTGATAAAAAGACCTATTATACTATTCAAATGGAAACTTATGATGAACGTAAAGCCACAAGTGATATGAAATATAAAACAAGTATGATTGGTCGTCAAGAAGACTTAGCGAAAAAAATATTTGATAAAAATAGTAAAAAAGATGAAATTCCTAACGATAAGAATAGTAAAGGAGATAAAGACAAAAAATGAACATTTGTATTTTTTCTGATACTTACATTCCAGAAGTAAATGGTGTAGCAACGAGTGTTTCGTCACTTTTTGAATCGCTTAAAAAGCGAGGGCAAAACGTATACCTAGTTACAACAGGCGACGAGACAAACGCTGGATATAAAGACCATATTTTACGTATTAAAGGCTTGGAACTTAAAAAACTTTACGGATATCGAATGACCCCATTATTTAACCAAGACGCTTTTAAGATTATCGAAGGATTAAAGATTGATGTAATTCATATAAATACCCCATTTTCAATTGGTCAATTTGGTTTTACGGTGGCGTCAAAACTAGGGATACCAGTTGTTTATACGTATCACACAATGCTTGAAGATTATACTTATTACGCAACCAAAGGTTATTTTGATAGATTTTCTAAATGGACAATTCGTGAATTTTCAAGAACTGATTTGGAAAGATCTACCGAGATTATCGCTCCAAGTGATAAAACCATGAACTATTTAAGAAGTATTAATATTAAGAAATACATTAATGTAGTTCCAACGGGTTTTGATTTTAGCCGATTTAAAAATGTTAAAGAAAATGACCCTCATGTTTTAGAGATTAAAAAGAAATATGACATTGCTGATGATAAAAAGGTTCTTCTTTGTTTAGGACGTGTTGCAAAAGAAAAAAGTTTTGATGTAATTTTAAGAGGATATGCGACCTATCTCGATAAATATCCTGAAAAAGAATCGATGATGCTATTTGTAGGCGATGGTCCACAACTTGAAAGTTTAAAAGAGTTAGCCAAGAAGTTAAATATTGATAGTCGTATTCGTTTTACGGGAAAAGTAAGCGTTAATGAAACTCAATATTATTATCATTGTAGTAATTTATTTTTAAGTGCTTCAATTAGCGAGACTCAAGGTTTGACTTTTATGGAAGCTATGGCATCTTATGTTCCAATTTTTTGTAGATTCGATAACAATCTTGTTGGGATTATCGAGAATAACACGACTGGATTTTTCTTTATGGAGGATAATGAATTTGCGGAAAAATTACACTATATTTTATCGTTAGATAAAACTAAAATGACTGAGATTGAAAATCAAGCATTTAAATCTATTGATAAATTTAGTGAAAAGAATTTTTACGACAATATAATTAATGTATATGAAAGAGCAATTAGAAGAAATTGGTAAAAGCCAAACCTTAAGGGGTTTTGTTGTTAAAGGGGATAATGTTATCCTTGATTTTTCAACCTTTAAACTCAAAATTCTTCCTGAGACATATGAAGAATTTAAGTTTTATATTGGAAGAGAATACGACAAAGAATTTTTAAAAAAATGCTTGTTGATGAATGAAAAAAACGAAGTAATTCGTTATGTTGTTAATAAAGCAAATAAGCATAATTATTGCGAAAGCGATATTTTAAATAAGCTTAATAAAAAATTTGATGATTTTGATAAAAGCGCAATAACTAATGCAATTAGCGAGTTAAAACGTGATGGTTGCATAAATGACACTGAATATGTTAACCAATATATGGAATATTTCCTTAGCGGTTGTTATGGTAAATATTACATTATTAATTACTTTAATTTAAAGAAGATTGATCCAAAGATTGTTTCTAAATTAGTCTTTGATGAAAAAGTTGAAAAAGAAAAAGCAGAAAGTTATTTTAACTTAATTAAAAACAAGTATGTTTCTAATAATGTTGCTAAACAAAAAAAGAAGATTTATGAGTCATTATTGAAGCGTGGCTTTGATGCGACTATGACTCTTGATCTCATAAATTCAATTGTTGTTAATCCAGAACGAGAAGAAAAAGCTTTGATTAAGTCTTATATTAGAGCAAAAAATAAATATAAAGATGTTAGTAGTAATCCTAAGATTAGGACTGATAAAATTATCAGTCATTTGGTTTCAGAAGGTTATAACTATGACGATATAAAGAATGTTATTTCTAAAGACGAGAAAGGAGAAATTGAAGATGATTAAAGATTTAAAAGATGGGGCTAATGCGAGTGGAGTTTATCTAATTAAGAATTGCGTAAGAGGAGTTTCTTCTTCATCGAGCGCCAATGCTTATTTAAATATTGTCTTACAAGATAAGAGTGGCACAATCGATGCTAAAAAGTGGGATGCTTCTCAAGAAGATTTTGAGAAATTTGTTCCAGGAACTGTCCTTCGCATAGATGGGAATGCTTATTTATATAGAGATAAATTACAAGTTAAAGTGCTTGATGCTTTTTCTGTAGATCCAAACGAGATTGATGTCTCAACTTTAATTATTGATTCGCCAATTCCTTTAGAAGACCTTTTAAAGCAATTTACATTTTATAAAGATAGTGTAAAAAATGAAGATTGCAAAAAGATTCTTGATGCAGTTTTTAAAAAATACTATAAACCATTTATTGATTACCCAGCTGCAGTAACTTGTCACCATGATTTTTATCATGGATTAATTTATCATACTGTTTCAATGTGTAATTTAGCTGCTGCGGTTTATAAGAATTATCCCGATGTAGACTATGATATTTTAATTAGCGGATGTTTATTACATGATATTGGTAAAGTTGTTGAATTTACTGGTCCAATTGCAACAAAATATACTCTTGAAGGGAATTTACTTGGTCATATTTCTATTGGTATGTCGATTGTAAAAGAAATTGCTGATGAAAATAAAATTGATAGTGAAGTACCATTACTTCTTGAACATATGATTTTATCTCATCATGGAAAACAAGAATTTGGCTCGCCAGTTTTACCAGAAACTAGAGAAGCCTTGCTCCTTTCGATGATTGACGAAATGGATAGCAAGATGATGGTTTTAGATAAAGCTTATAAAGATGTGGCGGAAGGCGAAACAACCGATAGAATCTTCGCTCTTGATGGACGAACATTCTATAAACCTCATAAACATTAATAAAAATCCTGTCTCAATTACGAGACAGGATATTTTTTCCCTAAAATATGGTCTAGAGTTTTTTACTTTTTAAGACTATTTTTTAATTTATCAGCAACTGATGGAAGATTTACATTTCCATATTTATTCATTTCAAGTTTTAAACCATCTGGCGCATCATAACGAGGAATAACGTGAACATGAAAATGTTTAACGCTTTGTCCAGCCGCTTCATAACA
>Ga0265294_10010937_pt1 | contig 10258 bp, 3 predicted proteins | sample MunlanPumphouse3_FD_192504 | JGI IMG/M metagenome (GOLD analysis project Ga0265294, IMG submission 192504) | Groundwater microbial communities from a municipal landfill in Southern Ontario, Canada - Pumphouse #3 | ecosystem: Environmental > Aquatic > Deep subsurface > Groundwater | place...
TCTGCCATATCTCTCGGTAACTAAAATTATAACCCTTTATATCTTCCGTTCCCAATTGAACTGTGGGAACTCCCACCATTAAGAATGCAACTGCATCCGTACCTCCGGCTATTAAAGGTTTTGGACGGGCAGATGTTTTCCTTATAGTAAACGGAAAATCAGGATTTATAGAGTTAATAGGTTCGCATATCTTCTCCATATCACTCATCATCGCTTCTGTGACAGATACAGAAGTAGGAACCGTTGGACCGCCATCGCGATTAAACATTGCAGATATGTTTTCCAATTTATCACTATTATCTTTAATCCATGCTGTGGAACCCAGCAATCCAAATTCTTCGCCCGACCATAAACAAACCAAAATTGAACGTTTCGGTTTGCCACCAGCTTTCATTATCAAGCGAGTAGCTTCCATTGCCGGAGCAACTCCCGAGCCGTTATCTGAAGCACCCGTTGAGATATCGTAAGAATCTAAATGTCCGCCCATAATAACATACTCATCCGGAAACTCAGTTCCTTTTATTATTCCAATAACAGTATAATATGGAATGGGACCTAATCTAAAATGGTTGCGTATTTCAAATTCTAATTGGAAGTAGTGACGTTCATTAACCATTTGTTCAATTTTCTCAAATTGATGTTCGTTTAACTTAATATCTGGAACTTGAGGTAAATTATCCCAACTCATCTCCATTAAATTTTTACGATCGTAGAGTGCAGTAATCGGAACGGAACTTGACTGTATAATCCCTAATATACCCGCTTCCACCATCTCACGATAAAAAAGAGCAGGTTCCTCTTTCATAGGAATTAGTTCTTTCTCTTCTCCTTTGTTCCTATTCTCCCAATTGTGTCTGCGAATTTCATCGTTTTTTATTTCGATCCGCTCATTATAAGCTTTGGTGGAATCTCTCATTTCGTCGGCTTGCGAAGAAAAGTCAATAGGAAAACCGTTGCTTTTTCCCGAAACTAATACCCATGCGCCTTTCAATTTACTTTTCATCCGGTTGAATTCGCGTTCGGTTTTCGGTTCAATCAATACATGTCCTCGCTGTACACCTTTTGTTCCAACTGTATAAGATGGAGTAGCAAAATCAAGAGAAATTATTCCTGTTTCTCCTCCTCCAATTAATCTGCCAAAATAGGGACCTCGGTTAAACCCAACAGGCAAAACATCGGTTTCATGCAACACTACATCCATTCCCCACTCTTCAAACTCTTTCTTTGCCCACGCAACTGCCGTTTCGTAATTGGCAGATCCCACGGGTCGCCCACCAATGCGATTGGTTAGAACATCCAGGTGATGCATGGTTTGATTATCGGTTTTACCGATTTCAATTATTCGTTGAATCACATTATCTGTTTGTCCATGTGTGGAACTTAAAGAAACGATCAAAAAGATAATGGATAGAGAAGTAGTTGTAAATAAATTTCGCATGATGTGAGTGTTAGATGTGTTCATACAAATTTAAAACTTTTAGATGGATTAAGCTATATTTCGACAAAAGAATAACGGTTGTAAAAAGACGATGTTTGCTTTTTGAGACTTTGCAACTTCGCGTCTTTGCGAGAAAGAATGTACATTTTTGAGCATTAAACAGACTTATAGAACATATAACGCAACAGCCGTTACAGCAACCGTCATTGCGTTAGCTAATTTCTCCTCTAAAAGTGATGATTTACAAAGCAATTCATTGTGATATTTAACTTTATCTTCTTGCGTTAAACTTCTTACAGCGCCATATTAAGTGGTATGTCGGAATTTCCGACATACCACTTTTTCATCTAACTCACCATCATCAAAAATCTTTTTCAGGTGTTCTGTTATTGTAGAAGGTGCAATATCGTCTAAACTGTTATGACTCTCTCCTTTATAACTTTTCTTTCAAGTATTTTGCAGTATAAGAGTTTTCGCAATTTATCAACTCCTCCGGAGTTCCGCTACAAACTAACTGTCCCCCTTGATCACCTCCTTCGGGACCCAAATCGATAAGATAATCGGCACATTTGATGACCTCCATGTTGTGTTCAATAATCACAATGGTGTGACCTCTATCCAATAAGGCATAAAATGCTTTCAGCAATGTTTTGATGTCATGAAAATGAAGACCGGTTGTGGGCTCATCAAAAATAAATAAGGTTGAATCTGATTTTTCTTCCCCAAGAAAGAAAGCCAGTTTAACCCGTTGACTTTCTCCGCCGGACAATGTAGAAGAAGACTGTCCCAGCTTCACATAGCCAAGGCCTACATCTTGAAGCGGTTTCATTCGCTTAACTATCTTCTTTTCTGTTGTCCCTTTTTTGGAACCAAAAAATTCCATCGCCTGATCGATGGTCATATCTAACACATCGTAAATATTTTTGCCGTTGTATTCAACTTCTAACACATCTTGTGTAAAGCGTTTTCCATGACATGATTCGCAGGTAAGTTTCAAATCGGCCATAAATTGCATTTCCACTGTAATTTCACCGTCACCCTTACACTCTTCGCACCTTCCTCCTTCAACATTGAAGGAGAAAAAAGCGGGTGTGAAATTCATCTGTTTTGACAAAGGCTGCGAAGAAAACAGTTTGCGAATTTCGTCATATGCTTTAATGTAAGTAACCGGATTGGAACGCGAAGAACGCCCTATTGGATTTTGATCCACCAGTTCCACTCTATTTATGAGCTTGAAATCGCCATCGATCCCATTGTAATCAATTTTTTCGGTAGAAACACCATTAATCTTTTGCTGCAATGCATGGTAAAAAACATGATTGATTAACGATGATTTTCCGGAACCACTAACACCTGTCACAACAGTCATTACACCCAATGGTATTTTTACGTCTATATTCTTTAAGTTGTTATGACGCGCACCTTTTATCTCTATGTAATTGTTCCACTTTCTTCGGAGAGAGGGAACATCAATCTTTTCTTCACCAATTAGATATTTGACCGTATAGCTATCGGACGATGAAACCAGCTTATCCACATCGCCCTGATAAGTTATCTCGCCACCCAAACGTCCGGCGAGCGGCCCAATATCGATTATGTAATCGGCAGCTCTAATTATCTCCTCGTCGTGCTCTACAACCACTACTGTGTTACCGATATCTTTTAAATCTCTCAACACTTTGATGAGCAAGTGCGTATCGCGCGAATGAAGTCCAATGCTGGGTTCATCCAAAATATACAGCGACCCAACCAAACTGCTTCCTAAAGAGGAAGCAATATTTATTCGCTGGCTTTCGCCTCCCGACAGAGTGTTAGACAACCTATTAAGAGTGAGATACGAAAGACCTACATCCATTAAAAATTGCACTCTATTTTGTATCTCCACCAACAATCGTTTTGCAATGGCAACATCATTCTCATCGAGTTTTAGCGTATCAAAAAACTCTTTGAGTTTATAAACCGGCATCAATACTAAATCAGCTATTGATTTGCCACCAACTTTCACATACAATGCTTCTTTTTTCAAACGTGCTCCATTGCAAACAGGACAAGTAGTTTTGCCGCGATAACGTGCCAACATCACCCGGTATTGAATCTTATAAAGATTATCTTCTAACATTTTAAAAAAACTATCGATGCCATAAATCTCCTGATTCCCTTTCCAAAGCAACTCTTTTTCTGCATCTGAAAGATCTTGATAGGCACGATGGACGGGGAAATCATACTTCCAGGCTTTATCGATAAATTCTTTTCGCCATTCGCCCATTTTTTCTCCTCGCCAGCAAGCTATTGCACTTTCGTAAACCGATAGACTCTTATCAGGAACAACAAGATTTTCGTCAATTCCCATCACTTTTCCAAATCCTTCGCACTTGGGACAAGCACCTACCGGACTATTAAAACTAAACATCAAATCCGATGGTTCTTCAAACACAATACCGTCAGCTTCGAACCGATTGGAAAACAAAACTTTATCTGTTCCTTTTTCGGTCCAATATTTTATGATACATTCTCCATTCCCTTCCAGAAAAGCTGTTTCCACAGAATCCGAAAACCGACTGATTGTACTTTTATCGGAACCTGTGGTTAATCTGTCTATCACCAGTAAAACCTCATCTTTCTCGGGCAACGCTTCGCGTAACAGGAATTCATCAATTCGATAAAAATCATCTTCAAACTCCACACGCGTATATCCCTCTTTTTGAAGAATCTCCAATTGCTCCCGCAATGTCCGTTCGCTCCGCAATTGAATATACGTAAGTACAGCCATGCGCGTTCCTTCCGGATGTTTTTTCATGCTTGCTACTACATCGCCAACAGAATGTTTCTTTATCTCTTCGCCCGAAACGGGTGAAATTGTTTTGCCAATGCGGGCATACAACAATCGAAGATAATCGTATATCTCCGTTGAAGTTCCAACTGTGGAGCGAGGATTACGGGTATTCACCTTTTGCTCAATTGCAATGGCCGGTGGTATTCCTTTTATGGAGTCACATTCGGGTTTGTGCATTCGCCCTAAAAACTGACGTGCATACACCGAAAGACTTTCTACGTAACGTCTTTGCCCTTCTGCATACAAAGTATCAAAAGCCAGCGAAGATTTTCCCGAACCCGAAAGTCCGGTGATTACCGTAAAAGTATTTCGGGGAATTTTTACGTCAACATTTTTGAGGTTATTTACACGTGCGCCTTTTATATCTATTTCTTTGGGATTGCTCATCGGATAGTAATTGTAATTTAAATTGTCCTTGATTCAATAAAAACCAATCTACAAACTTACACAAAAAACTTGATAAATTTAAACGTGTGAAAGAACTAACTGCTTGGAAACAGTCTGTTTTGTGTTGCTTTTTCTTTGTTTGAGAAATAGAAACAAACTTTAATTGTAAAGCTGATGCTTACATATTAAATAAACCACGAGATTGAGTTATAAATTATTTAGAACCAATACGTATTAGACCTCTTCTTAGTCTTACTCAATTATTTCACAATAAATATTGTATATTTGTCAATTAAGAAACGCTCCAATTTGCTTTTAATCATAGTGCTTATAACAAAAAATATGAAGAAACTCCAAATTGATATCCCTCACATTTTACCCGGTATCCCTGATACTAAAGATCCGTGTGTACAAGAATTCATAACGATTCTTCGAGATGAAAATGGTGTGGAAGATGTGCATGTGGCAGAAAACAAAGAGACCGGTGTCCCCCAACTCTGTTTCCACTATAATCCCAACAAGATATCCATCAGTCGTATTCGTTCAATTGCAAAACAAGTTGGATCCTCCATTACAGAAAAAATTGGTCATCAACTTATCGAAGTAGATGGAGTGCGACATACGCGTCACGCACGCACCATCGAACTAACACTTCAAAACTTACCGGGGATGATTGAAGCTTCTGTTTCTGCATCCGGAATGATACGTGTAGAATTTGATCGTAAGCTTCTTGATGAGATTCAAATAATTGATATTTTACGAAAAGAAGGACTCTCTGTCCCTGATAAAACAGTTGAGGTAGAAAGATACCTGCAGATTATCCGAAAAGAAACAAAACAGAAAGATCATCATAAAAGCGAACAAACACATACTCACAGCGGAGTATTTGGTCAAAATACCGAGTTGATTTTTTCTATTATTTCAGGTGTATTACTGGCTCTTGGCTTTGGTTTATCTTTTATAAATGGAGTTCCATTTCTGATTAGCTTGATACTGTATATCGCATCCTATTTTTTTGGAGGATTTTATACTGCCAAAGAAGCATTTGAAAGTGTTCTCAAAGGTGGATTTCAAGTTGATTTTTTAATGCTTGTAGCAGCAATCGGAGCAGCTATATTGGGTAAATGGGTAGAAGGCGCACTGCTTTTGTTCCTTTTTAGCTTGGGACATGCATTGGAACATTATGCGATGAATAAGGCTAAAAAATCAATTGAAGCATTAGCCGAACTGGCTCCTAAAACAGCATTAAGAAAAACCGACGGTAAAACCGAAGAGATTGACATTGATCAAGTAGCTATTGATGATATAATTGTAGTAAGACCAAACAGCAAAATTCCGGTGGATGGTGTTGTGCTGCAAGGGCAAAGCAGTGTGGATCAGGCATCCATTACCGGAGAGAGTGTGCCGGTGGATAAAATTGCAGTAGAAAACAAAGAAATTGATTATTCGAAAGAGAAAGATATTAAAAGTGAAAACAGGGTTTATGCAGGAACCATAAACGGCAACGGTTCACTGGAAGTGAAAGTAATTAAAGAGACAAAAGATTCTACGCTTTCTCGACTTATAAAACTGGTACATGAAGCGCAAACACATAAATCGCCCACTCAGCGATTTACAGACAAGTTTGAGAAATATTTCGTTCCTGCAGTTTTGGGATTGGTGGTTTTGTTGTTAGGCGCATTTCTGGTAATCAATGAAAGTTTTGGTGATAGTTTTTATCGTGCAATGACTGTGCTTGTTGCATCCAGTCCTTGTGCATTGGCCATCTCTACACCCAGCGCTGTGCTTAGCGGCGTAGCGCGTGCCGCAAAAGGAGGAGTGCTCATAAAAGGAGGAAGACCGCTGGAAGACTTGGGTGCTTTACGAGCATTAGCTTTCGATAAAACCGGAACACTCACAGAAGGAAAACCCAAACTAACTCACGTTATAACTTTAGACAGCATCGATGAAAAAGAGTTGTTGAAAATATCCGTGGCAGTTGAAAGCTTAAGTGACCATCCACTTGCTAAAGCAATTGTTAGAGATGGCACAAAACGGTTGAACGGAATTAGCTTTCCGGTAGCTCAAAACTTAGAGTCAGTATTAGGCAAAGGCATTAAAGCAACCTTAGAAGAAGACGATATATACATTGGAAATCTGGAGCTGCACGAAGGCATTGACAATAAAAGACCTTCTTCATATATTAGAGAACAAGTGCAAGCCTTAGAAGAAAAAGGTAACACCACAATGATTGTACGTCGCAACAATACCTATGTAGGAATTATTGCATTGATGGATATTCCACGACCTGAAGCTAAAGCCACGCTGGAGGAGCTAAAAAAAGTAGGAATCAACCGAATGATTATGTTAACGGGCGATAATCAGAAAGTAGCCGATGCAGTTGCAAGTGAAATAGGTATAACGGAAGCGTGGGGTAGCTTGTTGCCGGAGGAAAAGGTGGATGCTATAAAAAAACTGAAAGAAAACCAAACTAAAGTTGCGATGGTGGGTGATGGCGTTAACGATGCTCCTGCAATGGCTCATAGCACGGTTGGAATTGCTATGGGAGCTGCCAGTTCTGCCGTTGCGCTGGAAACTGCCGACATTGCCCTGATGGGCAATAAACTTAGCGTTTTGCCTTTTGCCATAGGTCTGAGTCGCAAAACACGTAGTATCATCAAACAGAATGTTTTGATTAGTCTGGGTGTAGTTGCTCTACTCATTCCGGCAACTGTTTTTGGATTCGCCAATATGGCAGTTGCGGTGGTATTTCACGAAGGTTCTACCTTAGTAGTTGTTCTTAATGCGTTGAGGTTGTTGAGGTATAAGAAATAGGTTAGAAAATTAAGAATTAAGAGTGAAGAATTAAAAGTTAAAAGTTAAAAGTTGAAAGTTGAAATGAGGGATATGTTAGTGTTGGTATTAATACATGTACAGTTTAGGTAAGAGTAGAACTCGATGTTTTGCCTCTCTAAGATTCTACAAAAAAGAAGGATTCGCAACCAATAAAATTATGACAAAAAGAATACGAACATCTAAAAACATCAAATATGAACCACTTTTCTAAAGTCTCTTTTGATAAAAACCATAAATTTCTATTTAGAAAAATGATATGCAAAAAGTTATTATTTCTCTAAATATAATTATCTTTGCACATCTTTATAAATAATGTGCAGTTTAAACACATAAAATACAAAAATAAAACTTAATGATGAAAGACTTTACTTGGCTTAAAAACTTTTTAGCGCTAATGATAGTATCAATAGCAACTACAACAACTATTTTTGCTGGAGGTATATTAACCAACACAAACTTAAGTGCACGATTTGCTCGTATAATGGCATTAGATGCTTCAACTAATGCAGATGCTGCATATTACAATCCTGCAGGGACAATCAAATTGCCCGAAGGTCTTCACTTTTCATTTAGCAATCAAAGTGCTTTTCAAGAACGTATTATAACTTCCACTTTCGCTCCAATGACCGGTACAAACTCTAAGGAGTTTATAGGAACAACATCGGCTCCAATAGTACCAAGCCTGCAAGGTGTATATCGAATGGGTAAATGGGCATTTTCCGGAAGTATTGCAGTGACAGGTGGTGGAGGAAAAGCCACATTCGATAATGGTCTGCCTTCGTTCGAATCACAAATTTCGACACTTGTACCTGTAGTCAATCAATTTGGAGCAGGATTGGCAGGTGCAATTCCGGGAGCGTCGCTCACATCAAAAGGTTATTCTGTAAATCAATTTATGGAGGGTGCTAATTACATCTATGGAGCTCAACTGGGCGGCGCTTATAAAATTAACGAAATGTTTTCGGTATATGGAGGCTTTCGCTTAAATATTGTCGATAATGAATACATAGGTCATCTCACTGATCTAAAGTTGGATGTAGATGCAAAAGGATTAATGGCAATTGGCATTCCTGATAATAGTGGATTTATGGACCCAACACCTATTTTTGGATTGATAAATGGTAGTGATGGAATTCCACAAGAATCAAAAGATAAGTTGGTACTACCTACTAAGATGGCTGTTGATGGGGCATATTTAGAAAGCAAACAATCGGGTTGGGGAGTTGCTCCAATACTTGGGTTTAACCTTTCTCATAAAGATCTTAATATAGGAGTTAAATACGAATTTAAAACAGCTTTGGATATAGAAAACAAAACATCTATAGATGATACCGGCATGTTTGCTGATGGTGTAAACACCAATTACGATATACCTGCTTTGTTCACTATTGGCGCATCCTACAATATACTGCCAAGCTTGACTGGTAGTATTGGGTTTCATTATTTCTTTGATAAAGATGCCTCAATGGCAAATGGAAAGCAAAAATATTTGACTGGAAACACAAATGAATACCTCGCTGGTATTGAGTATCGCATAGACGATATGTTCTTGGTTAGTATGGGAGGCCAAGTTACTCGCTATGGGTTGGACGATGGTTTTCAATCTGACCTTAGCTTTTCTGTAAACTCCTATTCACTTGGATTTGGAGGCGCAGTAAACATTTCAAAAAGTGTACAGCTTAATATAGGATATTTCTTCACAAACTATTCTGACTACACTAAAAGCTCAGATAATTACAATGGCACGGGCATTCCAGGTAGTGATATCTTTACTCGTACCAACAAAGTATTTGCTGCAGGGGTGGATTTCTCTTTTTAGAGAATATGATTTTTTGATCAAACCTTTAGGTTTGGCATAGAATTGGGAAAATTACTATTGAATTTGAAACTTGGCAGTGGTTTTTTTGCTCCAATATTTTGATTAACTTTACCATCCATTAATAATCAACAGGCTAATCCATTTTGTGCAGTCTGTAAAAACAATTTTATAATGAGAGATTTTATTTGGGTGCTACTCCCTCTCATTCTTGCAGTAGATCTTGTTGCCATCTATCATTTAGTGAAAAGAACTGAAGGTTCGTTTTGGATCAAATTCTTGTGGGTTTTGATTATACTTCTAATTCCCATGATAGGAGTTTCGAGCTTTTATATGTGGATTACATTTTCACAAGAGAGGAATATAGGAAGAAAAAAAACACGCTAATGAACAAGAAAACTGTTGCAAGTCTGTGCCCTGCTTAGTGTAACATAATTATAAACTGCAAGTATATTGCAAATTATAGGCACAGGTCTGGAGACCTGCAACAGCAAAGGATAAAAAGTGTTGTTTTAAAACAACATACTATTTCCTCAATTTGTTATAGTATCTATTTCTCTGTTTAAACATTTTCTCAAAAAAGTCAATTCGTGAATCTCGGTAATCAAATATTACAGGAGGTTTACCCGAACGTTGTATTCTGCCGATATATTGAATGAGCTTGCTTTCAAATGCAAATGGATATACAATAAATAAGCATTCAAGCGAATCAATATCAACACCTTCTCCAAAAAACTGACCGGTAGAGATGACAATTTTAAAATGTCCCTGCCGGATTTGTTCTAATTTACTTTTTCGACTTCGTTCTGAATCATCTCCTGATATAGTTATCGTTTCGAATCTATCTTTGAGATACAAATTGAGTATATCAATATGCGTTTTCCTCTCCGTTAATATCAAAATTGATCTGAATCGGGATATATTTTGCTCAATAGCATCTATTATTAGC
>Ga0265294_10010938_pt1 | contig 10258 bp, 6 predicted proteins | sample MunlanPumphouse3_FD_192504 | JGI IMG/M metagenome (GOLD analysis project Ga0265294, IMG submission 192504) | Groundwater microbial communities from a municipal landfill in Southern Ontario, Canada - Pumphouse #3 | ecosystem: Environmental > Aquatic > Deep subsurface > Groundwater | place...
GCTCCTCTCGATGTTCTTCGCCCAGGTGATGCGGCCACCGACGATCTGCCAGTTGCCCATCTCCAGGACGTCGACTCCCTCGGGAACCTCCGGGACGGCCGCCCCGCCGGGCACGACGAGAACAGCCCTGTCGGCGTTGCCGGCGCTTGCGGCAGCCTGGAGCGCCTGGACGGTGCCTGCCTGGACACTGGGGGTCATCTTCACGTTCACGAGCACCCGTTCCGTCCTGCCGGCGACCCGGCGGGAGATCAGACCCTCCGGCTGCGCACTGCCGGAGGGAGACCATGCGAATTGCCACCCGTCCAGGGGAGAGAACCGCCGGGCGAGGGCTTTCTGGACATCTAGATACGTAGAATCCTTTATGCCACCCATATCAATATCCTCTGCTTTACTCTATGGTCCCGTTTGAATATAAGCATTATAGTTCTTCCCTCTTCTCACGTATTCGGTGGCGCGCCGGTAATTTTCCTTCTCCGGGACCGATGCGGAGGTGGGCACATACGCCTATCCGGGCGGCGTGTCAGGAAACCACGGAGGAACACTTTTATCCTACCCCCGGTATTATGCACCGGGGTTTGTTGATATGGCAGAGGCAACGCAGAAAGAGGCCGGGGTTGTGGAAGCGTACGAGAATCTGGCCCGGCAGGTGCTGGATCGGCCGGAGAGCATTCCGAGCGCCATCCACAATCTCCTCTTGAAACTGGCGGAGACGCACCCGGGAGCGGTCTACTGGATCGTCCGGAAGTTCTACCAGGAGTATCTCCGGCTCTACGTCTCCGATACCGGTTACATAGGCATCGCCGATCGATACGAGCCGGAACTGATGTACCCGGGTGACATCGTCCTCTACGTGGTGCCCGAGAGCCCGCAGCCGGGCGATGTCGTCCAGGTCACCTTCACCGACAAAGACGAGGTGAGCGTCTACGTCATCCACGCCCGGGTCATCGGGTGCAACGACGACCGGTCGGTACAGGTGGCGGATACCAGTACCGGAGAGGAGTATAAGGTCGTCGACTGGAATATCCTCGGCAAACTGGTCCGGGTGATCCCGTTCGGCTCCGGGGAGTGGCAGGAACTCTTCGCGGCCTCCGGCGTCCCGAAGGAGTGGGTGGCCACGTCGGTCGAGGAGAACATCCGTTCCGTCCAGGACTCGGAAATTCCCGGGAAGGACGAGGCGCTCGCCGAGCTCAAGCGCCGCCTCGGCGATCTGGTTTAAGAGAGGCGGTTTATCCGGATGGCGGGAGGATCGGCCTTCGTATCGGCCGAGAACATAGCCGCGCCGGTATTGCCTCCCCTTCCGCACGAAGGTTTTTGAGGGGAGCGATCCATTCCTGGTATATGAAGCATCTGGCAGTGCTGATTCTCGGCCTGCTGCTCATCCCGTCCGGAGCCCAGGCGCTCACGTTCCTCAGCGGGGATCAGCAGGTGATCGAGACTCCCATCCCCGACGACGTGGTCGCCTCGGGCGGATCCGTGACCGTCAACGCCCCCGTAGACAGCCTGACGGTCGCCGGGGGCATGGTGACGGTGGATGCGCCGGTCGCCGGCGACGTCATCGCCGCGGGAGGCACCCTGATAGTCAACGGCGATGTCGGCGGGAAGGTGCTTGCCGCCGGGGGCGAGATCGAGTTGAACGGGAACGCTACGAACGCTCTCATCACCGGGGGCACGGTCAGGATCGGGGAGAATGCCGTCATAGAACGCGACGCGTTCATCTCGGCGGGGGAGGTCACCAACGCGGGATCGGTCCTCCGGAACCTGACGGTATCGGGCGGGACGTTCAACAATCCCGGCACGGCCGGGAACGTGACGTTCGAGGAGCCGGAGGAGCCCGGACTGTTGCCCGACCTCTTCTCGGTGCTCTTCGCCGTCGGGTTCCTTATCCTCGGCCTTCTCCTCATCCGGGGGTTCCCCGACCTCTTTGCGGCGGTGGTCGGGCAGGTCGAGAAGAACCCGGTTCTCCTGACGGTTCTCGGGTTCGTCGCGATCATCGTATCGGCGATCATCCTCTTCATCATCGCGATCACGATCGTCGGTCTCCCCGTCGCGCTCGTCGCAGGACTGCTCTTCATCGTTGCCCTGATGCTCTCGTCGCTCTTTGTCGCATACGCCCTCGGGGACGTCATCGCTTCCCGGGCGGGATGGAGCCCGGGGCGCGCGTGGATCTTTGTCCTCGGGTTCGTGATCCTGCAGATCCTCATCTTCATCCCGCTGCTCGGGGGGATCGTCCAGATCGTCGCGGTCAGTCTCGGTTACGGGGGGCTGCTCTACGCGCTCAGGGACGCCTCTCCGTTCCGTGCCGGTGGCGGCGGGGCGTAGTATCTTTTTTTGGCCGAATGCCCTCAGTCCGGCAGATTCACCGCAACCTTGCTAATATCATAGGGTTTTTCCGGGGACGTTATCGGCATGCGGAATCGCCGGTGGTACTTGCTACCTGCTATACCCCATTTACGGATTTCGAGGGGGTATCGCCATGGGGGGTGGGGACAATGGGGAGTGCGACCGAAGGGAGCATGAGAAGAACGAAGTTCTTCGAGGGGGGTCTCCCCCCTCCCCTGAAACCCCTCCCCCAGACGCGATAGCCACCACGGTCCAGTTGATCGGGTTTTTATCGAGCTCTTACTGCTCTGAGGTGCTATCGAAGAGCCCGTTCTGCAATCGGTTCCTGTTTTCTCTTCTCGCCTGTGATAAGATGACGGTAACTATACCTGAGTGCCGGCAGGAGGAGTAACTCCTGCTTACATGTCCGCCACTCTGCCCCCTTCTCCCCCCGAACACCCGACCGGCTCGATCCGCGTCCCCGGCAGGACGACCAGGTTGTAGGCGCCGTGGTCGCGGTTGAACCGGACGAGAACCCCGTAGAGCCGGACGATATCGCCGTAGGGGAGACCATCGAGCGCGTCGCGGTTCGTGCCGCGGAGGGTCGCCGGGACGACGGCGTAGGCGGGGTCTGCCGGCGTCCCGTCGCAGACCTTGTAGACCTTCGTCCGGTTATCCCCGAGGTTGCCGGAGATCAGCGCGGCGACGACGTTGATCTTTTTGTCGCGGTGCCGGCGGAGGTGGGAGAGAGGAGCGAACTTCGCTCCCGGCGGGACGCGGTAGGCGTGCTGCGTCTTCGTATCCTTTCGCAGGAGCGCCGACGAGTATTTGATATCGGTGTTCACGAACCGGTAACCGTCTTTCTCCGCTGCGAGGCGCTCCATCAACCGGGTCGGCCGGATGTCGCCTTTCTGCTCGAACGTCCAGCACCGGACGGGGTTGCAGGCGGTTCCGCGGATGAACGAGCAGGGGCTGTAGATGGTAAGGCCGCGCTCCGCTATCGCCCGCACGGTCTGCCGCATGGCGGTGGAGTTCGCGAGGTCGGCGGGCTCCACGACGACGATCGTCCCGTCGGGCGCGAGCCGTTCGGCAAGGGAGGCGACAAGGTCGGCGCGCCGGTCGGTATCGAGGTGGCGGAGTTCGTTCAAGACGTTCGAGAAGACCATGAGGTCTATCCGGTCGGGCAGGTCACCTGCCTCGAGCGCCCCGATGTCGGCGCGGATGGGCTTTTCCACCCGCACGGCGTTGCCTCGCGCCGCAGCGGCGGCCGGGACGAGGGCGTTGTAGGCCTCGAGGTGCTCCTCCGACTGCTCGACGGCGTAGACATCCGCGGAACCGTTCCCGAGCCGTCCGAGAAGGTCGATGACGGCGAGCGGCACGACTCCCGGCCCGGTGCCGAGATCGAGGATCCGCATATGGGGTTTTGCGAGCCCCTGGTTGATGACCTGCCAGAGGATGTGCTCGAACTGCACCAGGTAGACCGGTGCGTGGTAGGCCAGGTAGCCGAGAACCTGGTAGGCCTTCCGGTAACTCACCCGCTTCTCCTTCCAGTATCGGCTCTTCTGGGCGAGGATGGCGTTACGCATCCGGTCGAGCACGACCGGGTCGTCCCAGGACTTGGCGGTCTTCTTCTCGGTGTAGGACTCGACGATCCTCTGGATATAGTCCGGAACCTCCGGCTTCTCGAAGAACGCGAGCTGCCGCTCGCGCCCGGCATCGTCGACCGCTAACGGCCCTTCAACGCTACCCCGCTCGCTCATGGCATACCAGCTCGGCAGGATGAGTTATACAGGTTACGGCACCCCGTTCTGCGGTAAAATAGGGGTGGGGGGTGGATCTCGCTCAGGGCGCGCCGGCGCCCTTCTCCCGGCCGAGCCGGAATGCTGCGGTGTTGACCTCGACGGTCTTTTGCGGCACGCACCGCCGCACCGCCTCTTCGAGGGTCTCGGCCCGGAGGGGGATATCGCCCGACGCCGCGCCGAGCATCACGATGTTCTGCGAGAGGATGCTCCCCGCCTCCTCTGCGAGGGCCGCGGCGTCGATGCAGGTGACGTCGAGGTCGGCGAGCGCGGCAAGGATGCTCTCCTCGTCGGGGACGTCCATGCCCTGCTGGTAGACCGACGTTGGGACGACCAGGTTCCGGTTCACGACAAGCCTCCCTCCTGCCGGGAGGTAATGCCGGTAGCGGAGCGCCTCGAGGAGGTCGAAGGCGACGAGGAGATCGGCCGTCCCCGGCACGATCAGGGAGCCGTGCTTTCCGTCGATGCGGATGTGGCTCTCCACCGACCCGCCGCGCTGCGCCATCCCGTGGGTCTCGGCGCTCCGGACGGTCCGGTTCTCGATGATGCAGGCCTCCCCGAGGACGTTCGAGGCGAGAACAGTTCCCTGGCCGCCGATACCGACGATCAGGACGTCGAACGAGGGTTTCATCGCCGTCCCTCCAGAACGATCGCGCCCGACGGACAGATATCCGTGCAGACGCCGCAGCCGGCGCAGAGTTCGGTGATCGTCGCGTTCTTGTCGACGAACGCGATCGCCGGGCAGCCGAACGATCTGCAGGCGCCACAGCCCGTGCACCGTTCGGGGTCGACCGTGTAGGGTTTGCGCTTGATCCCGCTCCGTCGTGCGGTGATGACGCAGGGCTGTTTTGCGATGACGACCCGGACGCCCCTCCTCTCCTTCGCCTTTCGGAAGGTGTCGAGGAGCACGGGCAGGTCGTAGGGGTCGACCGTCTCGACCCAGGAGACCCCGCACGACCGGCAGATCGCATCGAGCGATATCGGGGTGCTCTCCTCGCCCGTTGCGGTCATTCCGGTGTTGGGGTTCGGCTGGTGGCCGGTCATGGCGGTGATCCGGTTGTCCAGGATGACGACGACCATATCGGCGCCGTTGTAGACGGCGTTCAAGAGCCCCGGTATGCCCGTGTGCAGGAACGTCGAGTCGCCGATGGTCGAGACCACGGGGCGCTCCTCTCCCGACCGGGCGATCCCGCTCCCGACGGTGATCGAGGCGCCCATGCAGATGGTGGTGTCCACCGCGCCGAGCTGGAGCCCGAGGGTGTAGCACCCGATGTCGCTCGGGAAGATGCCGTCGCGGAAGACCTTCCGGATCGCGTAGAACGTCGGCCGGTGCATGCACCCTGCGCAGAGGATCGGCGGGCGGGGCGGCACTCCCGGAACCGGGGCGGCCGCCGGGAAAGTCGCCGTGGGTGCCATGCCCGCCTTATCGAGCGCGGCGGCGACGATCGCCGGGGTGAACTCCCCTTCGTACGGGACCGTACCGGTCATCTTACCGAAGACCTCGGTCTTCGTCGCCACCTGCCGGACAACCTCTTCGACGACCGGGTCGAGTTCCTCGACGACGAGAACCTTCTCGTGCCGGTCGACGAAGGCCGCCAGCCACTCCTCGTCGATCGGGTAGGCGCCGACGATCGCGAGCGAGACGTCTTCGGGGAGCACTTCCTGGACGTAGGCGGCCGAGACGCCGCTCGCGACGACGGCGGTTCTGCCCCGGACGGTGTGGCGGTTGTAGCCGAGTTCGACCAGCCGCTCCTTCAGGGCCGGCTGTTTTTCGTTCAGTATCTTGTGCAGAACCCGGGTGTGCGCGGGGATGACCACATACTGCTTCGGGTCGCGCCGGAACTCGGCGGTCCGGTGATCGGTGCCGATCTCACCGAGGTCGACGTCGCCCTTCGAGTGGCAGATCCGGGTGGTGGGGCGGAAGATCACCGGCAGGCCGAACTCCTCGGAGAGGGCGAAGGCGTCCCGTATCATGTCGTGCGCTTCCTGGACTGATGCCGGGTCGAGGCAGGGGAGCCGGGCGAAGTGCGCGTAGCGCCGGGTGTCCTGCTCGTTCTGGGAACTGTGCGCGAAGGGGTCGTCGGCGGAGAGGATGACGAACCCGCCGGTCACCCCGGTGTATGCGCTCGTCATCAGGGGATCGGCCGCCACGTTCAGCCCGACGTGCTTCATGGTGCAGAGCGCGCGAACCCCGCACCAGGCGGCGGCGAGCGCGTTCTCGAAGGCGACCTTCTCGTTCGTGGACCACTCCACGGTGAAGGGCCGCTCCTTCTGTACCCTGAGGACGTCGATCACTTCGGAGGACGGCGTTCCCGGGTAGCCGCTGGCAAAATCAATATTTGCCTCCAGGCATGCGTGAGCGATGCCCTCGTTTCCGAGTAGGTATCGTACTGCCATTGTTCCACTCAACTATACTTCTATCATCGGTTTTCAACATAGCCCTTTGGATGCCTGTCAGAACCAATCCGGTGCCGAAACGCCGGGTATTGCAGGGCAGTCGCGACGGCCGGTATCCTTTGCATATCATTGTTCTCAGGGGGATTGTCGGTCGTGTCCCCGATACGGTCATGCACGCCGGCTTCATTTGCGGGTGGGTAGCCATCTCTGGAGTTCGTCCCGTGCCGTTACCCCTGCATCTTCTTCGCCGGTGCCATTCTCAGACGATTCTGGAGCAGAGTCCTTGCACAACCTTTAAATTGAATATTGTACAATATTTGTAGGCACCAGTACAGGTGTATCGGGCCCGTAGCATAGCCGGTGGTGCACCCGGCTGATAACCGGGAGGTCGTGCGTTCGAATCGCACCGGGCCCATTGTTTTTCGTTCCATCTCGTTTTCAGGGTTTGTTCGAACAGATAGTGCATCCGGCTGATAACCGGTGGTCGTCCGAATCTCGCTGTCCTATTTTTAATCCCGAGAAACGTGAGGCGGTGGACGAGCGCACCGAGCGCATCCGTTAGGTTCGATCTGCCTGTCGCCGCCGGTAGACGATATGCTCGAGGACGAGGACGGTGACGATGCCCACGACAAAGCCGTTGGTGAGCAGGGGGCGGATCATTGCCGGGAGTCCTGTGGCGACCTCCGGAGGCAGGAAGGCTACCAGTGTCCCGAGAAGGAGGGGGATGCCGACGATCAGCCCTCCGTCGAACGTTCCGACCGCCCCGCTCTCCTGCCCGAGCATGAGCCCCGCCGCGATCTGGGCGGCCATGACGTAGGCGAGGACGACGCCGATGACCGGCCCGGGGATGCTGCTGAGGAGACTGATGGCAAGCGGCGATGCGGCCATGAGCGCGATCGCTACGGCGGCCGGGACGAGAGCGAACCGGGACGCGCACCCGGTGGCGGCGATGATGCCCGGGGAGAGCGAGAAGTTCACCGGGCCGATCACTCCGGTAACGCCCGCGAGGACGTTCCCGAGGCCGGTGACGGCCACCCCGCGCTTTGCCCGTTCGCCCATTCCGTCGGCTTTGAGCAGACCGCTCACCGACTGGATCGACCCGAGGTCGTTCGTGGCGAGCGCGAGGTAGCAGATCAGGAAGGCTGCGAGCACCCCGGCGTCGGGCACGGCGAGCGGCGCGAGAAGGTTTTGGGGCAGCGCGACGAGGGCGGTATCCGCGGGCGGCAGGGAGACCGCACCGAAGAGAGCGATGTAGATCGGGGTGCCGAGAAGGATCGCCCAGAGCGCCAGAGTTGACTTCCATATCCCTGTGAGATATCCGTTTGCGGCGAAGAGGATGAGAGCGAACGCGACGGCAAAGAGGAAGGTCTGCGTCGCCGGAGCGGTGCCGCCGCCGTCCGTGATGAGATCGAGGATGGTGGGTGCGAGGGTGAACGCGATGAGCATGAGGACGACCGCGACCACCCGGGACGTGAAGAGCCTCTGGAGGTGCCCGATGAGACCGGTCGCCGCAAGACCGGCGAGGAGGAGCCCGCCGATCACCAGCGACGCATTGATGGCTGGAAACCCTGCATCGAGGCTTGCAAGGATGCCGACCAGGAGCACCGTCGCCGGGCCGAGCACCAGGGGGAGCCTGTGCCCGAGATACACCTGCGCGAGCAGCATCAGCGCGACGAGGAGGAAGAGTCTCTGGAGGTACGGGACGGTCGATCCGTCGGTATCGAGCCCGGCAACCACCCTGCCGATGATGAGGACGAGGGGAACGCTCACCGCAAGCCACTGGAGGCCGAAGATGAGGAGCGATGCCGGTCGCGGCCGGTCGTCGATGCCGTAAGCGAACTCCATGGTAGTGGCTCCTGGCGAAACGACCGGCCCGGGGTGGAGCACGGGGCGTTCCTGCCTATAATGATGATAATCTCCTCTCCGCCTCCATAATAGTTCCCATTTCAGCGGGAGAAGGTCTGGGCCGGATGGAGGATATGGGGCGCGGTGCGTCCGGGTGTTTGGCGATACCTCTTTGCAGCCTCTTACCAATCCGGTATATCTGTTGTAACCCCACCCCACCCGGCCTTCGGCCTCCTCCTCCGCACCTTCGGTGCTCAAACTCCTGCTGTTCCAGCAGTCGTTCCCCGCCCCTTGGGGCGGGGGCAGTCATGGCGATACCCCCACGGTACACTGCCTGGGGATAGGCTCTAGATAGGGGGATGTATGGCTCCCCTCCCGGATACGGCTTTCGTGGGGGTATCGCCATTGGGGGAGTGCGACTGGCCGGAGGGTGCGACTGCCGGAACGGCAGGAGCATGAGAAAACGCGAAGCGTTTTCGGGGCAGGAGCATGAGCACCCGAAGGGTGCGGAGTGCGAGCGTAGCGAGCTTGAGCACCGGAGGTGCGAGTGCGATGGTTCGTAGAACCGGAGCTCGACCACCGTCAGGTGGGAAGTGCGAGCGAAGCGAGCTTGAGCACCGGAGGTGCGAAGGGGAGCATCCCCCCTCCCCTGTCTCCACCTGCCGCGGATAACTGTAGCCCCCACCCCACCCGCGCTTCACGCTCCTCCCCCTTCCTGCGGGGCGGGGGCAGTGTGTGGGGATAGCCGGTGGGAAGTCGTGTCCGGTTCATCTCGGGTTCTTCGCGGCAATGCGAGGGAGAAGAGCCGGGTGAAACTTCAGATGCGTTCCTTCTCCGACCTCCCCTACCCTACAGGATATGGTTCCGGCGCAATCTCATGGTTGTTTCCGCACAAACCGATGGATTGATGCCCCGTGGCCGGGAATTGATCGGTATGCTTTCACCCAGTCATGCGGCTGGATCCTGTATCCGTCCCGCCCTCTCCCGGCCCTGTGCCGTGCGGCGCGGGAGGAGGAGGCGGGCGTGAACGCCGTCGAAGTCCGGGGACTCTCGCGGTCGTTCGACGGCCGCGATATCCTCCGCGACGTCTCGTTCACCGTCGGGCACGGCGAGATCTTCGGCTACCTCGGTCCGAACGGCGCCGGGAAGACCACGACAATCCGGATCCTGCTCGGCCTCCTTGCCCCCGGCGCGGGCGAGGTCCGGGTTCTCGGCCGCGACCTTGCTGCGGATGACGATGCGCGGGCGCGGGTCGGGGTGCTCTTCGAGAACAACGGTCTTTCCGACCGGATGAGCGCCGCGGACAACCTGGCCTACTACGCCGGTCTCTACGGTCTCGAAGAGCCTGGAGAGCGGATCGACGAACTCCTCGCGCTCGTCGATCTCGCCGACCGGCGGGACGACCCGGTCGGGACGTTCTCGACCGGCATGAAGCGGAAGCTCGGCATCGCCCGGGCGATCCTTCACCGGCCCGAGGTGGTCTTCCTCGACGAACCCTCCTCCGGCCTCGATCCCGGCGCACAGAGGATGGTTCGCGACCTCATCGTCGAACTCTCCCGGCGGGAGGAGATGACCGTCTTCTTGAACTCCCACCACCTCGACGAAGTTCAGCGGATCTGCTCCACGGTCGCGATCCTCGCGGGAGGGAGGATCCGGGCCTTCGACTCGGTAGAGAACCTCACCGCGGCATCCGGCCGCCCGGCCGTGACGATCACCCTCGCCGGTGCCGTCGACCGCGCGTGCGAGGTCGTGGGGAGATTGCCGTACGTCAAGGAGTGCGACGCGGACGGCGACCGCCTCGGTTGCATCCTCGCCGACTCCGGCGCGACACCCGACCTCGTTGCAGCCCTTGTCGGGGCGGGGTTCCGGATCGAGGAGGTCCGCCGGTCGTCGCGGTC
>Ga0265294_10010939_pt1 | contig 10257 bp, 12 predicted proteins | sample MunlanPumphouse3_FD_192504 | JGI IMG/M metagenome (GOLD analysis project Ga0265294, IMG submission 192504) | Groundwater microbial communities from a municipal landfill in Southern Ontario, Canada - Pumphouse #3 | ecosystem: Environmental > Aquatic > Deep subsurface > Groundwater | place...
AGTTTCTTCAATAATAATAGTTTTTACACCCAATCTGGCAGAATGCACCCCGGCGCTTACTCCGCTGGCACCACCGCCTATAATTACTAATTGTGCGGGATTAGCATTCTGATTATTACGGGTTTGTGAAGAACAAGAAGATGCTCCAACATTAATAACTAAAAAAGTTATTGCCAATTGTATAATATATTTAAATACTGACAATTTCATAAATATTTTTCTGGTTTATTTTATTAGATGCAAATATATGAATATTATATTAATCTAACAACTATAAATAATAAATATTTTAATAATAAGCATCTTTGATGGAGATTTAATTTTGTTAGTTGAGTATGGAACTCAACGTTTTTGATATTATAACTGTATTACGACCTCATTTAAACTATTTATATCTGTTTTTTAACAATCCCATAAAAAAATTTGCTTTAGGAAGTGAGTTTTATAATAAAATTTATTTCCTGATTAAAAGGTGTTTGAAGGAAATATTAGATTTTTAATAGTTTAATAAACCTCTCTTAATACCAATAATAATTCATTTGTAAACTTATGGATTGACTTTGGGCGCTTAAATCTGAATCATATTTAAAAAAGAGCAATTTGCATATTCAAAGAAAATAATAAATGCAAATTACTGATTATATGTTATATGTTTTATAGTAGCTTATATAAAATGTAATCAGAAAAAACTAATATCCTTTTTAATAAAGAGCTATGGCATTTGTAACTGTGCGTTGTTTTCCATTATCACTTGGAATAATTGTTTCCTGACCTCTGATCAGCATACACGAAGAGCCACCTCCGTCTAAGTTGATAGCATCGGTACAACCTAAATCTAAAAACAGATCAGCCATATCTTTCATCGTAAGACCCGGAGTAGCCGGAGTTTTGTTTCTGCCTTCACAAACAAAAAACAGTACATATCCGGCAGGATGATATGCAACTGCCGAGCGTGGATGATTGGCCGTTGGTCCTACTCCACTCGCCGCATCAAAAAGCTCTGCTTCCCAATTGTTTTTGTACACTCCATCCTTAATTAATAATGGACCTGCACCGATAGCTTCAACCGGTGTCCATGGTTTACCATTTGCCGGAAAATCTTTAGAGGGTATTGGTTGTGGTTTATCACCCGCTTTGTTTGGCGAAGGTTCCGGATATGCATAAAGTACTCCTTGTGATTCGTAACCATAATGGGCAGAGAATACTTTATCGTTGTTCATTCCAAACACTCCTTGTGTAGGATAATAGGGTGTAGGAGTGCCATTGTAATCTCTGTTTGTAACGGGTTGCTGGTGTGAAATAGTTTTACCATCGCGTATCATTAATCCCAGTGAAGTTCCGCTCCAGAAATATCCTCCATTTAAAACTACGGATGGTTTAGAGTTTTCTTCATAGAATTGCTGTGGAGTTTTATATCCTGTTTTTTCGCCCAACACTTTGAAACGAACACTCTTATTATTCAATTCTGCTACTGCGATATATGCTTGAACTTTTTTTCCCGAAACAGTCTGTCTGTATTTATAAACAGATATATAGGCCGGCAGAGTTCCGTAATTATCCTTTTTCTCCCACTTATCAGCTGATGCGGTGAAAGGGGCATTTATAATGTCAACTTTAATTCGATAGACTTGTGTTGTTGCATTTCTTTTTACTTTTATCGAAGCATCTTTCGTCAAGTCGTAGCTTGAAGTAAGCTCGGTAGGTGACACCATTGTCACTCCCGAATTTAAGTTTACTTTTAATGTAACATTTGAGAGGTCAGTTCCTGTTTCAAACTCAATTTCGATAAAGTGAGCAAAATTATCGACTTTTACTTTAGATGCTTTTGGACTAACTACCTCAATTGATTCGATATACTTAAAATCAGAATCTACCGGCGTGTTACTTTCTCCACATCCACCTGAAGCAGTTAAAAGAGTGACAATCAATAAAAGATATTGAAGCAATTTCAAACTAATTTTTGCTTCATTTGTGCTTGTATATTTTTGTCTATTCATTAGTGTGATTATTATTATTTTTAAAATTATTTATTCTATCACATTGGCTTCTCTCATTCCTTTCTCTACAGCATCCCACATATTTTTATTTATGATGTGAACGATATCGAAAATCATTAATCCATCCGAGTTTGAAAGATTCATTTTTATTGACTCTGTAAGTCCATCATGGTTTTCATAAAACTGATCGGCCAATATTCCTCCCAAGAATATGTTGTTCCCCATTATTCTACGAACATTTTCATTAGAACCTTCAACACAATACCATATACTACTTTGAGCTTGCAAATCCGTTTCGTTTTTAATTTCAGGATTTTTCCTCACATACTCTTCTTTAGTAATAGCGGTATAATAGTTGCCAATGGTAAACAAGTCCAGTAATTCTGCATAGCCGGTGTTCTTATATTCGGGTGTTGCCCAATCGAACTCTTTGGATGGATCGTAATACTTGCTCGCAAAATTTACACCCACTTCAAAATAGGATGGATACCAAGCTCCTGTATAAGCTCCAAAGGAAATATTGGGATTAACCGATTTAACCTCCTCCCGAGCTTTTACCATAAAATCATAGATGTTTTGCGAACGCCATTGCAACCATTTCATGTACTGCTTTCCTTTATGAGGATAATCATTCCCCAACTCATCCTTTCTCCATTCATAAATATCGCCGGGGAAGTTATCTAATTTTTCACCAAGATACTCCTCAAATTTCTGACGTGACAAATCGGAGAAATCCGCAGTATATCCATCGTAACGAACCCGATCGAGAATAATTCCATCAAGTTTCGGATACTTAGCGGTTATCTCTTTTAATATACTTATTATATATTCCTGAAACTCCTGATTGATAGGATTCACCATTGCCGAATACTTTTGTTTCTCTTCGGTAATTGGAATAATTTTTCCATCAACTGTGTATACCTGTGATGCCCAATTCGATTTATCATATTCATATATTATACCTTTGTCATAATAATTGTGACCCGCAACAAAGGTGTTCAAGGATGCCTGAATATTGAGACCCAACTTATGTCCTTTCTCAATTATATATCCCATATAATCAAATGTGTAAATAATAGTATCACCATGCCATTTCTTTAATTTAGGTGCAATATCACTATCATACAACAGATATCCGGATATAGGCCTCATATCGACAACTATATCTGTAAAACCCAGATCTTTTAGCTTCTTAAAATAATAATCAATGGTATCCTTATTATTAAAACGCTGTATATTAGCAGTGGCATCCAGCCACATAAGTTTAGGTCGATCATCTCGGGTTGATTCCTTTGATGAACTCTTGCATGAAGTACCAATTGTTACCACAAGTAAACAAAGAGTTAAAAGTTTACAGTTAAAATTAAAAGTTGTTAGTTTCATTAAATATCATTTTTTTTAATATGTATAATATTTCAAAGTTATACCTCTAAAGATTTACTTAAAACCCAAATATAGACAATAAATTTAATTGGCAAAGCATATTTAATAAAATAAATAATATGCTGCAATGTGTAACTCCTAACCTGGACAAACCAGAACCAAACAGAGAAAAAATTGCAGTTTGTGCTATGGATTTACTTTCAAATATACACAAAGGCCTATGAATGGTATGTGTATGCTAAGCTATTTCGATCGTGTAATAATAACAGGAATTTTGCGTGAGATTTCTTATGCAGGAGGGATTACATCTTATTTGTATAACAAGAAGAGACACATTTTTGATTATTCAAAATTTGCCAAACCTTATTAGAGATGCAGTACGTAAGATCATATCGATTTTATTTGACAAACTTAGATAAAGAACTTCCTGTTGCTGAGAAATGAGTGAAAACACAGTGCTTATTTAGGCATTAAATTATTAATATCTTGCCAAAAAATAGAAGAATTTAAGTGATAAGAATACTAAGAACTTTAAAAGGTTTCAACCTTTAAAATAAAAATTTTTCATCTATTCACTCAAACTCCTTGTTGTCAAGAGACTGAAGAAGATGTTGGTGCCAACTATTAACATGGCGCAAACTAATTGCAATGGAGCGTGCCGGGTTTACAATAAACTGACGTGGTGTAGTGAAACTACTTATCACTATAGGCAATATACCAAAGGCATGATTTACCGAAAGATAGAGTTGTCTGAATCCTGAACGAAAAAAGAGTCGCTGCATGAGAGGAGCACGCAACTCAGTGCTTAAGGCAGCAAAACCAGTAACCACCACAAGAGCACGCAAAACCATGATCATTCCACCTGAGAGCGCTATAAGGCGTCCTTCCAAGCCGCCGCCCGATGTTTTACTAAAAAACCATGCTAAGACAAGTATCACCAACAATTGCATCCAAAAGAGCCACTTTTTTAATTGCCGCATAGCAAATCGATATCGCCAAAAAATAAAAATAAACCAGGGGAGGGTTAAAATAAGTGCAACACCCAGCGTGACATTACTCAATGCAAAAAGTATAAGTGGAAGAACAACTACCAGCAAAATTAAAAATCGTGTCGAGTATTCAATATCTTCTGACGGCTGTTGCCATTGTTTAGCATGAATTTCGGATGAAAGAGTATATTTGTTCTGTTCGTTTTTGGCTCTCTGTCCTAATCTGTATCCCACAAAAGCAGCCAACGCTCCTAAAACAGCATATACCAGAAAGAGGCTCAACACAGCACGCATGGGTTGAACATGTATAAAACCCAATTTTTCAGTAGCATAGATAAACATCTCTTCATAAATCAAAAATATGTCCCATCCAAAAAGCAAGAAGAGACGTACAACTTTATGTGTCAAAACTCCCACCATAGTCAGCATCCCTGCACCTATATATCCCGTGATATTTCTACCTGCAACACGAATGGCAAGTTCCATGATAAATCCCTCCAATGCAATGGCAATCATAGGTCCCAAAATAACAGCACTGGGCGAAATAGATTTCATGAGAGCGGTTATCACTCCCGCACGCCATACGATTCCATATTTGGGCCATATCTGGAAAAACCCGATGACCAATACAATGGAAATAAGTGTAAGGAAAGTACCTGAAAAAGGAATGCGCAAATTGTGTAAAAAACTCCCCGCAATAATCTCGATACCAGCCCATAAACCTGCCAGCACCGATGCTTTGATCCATTTGTCGCTCACTACTTCTTTTGATCGTTCCATAACTTACGGGCTTCTTCTAAATTACTCGGATTGTTCACATTCATAAAAGCATGTTCCTGGTAAAGTGGATGTTCCCTGGATATCTTAACATAGTCCACCGACACTAAATCTAATAAATCTTTCATCTTAAATGCATGGGCATCTATTTGCTGCTCTAAAAAAGGTAAAATATCTTTACGATATACAGCGCACATCATTTGCAATTGACCATCGTGGTCAACTGGTACAGTGATTAGAGCACCGCTTCCCTCCGCTTTTGAAACAATATATTTCAATAAAGATACTGATACCAATGGAATGTCACACGATACAACCAGATTTAGAGAAGTAGTGGAAACTTTGAGAACAGAATGGATTCCGCCCAATGGACCACGTTGTGGGTATTCATCGGGTATCTGTGGCCAAGAAAGATTCGGATATGTAATTGATCCGCTACTCACGACAATAGTAGGTGTCACCTCTTTCAATTTGTCAACCATTTGGGTAAGCATAGTCTCTCCGTGCATTTCAGCCTCGGCTTTGTTGAAACCCATGCGCCGACTTTGCCCACCGGCAAGAATCACTCCTGTTATATTAGAGTTATTTAAATCCATCTATGCAAATTAAGGATCTTTTCGGGAATTAACTTAAGCCTCAGAGATATTTCTCACAGAAACCTCTTCATACGTTCAAATGCTTTTTGGGGATCTCCAAAATCAACAGGATGAAAAATAAGAGTAGGTTTAATTTTCCATTTTTTTACCACTCCCTCTAACTGCCTTGCTTTGGTGGTGAAAATTAAAGGAACAGAAGATTCCATTAGCTGCGTGAAGCTACTACTCCAAAGTTTTCCTGCCAATTCGTATCCACCAATTTCATCCACGATAGCAATATCCGGAGGGTGTGCCAAAAGTTCTTTGATGCAATTATTCCCCACTTCTACACCTTTGGGGAAAAACTTAAAATGGTTAGGCCGATGATCAAAAGTTGCTATGCGTTCCATTAGGGGAGATTGCTCATTTGTCTTAATATCTTTTATCTGATAACAGTCTGACTGAAGCTCGTGCAACGCCACAAAACCACCCACCACAAAGCCATTCATCTGAAAAAAAGCCAAAACATCTATAAGAAAAGCGGTCTTTCCACTTCCTTTTTCACCGGAAATAATAAATATCGATTTCAAAAGTCAATTTTATACTTGTCAAGTTTTACAAGGTCGTTTGTGAAAAGCTGAGTTATTACTATTTTGTAAATTTAAGACTTTAATTCAGACTCCAAAGGGTTTTCTTTAAAAATTTCTGGTTTCATATCAAAACATTTTTTGTGGCTTACATACATAGTCTCTGTTAGAAACCTTTTTGTTTTTGAGTCTCGGTGATAAGATATTAATCCGTATTATTCACGTTTTTAGCTTTGCGTAGATGCAAGGCGACGAACTCTGCAGATATAGTGGGCTATTTCAAGGAGTTTGCAACGCAGCAGATGCGTACCCTTCGACAGGCTCAGGGACCAGATAAAAGCGAACAGCACCCAAAAATGGATATCGGTAATAAGATACAATAAGTCAATATACCATTGATTATTAAGTGTTAGTACTTATTCTGTTGAAACCGTGATGAATAATGCGGGTTAAAATAAAAACGTATAAACTATTAAAGTAATATAATGTTTGCTCAACAACGATAATACAGCATAGTTTAAAAATATATGATTATAGGTACTATTAGTACATACATCTTGATTTTCTTAAACTATAAAGCTATATATTTGTTGATATTTATCGGAATAGATAAACTATGAGTGCCAAAAAGCCAACAAAAATAAACCAATTGATGACGACACAACCTTCGAATGTTGTGTTTTTGTCATCATGGTTAGTGGATAATGGATATAGTGGATTGTTGCAAACACGTTATAGAAAAAGTGGCAGGCTTAAATCTATAGGTGTTGGTGCAATGATAAAGTCAGGAGCTAACATTGATTATACTGGGGCTGTTTATGCTTTGCAAAAACAAAAAGGTAAAACTATTCATCCGGGAGGTAAAACAGCATTATCATATTAGGAAAAGTGCACTATCCGGAGTTTGAACCACAAGAGTATTACACTTCACGGAGATGAGATTAAACTTTTGATAACAACGCCTTCTACATTAGTGAAAATAGAAGTAAATCAATCTATTAGAGGCGTAATTGAAAGTCCCAAAGTGATGGCTCTGTGTGAAAAATGCACAAAATGAATTTGAGGTGTTTTGTGCTGTAACTGTTGTATCAATGAAGCAGCAACGAGTCCCTAAATGAATTGTTGCAGCCCAACTTTATAAATCAAGAATAAATACTAAATAAACAGTTCGTTGGCATGATAGACAAACCTTTTACATACAAAGACTTTGAGCATACAAGAACAACCATTTTAAAGCTACTCCATGAAACCATGAATGAAAAAGACAAAGAGTTTTTAATGGCTTTTAAACAGAGTACTCCGAATTGGGGTATTTATGATTTCGAGAAGTTTCCATCTGTACGCTGGAAGCAAAAAAACATCTTGCACTTGAAAAACGAAAACCCGGAGAAACATAAAAAAACAGTTGAGAAATTAAAACATGTTTTGAGAAATATTGGAAATTGAATCTACAAATTATAAGTTAGCAATCAAAAATCTTTAACCACAAGCAAAACTCATAAAAGAATAGAATAAGATCGTATTTGCCGTTCTTTTTAAAAAGTAATGAAAAAGTTAATATCACATATCTCTCACCTAACTAATAAAGAGTTCCACAACATTCAATCAGTGTCGGGTGGGAGCATATCATCTGCTTTTGTATTGAAAACAGATGATGGAGCCTACTTTCTTAAAGTAAACTCCCAGCCGGACGCATACGAAATGTTTGTTGCCGAAAAAACAGGACTAAAAACAATTGAAGATACTAAAACCATCGCCGTACCGAAGGTGCATTTAGTGAATAGATATGAAGGTAAATCCTTTCTGTTGATGGATTATGTAGAAAGCAAACACGCTGATCCAAAGGATCTCAAATTGCTGGGAAGTCAATTAACTCACTTACATCTTAACACTGCAGACGAGTTTGGTTTTACTTCCAACAACTTTATTGGCAGTTTGCCACAATCAAATAATCAACACGCAAGTTGGCCTGATTTTTATTGGCACGAACGCATCTTACCACAACTAAAATTAGCTGAACAAAAGAACTTGCTAAATAGCAAGGAAATAATTGCGGAACAAGTCGCTCTAAAGGTTTTTGAAAAACTCTTAGATAACGATGTAAAGCCATCTTTGGTGCATGGCGATTTGTGGGGTGGAAACTACTTAATTGCTGTTGATGGCACTCCTTATTTAATAGACCCCGCGGTCTATTATGGCCATTCGATGGTAGATATTGCTATGAGCAAACTTTTTGGAGGATTTGGTAACGATTTCTACAGTGCGTATCACGACATTATCCCAAAAACAGACTATTACAATGCTCAAATTGATCTTTATCAACTCTATTTTTTGTTAGTGCACCTCAACCTTTTTGGGAGGAGTTATTATGGGAGCGTAGCATCTATAATGAAACGCTATTTCTAAACTATTATATTTCATGAAACTCAGTCTCTTTATAGAAAAATATTTTTGGGCGTTCCTTATTCTCGGTCTATTGCTGGGATTAATTGCTCCGGTTTATAATGACTTTTTAATGTTGTTGTTAAAGCCACTTTTAATGATAATGTTATTTCTGGTATTTTTAAAAACAGACGTTGCACAAATTTTTACGAAAATAAGAAATTACAGACAAATGACCTTCTTGGCACTTTCTTTTATGATCGTTATACCTTTGTTGCTGTTTTTTACTATTAATATCTTCGATCAAACACTTGCCGTGGGAGTATTGCTTCTTACCTCGATGCCCGCTGCCGTGGCTTCACCGGCATTGACCGATATTGTAAAAGGTAACATAGCACTTTCTACAAGTATTGTAATGATCACATCAATAATAGCCCCTCTCACTGTGCCATTTTTGTTTTGGTTGATACAGTTTGAGGGTCTGTCTGTCAACCCGTGGTTGTTATTTAAAGATCTTGCCGTAGTCATTATTGTACCTGTGATAGCCTCGCAAGTAATAAAGAGATACTTATCTCAAAGCATTACCAAAAAAATACACCTAATTACATCTGTCAACATCATTATACTATCCCTGATGGTATATATAGCAATGGCATCACAACGCGATGTAATCCTGAGTGATTTCTCAGGAGTTTTGTGGCACATCTTCCTTTTGTACGTTGTGTCTATATTGCTTCACTTTATCGGTCATTTTTTGGGATTTACTGAAGATAGGAAAGGAAAAATAGCAATCACTATCTCATCTGCGTATAAAAATAATGGTATGGCAATAGTTTTAGCTGTCCTTTATTTTGAACCGGCTATTCTTGTTTTAATGGTGCTTTCAGAACTCCCGTGGAATACGTTATTGGTTCCTTACAGAAAGGTCATTCAGTATAAGCAACAAAAGAAATGATTATATGCAAAACAGAGAATAGACCCTACTCCACCTTAAAATCAATTGCCAACGCATTTCCCTCTTCATCCACCACCGTTACGCGATGCTCACCTCGCTTGGGTGAAAGCTCCATTTGATGAACATCAGATGTTTCACCAAGATATTCGTTATCCAGATGCCAATAAACTGTAGCCGAAGGCTGGTGGTGTGCCAATTCAAAAATGGCTTTGCCCGGAGAACCATCCAATTGCTTAGGCAATTTCAGCTTAGCATTGGCATAGGGATAAATAAATTGCATAGGCTGACCTCTGCTACCTGAGAGACATTCGGGAGAAAAGGATGGTAACGAACGATAATCGGGATGTTGTTGCTTGTAATACCACGCCCACGAAGGTGGCAACACAAACCATGAGACGGGCATAATTCCCCTTTCACCTGCACATTGTTGGTAAACCTGATATTGTCCATCTTGCGAAAGATGAATGCGTTTGTGGTAAAAGCAAATGTTGCCTTGCAACCCTTTATGTGGAATAAGCAGCGTATCGATAGAGCTTTCGGGACAATAAGCACCTTGCAGCAAACCGCTCTCTCTACAAATGGGTGTTTCCGTTAATTCATTGTATGGAACAT
>Ga0265294_10010940_pt1 | contig 10257 bp, 9 predicted proteins | sample MunlanPumphouse3_FD_192504 | JGI IMG/M metagenome (GOLD analysis project Ga0265294, IMG submission 192504) | Groundwater microbial communities from a municipal landfill in Southern Ontario, Canada - Pumphouse #3 | ecosystem: Environmental > Aquatic > Deep subsurface > Groundwater | place...
CGCCACGGCCGACCCGGAGACCCGCAAGGACATAATACGCCAACTGGGGATCGAACATGCCAAGGTCTATGTGGCTGGTTTCGACCGCCCGAACATCACCTACACGGTCATGCCCAAGCAAAAGCCTTTTGCCCAGCTTGGCGCATTCCTGAGCGGTCGACAGGATGAGGCCGGCATCATTTACGCCCTTAGCCGTAAACGGGTTGATCAGGTGGCAGAGCGTCTCCGGGTGGCGGGATTTGCGGCGGCGGCCTATCATGCCGGTCTGCCCGACGCGGAGCGCCGCCGGGTGCAGGATGCCTTCCGGCGCGACGATCTGCGTATCGTGGTGGCCACCGTGGCCTTTGGCATGGGAATCGACAAGCCCAACATCAGATATGTCGTGCATTACGATATGCCCAAGAGCGTGGAGAGTTACTACCAGGAAACAGGCCGGGCCGGGCGGGACGGATTGCCGTCCGAGGCGCTGATGCTGTTCGGCATGGGCGATGTCATGACCGCCCGCTCGCTGATCGAGAACAGCGACAATGCCGATCGGGTTCGGATCGAGCTTCAGAAGCTGAACGCCATGGTGGCCTATGCAGAGGCGCTGACCTGTCGTCGTCGGGCACTGCTGGCCTATTTCGGCGATCAGCGGGATCAGGATTGCGGCAACTGCGATATCTGCAACGACCCTCCCCAGCGTTTCGATGCCTCGGAACAGGCCAGAAAGGCGCTCTCCTGCGTCTATCGGGTCGGTGAGCGCTTTGGCGCACGGTATGTGATCGATGTGCTGCGCGGCGCCAAGGGGCAGCGGATCATGGAACTGCGCCATAATGAGCTATCCACCTATGGCATCGGCGCGGATCTTTCATCCGTTGAGTGGGACAATATCTTTCGCCAGCTGATTCATCTCGGTTATCTGGTGCAGGACTTTACCCGTTTCGGCGCCTTGGGGCTCTCCCCGGCAGCGCGCCCTGTGCTGAAGAGCGAGACGACCGTCATTCTCGGCAAACCTCGCGATGTTGAGACGGTGGAGCGAGGCAAGAAACGGGCCGGTGGCAAAAAGGATTACGATCAGGCGCTGTTTGATGCTTTGAGAGCCACCCGCAAAAAGATTGCGGATGCTGCTCGTGTGCCGCCCTTTGTGGTATTTTCTGATGCAACCCTGGCGGAGATGGCCCGTACCAGGCCGATAGATTCACGTGAGTTGTTACAGGTAAGCGGAGTGGGCGAACACAAGCTGCGCCAGTATGGGAAAGCATTTCTGCAAGTTATTGCCGTCTATTGTCAGGAAAATGCAGAAAAAAGCGTGTCCCGGTTTTCGGAAAAAGAGCTGGCGTTGACCATGAGCGATACCCAGCGAGAGACACTGCGCCTGTATCGTGAAGGTCTTGACCTGTCGGGAATCGCGGCCCGGCGTGGCTTGAAGATTTCAACCATTACCGCCCATCTGGAAGAATTGCATGATATGGGAGTGGAAGTGGATCTGCTCAGGTTTGTAGATGCGGAAAAAGTGCCGCTGATTCAGGCAAGGCTTGCAACGGTGGGGCCGGGCAGTTTGTCGGAACTGCGCGAAGGTTTACCGGAAACTGTCAGCTATGAAGACATTCGCCTTGTTCGCGGGGCGTGGACAAAGTGTTAGTGAGAAGAGTGGACGAAGCAAAGCAGATCACGCCTTTATTTCTGGCGTCTCGTCATGAGTTATTGAGAAGTTACGTTTTGCATTACAAATTTAATAGCTTGACTTTCGTGCTATAAAGCTGTTACGTTCACTCATGTCCGGTGATTGTGCCGTGATAAAACTAACAAAGAAGAATCAGGAGAAGTAGAAATGGTAAAAGGTACAGTAAAATGGTTTAACGACAGTAAGGGTTTTGGTTTTCTTGAGCAGGAAAGTGGCGAAGATGTTTTTTGTCATTTTTCAGCCATCGGAGGCGACGGATTTAAATCCCTCTCCGAAGGTGATAGCGTAACGTTTGAAGTAGTCAAGGGTCCGAAAGGGCTTCAGGCCGCGAACGTAACAAGAGTCTAAATACAGTCTTTCGTTGAAACAAAAGCCCCGGAGAAATCTGGGGCTTTTTTGTTGCTTGAACAGGTGGTACCTTTTGATTATCAATCGTAACAAAACGGATCACAGCCGTAAAAAAACTGATTCATCATGCTCTATCCAAGGCTCTGAAGGTGTGATTGTAGCTCATCGTGGTGTTGCTGTTGAAGTTTTATTACATGCCGGTGAACGCAGCATGGTTCGAGTTAAACGTCGCTCCGGGCATGTGGTGGGCGATGACGTGGTGGTGAAGGAAGCGGTTTTAGAACGGTTGCCGCGCAGAACGGAACTGCGTCGTCGGGATGTAATGGGTGGTATTCATTTGGTTGGAGCAAATCTGGACGTACTCGGTATTGTTGTTGCTCCCGTGCCCATGCCAACTGTTGGTTTTGTTGACCGGGCAATTGTTGCTGCACGAGCCGCAAACCTGACGCCTTTCGTGGTGGTTAATAAATCTGATCTGGATTCCGGGCTTGGATTGGCTGCCTCGCTGCTTGATACCTATGCCGGCGCTGTTTCTGTATACCATTTGAGCGCAGCCACTGGAAATGGTCTTGACTGTCTGCGGAAGTTTCTAGGCGAGGGGCATAGAGGCGCTTTCGTCGGTTTAACCGGTGTTGGTAAAAGTTCTCTGCTGAATGCCTTGTGTCCGGAGATAGATCTCAGAGTAGGGGCTCTCAATGATTACAATGACAAGGGTTGTCATACAACTACGGTTTCCACTCTTCATTCTCTTCCCGGTGGGGGTGAACTGATTGATACTCCTGGTTTTCAGGATTTTGGTCTGGTAGATATTGTACCGCAGGATTTTGCTGCCTATTTTCCCGGTTTTGAAAAAATCAAAGTTGTAACCTGCCGTTTTCGTGACTGTCGGCATCGTACTGAACCAGGGTGTGCTGTTATCGGGCTTGTTGCCAAAGGGCTGATTTCGGCGGAGCGTTATGCAACCTACCTGGAAATTCTTAGTGAAGTGGAGGCAAGCGATAAAGAGAACCGGCAGCGTGGATGGAACAATTGATACCTCTGAGTACTGAGTAACTTAATCGTAAAAATATACCGTGCAATTTGGCTGCACCAAGGCACTAATCTGTATGATGAAGTAACGGAACATTCTTCATATAAACTTTATTCAGCTGAAGTTTTCTGATTCTGTTGACCTTCCACACCTGGTTTGTTTTTTCTCCGCCGACGTTTCTTGGCGGGTACTCCCGTTTCAGGATTCAACTTCACCGCAGCAGGCGCTTTTGGGGCGGCGGCAACTGATTTCTTCTTGGCAGACGCGCTTTTTAGAGGAGGTCTGCTGCCTGCTCGTCCTCCGGGTTTAATATCTTTATTATGCTTTGGCCGGGCCACTCGATTGTAGTCGTTGACAAACAGGTCGTCCTCAGCCCATTCAGCCGGAATTTTATGTTTAATGTACTCTTCGATGGCCTCCAGGTATAAGGCGCCGTCCTCATCTGCCAGGGATATGGCCTTGCCATCGGCGCCGGCACGAGCGGTGCGGCCGATACGGTGGACGTAATCCTCACAGTCCTGGGGCAAATCGTAGTTAATGACGTGAGAAACCCCATCAATGTGCAGACCACGTGAAGCAACATCTGTTGCTATCAGGATCGCCAGTTTACCTTCCTTGAAATCCTCCAGAATACGCATGCGTTTCTTTTGCTCCACATCCCCGGAAATAACCCGGCAGGGAAAACCGTTGGCGTTCAGGCGATCATACAGGTACTCGCCTTCACGCTTTGTATTGATAAAGATCATGGTGCGCGTCATTCCGTCTCGTCGCAGCAGTCCAAGCAACAATGGGAACTTTTCTTTGCGCGAGGCGTGGTATATGACTTGCTCGACATTTTCGGCGGTCATCTTCTCCGGGGTAACTGAGACTTTTTCAGGAACATTCATGAACTCGTAGGCCAGTTCCATCACACGCTGGTTAAGGGTGGCGGAGAACATCAGGTTCTGGCGTTTGTCAAATGGGGGAAGGCGGCGCAGTATGAAGCGCAGGTCGGCAATGAAACCCATGTCGAACATGCGATCAGCCTCGTCTATCACCAGCATCTCTATCTCTTTGAGGCTGTAGACCTTTTGTTTGAGATAGTCAATCAGTCGTCCCGGTGTGCCGATAATTACGTCAGCGCCTTCGCGAAGAGCGTCGCGCTGCTTCATGTAATCGACACCACCGTAGATGGCCTGGATTGTGAATCCGCAATGTTTTCCCAAAAGCTGGGCGTCCTGTTCGATCTGTACCACCAGTTCGCGGGTCGGCGCCAGTATCAGGGCGCGTGGATAGCTGCCTTTCGCTGAGGTATTGGCCATAAGACGGGTAAAGAGAGTAACCAGGAAGGCTGCTGTTTTGCCTGTTCCGGTCTGGGCCTGGCCAGCCACATCCTTGCCGGACAAAGAGATGGGCAGGGTCTGCTCCTGAATGGGGGTACAGTCTTTAAAACCGGCATCGGCGATGCCCAGTTGGACAGAAGCCGGGAGCTTAAGTTCGTCAAATCGCATATATGAATCCTCAAAGCAATTATGTTGGTGTATGTAATCAGGGAGTCAGAACAAACAAATATACCGTTTTACATCACGTCTTCAGGCCATCTTTGCCGTTCCTTCAATCACAAAATCCTCGACGTATCACTGCTACGCCTGCGGTTTTGCTCAATCAGGAACGACAAATCCGGCCCGAATCCGTGCGTAAAACTTGGTATATCAGTTTATTCTGACTCCCTTATCCGAATTATTACCATATACCGCGATACGCTGTCTGGCAATGGAAACCTTGCGTCAAAGGGTGTGGCAACATCCAGAAATGCTTTGACAAACCGCTTTTCATTACCTTACTATAACAAAAATATATTTTAAGGAACAACCTGATGCAGTCTGCACTAAACATCATTGGCGATGACCTGAAACGCGTTGAAGAGCAATTTCGAAAGGACCTGGAGTCGGACGTCCCCTTGATCCGCAAGGTTGGGGAGTATGTGCTTTCCAGTGGCGGTAAACGTGTTCGTCCCGCTCTGCTTCTGCTTGCGGCAAGATTATGTGATTATCAGGGGGATAAAGCTGTTCCTTTGGCCAGTGTCGTTGAATTTATCCATACAGCCACCCTGCTACATGATGACGTGGTTGATAGCGCCACCCTCAGGCGCGGCATTCCCTCGGCCAATACCCTGTGGGGTAACGAGGCGTCTGTACTGGTTGGCGACTTCCTGTTTTCCAAATCATTTTCATTGATGGTTGCAGTTGGCAGCCTCGATATACTGCGCGTGTTGTCGGCGGCCACTACCATAATTGCCGAGGGTGAGGTCATGCAGCTACTATGCACTGGCGAACTCGACCTTACTGAAGAGTGCTATATCGGTGTGGTGCGCTCTAAAACAGCCATCCTTATGTCGGCTGCCTGCGAGGCCGGAGCGATCCTTGGCAAGGTCTCTCCCGAAAAGCAGGAATTACTTGCCAACTTCGGCATGGATCTGGGGATAGCCTTTCAGTTTATGGATGATATTCTTGATTACATTGCCACTGAAGAAGATTTCGGCAAGAGTATAGGTCACGATTTGGAAGAAGGCAAAATCACCCTTCCGCTGATCCACACGCTGCGTCAATGCTCGGAGGAAGAGCGAACGATCATAGCTGCCGTTATTGAAAAGGATGAGATGTCCCTGGAAGATTTCCGTGATGTTTCCGGTCTGGTGAAACGCTATGGTGGTATCGACTATACTGTTGCTGCGGCACGTCGCTACATTGCATGCTGCACGGCACATCTTGCCGATTTTGGCCAAAACCAGATCAAGGATGCCTTACTGGAGCTGTCCGATTACGTAATTACCCGCAATAGATAGTCTTCTATTACCATCCCACCGTAGAAACCGAATAATTGGCATTCCAGGAGGAATCATGAAGAAGATTCTGTATCTGTTCGCGCTGATTGCGCTCATAGCATTGGTGGCATGTAACCGGAAAGATTCAGCCTCACCGGATAAACAGGCTGTGCCTTCTGAAAACCGGTCGGCCCCTGAGATAGTTGTTAATGGGATGGATGGCTCTCCTCTGAAGTTGTCCAGCCTGAAAGGCAAGGTAATATTACTTAATTTCTGGGCCACCTGGTGTCCACCATGCCGCGAGGAAATCCCCTCAATGATCAAGCTGAAAAAGGTCATGACCGGCAAACCATTCCAGATGGTGGCGGTTTCCATAGATGAGGACGGTAAGTCGGCAATCGAGTCCTTTTTCCAGACCAGCGGTTTTTCCGACCTGCCTGCCTATATCGATCAGGACAGCCGGGCAGCCAAGACATACGGTATCACCGGCGTCCCAGAAACGTTTATTATCAACAAAAATGGCATTGTCGTGAAAAAAATTATCGGTCCGCTTGAGTGGGACTCCCCTGATGTGACTGCTTTTCTGGAAGGATTGCTGAAGTAGTGATGACGCATAATGCATAATCAGGAAGTTACATATGCCGGGGCCTTTATCGCAGGACTGCTATCGTTCCTGTCACCCTGCGTACTGCCACTTATCCCTTCCTACATCACCTATATCACCGGTCTTTCCTTTGCAGATCTACAGGCGGAACATCCTTCCCACATTGTGCGACAAAAGGCGATCCTTCATTCTATCGCTTTCATCCTCGGTTTTACGGTTGTATTTGTCCTTCTGGGAGCATCAGCTACCTTTGCAGGCTCTTTTCTGCAAAGCAATACCATGCTGATACGTAAAGTCGGTGGCGTTCTTATCATCCTGTTCGGTGTTCACGTCACCGGGTTGATCCCCATGAAGTTTTTGATGGGTGAAAAAAAGATCTCAATAAGGCATAAACCAGCTGGTTATGCAGGTAGTTTCCTGGTGGGATTGGTCTTTGCCGCTGGCTGGACCCCATGCATCGGCCCGATCCTGGCAGCAATCCTGACCCTGGCTGCTACTGAAGAGAATATTTACAATGGTATCGTGTTGTTGCTGCTCTATTCGCTCGGCCTCGGCATCCCCTTTCTGCTTTCTTCTCTGGCCATGCACCAGTTTCTCTCACTCTTTAATCGTTTCAAAAAATACATCAGGGCATTTGAAATCATTACCGGTCTGTTCCTGATCGTTGTGGGTGGCCTCCTCTTTTCCAACTGGCTTTCCCGCCTCTCCGGATATACAACCATTCTGTTCAAGGGATTGGAATGAAGACACACCGAGCCTTGCATTCTATCCAACTCGTTGTTTCCCAACTGGTTGTAACGCAAGCGTTTTATGTCGGTATCCTGGAGTTGCCGGTACAACGTTCATTTACGTCTCCCGGCGCCCCGGAACATATGGTGTTGGATATGGATGGTATTGCCATGGTTTTTGTTGAGGAGAGTGATGTTATCAGGACTCATCCCGTGCTTGAGCACCGTTTGTCCATGTTCCCAAGGGGAATCGGGGTTACGCTCCATTTTGAAGTCAAGAATATTGAAGAGATCAATGATGCTATCATGGAGGAAGAGATGGAGATCCTCTATCCGCTTGAGATAAAACCATATGGTATCAAGGAAATGTGGTGCTTTGATCCGGACGGCTACCTGGTGGTTCTGCATGAACCACTGTCTAACGCCAGGAATGGCCGGTGACAGCAAGTTGTGTTGGAGTCAGGAGTTATTTCCCCTTACGTTCCCTCTCCTTGTGATCTTTTTCTTTGGAATCTATTTCCTTGCCATTCTCCGGTGTTGTAACTCTCCAGACCTTTGAGCGTTGCCGATATCCATCGCGCTGTGGTGGCGCAGCTTGAGGCGATGTTACAGCATTTGGCTTGTTTACTGTCGGAGCCATAACAGGGTTGATAGTGCGCTTTTCCCTTACCAAGGGGGGCTGACCGGGTAGTGTCGGCGGCGCAATAGCAAGCGGTGCGGGTTTCTGGAATTTTTGCCGTGCATCAACAGCAGGGGTCACCCGAGGGAAACGCTGATGTAATTCGCGGATGTTCCGGTGCTCTATCCGTGGAGGGAGCAGTCCCGGCGGGGTCTTCTTTATTATCGGCATGCGTGTTTCCCTGAGAGGCTTAATGCGCGGGCTGCCGATTGAAACCGATACTGAAACCGATGAATTTCTGGTTGCCTGCTTAGAGGCGATTCTGCCTCTAAGGAAATCGCTCTGAGGCAAAACAGTCAGTCCGCCGCGGACATGCCTGTTCCTGTATGCCACGTTGCCGGTGTTGATCGTAGTGTTGCTAATGTTCACGCTATGCCGACCATAATACCGATACCCATAAAAAACCTCGCCAGGCGCCAGAGGTGTCCAGCCGACATTGCTACCGGTACGGTACCACCCCACATACCCTGGTCCCCAGTAGACATCTCCACTGGTGGGCGGCACCCAACACCACCCGAAAAGGTTGATGACAGCCCAACGGCCAAAGTGGTACGGCGCCCAACCCCAGTTCTCCAGGGATATCCAGACATAGTCGTTTCCTTTCCAGATCCAGCTCCCGCTACGATAGGGCGCCCAACCGTCCGAGACGCTCACGGACGGTTGCCATACCATGCCATATTCCGGGACATTGACCCAACGGCCGTTTGCATCAAGCTCTGTTGAATAGTTTCGTAACTCCTCGGGCAGATACGATTCAGCTTTGGCCGCGCGTGACAGCGCCCGGTCCTGCTCCATGTTCCATTCTTCCCAGCTGTCGGGCTCGTTGAGCGGCAGAATTTCGCTGTGACCTTCCTCCAGTGCAATCTGTTCGCCAGCACGCACCTTGGTACGGTTCCCATTACCCTCCACATATGCAGTGCCTTTGTATATGGCTACATCCTCCTGGCTGTTCGGCAGCATATCCAAGCGCAGCCGGGTTCGTGCAGCCGGCAGTACGGTGGTGTCATCGGCATCGATCTGGAGGGAGTTCAGCATGCTGGTCTGGGTTGTCCTCACGTACAGTCTGCCGCTTGCCAGATGCAGGTGCGCGAACCCGTCTTCGTTGGCAAGGAGATCAAGTTGTGACCCGCCATCCAGGCGCACTATGGCGCCATCCGGAAGCTGAATCTCTGTTTTGGCGCCATCCGGGCACCAGACCGCATCTCCTTCGTCGAGCGGGGTGTTGATTGATGCCGACAACCATTCGTCGGCATCAGGTGTCCGGAACATGATGTCACCATCCACAAACCGGACCCTGGCAGGTCCTATGACACCAGCGATAGAATACGTGGGAATGATGAGCGCTACTGCCAGACATATCCATATGATTTGCTTCATACCAACCTCCTTGCCATGTTGTCTATGATCCAGCGGGCGATGCTGCGTAAAGGGGGCAGGGCCGGGAGGGCATTTATCTGGAACCAGCGGGCGTCTTCCAGCTCATGCTGATCAACAACGATTTCGCCGCCAGCGTAGTCAGCCACAAAACCGGCCATGAGCTGGGCCGGGAAAGGCCAGTTCTGGCTGCCCACGTAGCGGACATTCTCAATCTCAATCCCGGTTTCCTCACGCACCTCGCGGATGGCGCACTCCTCCAGTGATTCGCCGAAGTCGAGAAAGCCTGCCACCAGACTGTATCTGCCTGCTATCCACTCTGTTTTGCGCGTCAGGAGCAGTTCATTGCCGCGCTTGACCAGTACGATGGCGCAGGGATGAATATGCGGGAAGTGTTCAGTGCTGCATTTGCTGCATTTCCTGCCCCAGGTGGCGGGGATCTGTTCCGTCTCCGCGCCACAGGCGGAACAATGCCGACTATGCTGTTCCCAATGGAGGATCTGTTTGGCGAGTCCGGCAAGGGTAAGGGTCTGCATGTCCAGTCGCTCTTCGCTGGCATTGAAGGGTTCAGCTACAAAGGTTGGGGGGAGGGTGAGCCTGGCGCCTATGGTAATGGCCCGCAGCGGTTTGCCGTGCCACAGGCCAATGCAGAGGGGAGGGGCTTTGGTGGGGGACAGTCCGGTTGGCAGGTCGCCTTCCGGCAGGCTAAAGCCGTTTCCGGTCTGCATCAGCACAACGCTGTTGCCCTGGATGACAATCCAGACACCTTCTTCGCCATGGTCGTGCTCTAAGGGAGGGCGAAGTTCAAAGGCATCCTTGATGCAGGCAAAGTTAAAGGGGAGGTTGATCTGTTCGGGGTAGGGCATGGGCGTCTCGCTGGCTGTTTGTAGCAAGATTCGCGGTTGAAGTCAAGGTGCGTTCCAGGTAATTAGTGGCTGGCAGAAAAAGCCATTTTTTCACCCAGCGCTCTTATTTTTTTGACGGAAACTCCGGCATTAGATTAGCTTGCTATAATAAATAACCAG
>Ga0265294_10010943_pt1 | contig 10256 bp, 10 predicted proteins | sample MunlanPumphouse3_FD_192504 | JGI IMG/M metagenome (GOLD analysis project Ga0265294, IMG submission 192504) | Groundwater microbial communities from a municipal landfill in Southern Ontario, Canada - Pumphouse #3 | ecosystem: Environmental > Aquatic > Deep subsurface > Groundwater | place...
CTTCTATCTTCAGAGGAGATATTCGGGTTGATATCATAGATGCTCGTGCTTAAAAGAGAACTGGGATCAATACCAAATGACGTGCGTGCCTGTGCATTGGCATACACAATCAGACCCGCCCGGTTCACGAAATATATCTCGTCCGGAGAGTGATCGAACGCAAACTGTGTCCTCTCCAGCAGTAATTCAGCCTCTTTTCTTCGGGTAATATCGTCAAGTATAAGCCGTGCACCAACAGGGGTACCTTCTTCCAGTACAGGTGAGATATGCACCCGGAGAAAGACCTTTTTTCCCCAGACCGAGGTAAACTGCACCTCATAATCAGGATACTCTGCACCATCTTCGATGACATGCTTCAAAACATCCGCAGAACCGGCTTTTATAAGAGATTTGCTCTGCAAAAGGTTGACCTCAGTCATCTTTTCAATGGACGGAGCGCCAAGTATCTCAGGCACTTTATAATTTGCATAGGTTACCCACCCGTTTCGGTCACAGGTCAGAATCCCAATCGGTGCATTGTCTGTTAGATCCCGGTACATCTCCCTGCTTATCCGGAGATCCTCCTCGATCTTCTTTTTCTCGGTTACATCCTCGTGAACCGAGAGGATGCACGGACGGCCCTCGAATGTAATCATAAGACCGGATATCCGCAGAGTTTTCTGAACCCCGGTGATGCTCACGACGTCTATCATATAATCAGAGATAACGCCATGGGTACGGAGCTCACGGAGCCATTCGTCTCTCTGTTCGGGTTTCTGCCAAATGTCGGTGACATTGAAACCTGTCAGATCTGCCTCTCCCTTATCAAACATATCGAGAGGTTTCGCTTTGACACCATTTTGAGAGAATTTACCATCGATATCTGCTACTTGTTTCACATCAAAGACATCGAGCGTCTTTTTGTTTACCAAAAGCACCTGACCTTCAAGCGAGATGACGCTCATCGACAAGGGAATCTCACTGAGTATCCGGCGAAACTCATCTTCACTCTCCTTAAGCTTGTTTTGCGCCTCAGTAAGCTCATTGATTGCCAAATATTGATTATATCCTTCTGATGTATCTCTCTCTGTCATACCCGGTCATCTCCTAAAAAGTTCCCTGGTTCTTTAATTACGCAGTAAAAAATATTCTCACTGAACTTATATATACATGGAACATATCCGATTCCGGCTGTCAATGCTACGATTTAAACCCGAAACAGATACGCCCAGGGTCTCAGATACAGCTCCAATCAGCTCCAGCAGATTCCTTCGGGATTCCGATCTCCCTGCGACAGACCAATGAATCGGGTATCAAAATAGTCTTTTTGCACACACAAAAGCAACAAATGAAAAAAATCTCTTTGGCAGGCGCCAGAAAGAAAAATGAGAGTGGTATCTCTCATACCAGATATCAGTTCTTTTGGTTTCCTCACTCAATCGCAATCCGGCGCTTGGTCTCAAGAGCGCTGATGGGCAACCTGACCTCAAGCACTCCATCCTTAAACGAAGCCTTCGCCCCTTCAGGAGTCACCGCAAGAGGGAGAGGGATGACACGGGAAATTGAGCCATACCTCCGCTCACGCAGATAATACCGACCCTCATTCCCTTCCTCTCCTCCCTTCTCCTCCCGCTCCACCTTACGTTCGCAGGTAATATGAAGCGCTTTGGGAGATACCAGCTCCATCGAGACATTTTCCTTTTCAACCCCCGGAGCCATGTCAGCAGTAACAATTACTTCATGGTCACCCTGGGTCACATCCACCCGAAATCCATCATGTCCTCCCTCCCGGAAGAGAGGAACAATCTCCTGGCCTTCCTCTGCATCAGACAGGGCGTGACGCGGTGAAGAAGAGGAGACGTAATTCATCAGCTTACCCATTTGACGCCTTATATCATCAAATTCGTCATAAATTGGCCATCCATACGATCTTCGCATCATGTGTTACAACACCTCCTGCATACCCGGAATCCGGACCGTCTCTCAGGCACCGTCATACGATTACCTGCAACCTACTGCGGCCCGTTCGGATAGTACAGGGACAACCTGATACTGGTTGATAGGACATATAAAGGATTGCTTCAAGGGCTCAAAAATGGAAATAACCCATATATTGCGCAATAATTGCAAACAACAGATATTTTATCCAAACATTACCATTCAAGCCCTTATGGTCTCAAACAAGGGAAAAACTGCCGGACCTGGAATGGGATATTGATTATACCCACAAATCCGATACGAAAATAATTTTGTCATCGAAACAGCCTCACCGGAAAAAGACAGATACCGAATGAACCGGGCAAACAGGCAGGCCCCCATCATCATCATCACCCATGTGTCCGTCTTTTCTCTCATCGGGTTCTTATCTCTTGCCACGGTAGTAACTCATCCCCCTACAACAACACCAGATACGCCACAATCGAAAGCAAAAAGGCAAACAAGAGAATCGCCACTCCCAGCGGAGCAATAAACGTAAGAATCCCGTTCACAGTACCTGCCAACTGCGAAATGCGGTTTGACCCAAACACCGTCACCCCTTCCACCCAACCGGTGCCGCCCGCCGCCTCGGCAGGTGCAAGGTCAGCAATCGCTCGCCGCACCGCATCCTCTGCAAAAGGAATGATTTGATCAGCCGAAATCCGATAACCCACCGGATTTCTGCCGGAAAGTGTATTCACCACATGAGAATCGGTGGTCATTATCTCGCACTCATCAACAAGCGTCAGCAGATGATCCCGTAACACCTCGCGAACCCCGTGCTCCACATTATTGCCATCAAAGAGCACATAGGCCGTCACCTGTCCCTCAACACGGAAAACAAGCGCCATAATCCCAAGGTCGCCAAACCCTTCCTCACGCGAGAACGGCACTGCAGAATGACCTGCCCCCGCCTCAAAGACCGAGCATGGCAGACATGCACACTCTATTGCCGCTTCCTGTGCCGCCCTCCAATATTCATAAGCAGGAAGAGACCCTGCCACCACCGGGTCGGTCACATCTATCATACAGTTGTGGGCATCCACAAACGCCACATGCCGGTAATGTCCCCGGCACTCCGCCATAATCGCAAGACCAATCGCATACTCCAAGTCCTCCGTCTTCTTTGGAGACCGGGTCGCAACCAAAAGCAGGGTATCCCCTAACCCCTGTGCGCAGATACTTACCGTTCCGCAGGAGTACCGCCGGGAAGGCGTCGCCATCAAAGAAAAGATCGCATCCTTTCGGGATGCCCGCACCACATCCGCCATCAGGGTCACCTCACTCTCACAGACCAGATTAAAATCGTGCGTCGCACACCCGTGGGCGACAAAGGTGTCGCTGCCCAGCATATCGTGGAGCAGTTTCGGCAGATTCGCCCCGCCGACCTCTCCCATCGGGCCGGGATGGAGATTTGGCACCGTGAATGTAATCTCACCCCGTCCTTGCCGACGCAGGAAAAATGAGACCTGCTGGACATAGACGTCCTCACCAATCTCCATAAAGAACTCATCCAGCGCCTTATCGCCGTCGGTATTGTGGGAGATGAATGCATTAATGAAATGCAGAGCACTGATACGGTAGTTCTTTTTTAGAGGCCGCTCCACCATCCAAAGGAAAAGGAGCACCCCCCCGCCAAAGAGCAGATGTAAAACAATCACAAAATACAGGAAATCCATGCCGAAATAGTAAGTGCCCGTCACCGCTGCTGCCGCACTCTGAAGTGCTGCCGCAGGCACCATCCGGCCCATCCGGTAGTCCGCAATTCCTGCAAGAACAATCAGCCGGACCGCAAAGACCACTCCCAGTGCCACCGCAAAGAGCACCGAGTAAAAGTTTGGATAGGGCAGAAACGTCAACAAAAGACTGACAATTACCTGAAAGACCATGCAGGACATGGCAAGAAGCCCTGAGCGGTTCCATGTCATCTTGCCCCCGACATGCTCAACGAAGGGCTTTGTCAAGACAAATGCAAGCAGGGCAGGAAACACATACCCCAGAAATCCAAACACCAAAAGGTAATTACGCCCACCGATGAACCCCGCTCCGTCGATTACAATCCCCAAAAGGATCATAATGGCAACCGAACGCGGCCATGCAGGTGCGGCAAAAATGAAACGGGAGAGGTCTTCCAACTTCATATTTCCACTTTTTTCTGTCAGATCCTCACCCCGGATGGTATCTCTTCTTCCTTTATTCGCGTATTATATGTTGGATATGATATTCCTTCAGGATAAAGACAGCGGCGGAAGTGCACCAAAGTGTGTGCGGTAGCGTGCCGCCATCCGTTCCCAGTCCGGCAGATTCGTCTGACACCCCGCCTTCTCCACCACAAAGGATGCCACCGTCGTGCCAATCTCCATCGCCGTCACCGGGTCATACCCCTGCTTCTCCGCCGTTAAAAATCCCGCACGGAACGCATCGCCTGCACCCGTTGGGTCAACAAGCGTCACCGGAAGAGAAGGCACCCGCACCTCCTCTCCTCCCTGATACAGAAAACTCCCGTCTGCCGACTGCGTAATGATAACCCGCGGCACCATCGAGATCAGGTCCTCCTGAGAGAACCCGCCGATTGTACAGATGCGTTCTGCCTCATGGCGATTCACAAAAAGCTGATTGGTCATCCGCAGTATCGTATCGATCTGCTCACGCGAAAACCGCACCAGATCCTGCCCGGGATCAAACGATACCCATGAAGCCTTCTCTGCCACACGAACACAGAAATCCGGTTCACACGGTGCCAGATGCACCCGGTCCAGAATTGGTGCTTCAGCGCTGTTGAGTGCCTCAGACGCACCCCATTCAAAGTAGGTGGTCTGGTCATCGGTTCCGTCATTAAACAGATAACAGGTAGAAGAATGCATCTCGGGCTTCACAATAAACCGGCGCAGGACACCGAGTGTCGTAAGCCAGTGATCGTAATCACTGCCGGCAAAATCGCCACCCACTGCCGTCACGAGTTCTGCGGTCCCCCCGAGCATGGCAATACCTGCAGCGATATTTGCCGCACCGCCGCCGTAAAAGACCTTATGTGCGGTGATAAACGTAGAATGGTTTTTTGCAACCAGTTCAGGAACGGTAAAAAGATGATCCGTGGTGGTGTGACCCACAACCGAGATCATTTTATGAGTTCGACCTCGATGACCTTCAACGGAATGTCCCGGAGAGACGCCCCGACAACAGACTTTGCAATGCGTTCGGCATGCTCTTCTGACTCTGCCTTAAAGACCTTCATATCAAGAGAAAGTCCCACCAAAGCGACATTTGCCACAAGCAGGGCATTGTTCAGTTCATTCTCACAGAACGGACAAATTGCCTGACCAATCTCAATCTCAACAAATTTCGCCTTTGGGTTCAGCCGTTTGCCGGCCTCAGCAATGGCGATACCAATGCCATCATCAAGGGTATCCACATCGCGGATGACCCATGCAGATTCCAGTGTTACGCGGTAATCACTCATATTTTTGCCTCTTACCAGATATTTTCGTGTACATGTTCACCAATGGGCATCCTCTCAGTATACGACGGGGGCAGATTGCCTTTCCCTGCCGCAAGGAGCACCAGCGGACGGATATGCTCCGGAAGTGCGAGCACTTCAGAGACCGTTTCCTCATCAAAGGCACCGGTCCAGCAGGTTTGGAACCCGGCCGCATGCGCTCCAAGCATCATATAGGTCGCAGCAATTGTTGCGTCCTGCACCGCATAGAGAATCCCGCGCTCTCCATACTGCGACATCGAACGCACATAGTTTGCACAGACCACAAGGATACAGGGTGCCTGCCTGAGGTGCTCCTGCTGAAACGCCGCATCAGAGAGATCCTCGCGGATACCTGCGTCGGTTACGATAACAACGTCCCATGCCTCACGGTTGCCAGCAGTTGGCACACGCTCCGCTGTTTGGACTATTCCTGCAATCTCCTCAGCGGTGAGGTCATCTGCAGAAAACTCACGGACCGATGCACGTGTCCGCAGGAATCCCTGAAATTCAAAGGAATCCATGTTCAGAAAGGAACTCCCATGCTTCCTGTGCGGGAGTCGTGGCAAGGCTTATCGCATCACCCAGCTTCTGGGATGCATCAGCGAACGTATCTGCCTCTATACAGGAAATTGCCTCACTCACGCGATCTGCTGACTTTTTGAAATTCTGATTCTTTGTCGCATTGAATCCCATAAGGAGATTCGAGCGGAACAGCTCCAAAAAGTTCGTCGTCACGCGTTTAGCAGGAGCTTTCTCCGCTCCTTTGTAATCGTACAGCGTAGCAACAATCTGTGAGGCGGCAATAAGTTCCGACTTTGACCGCTCAGAAAATTGATACTCTGCAACTGCGTTTTTTGGATTCATCACAAAACCTACCGATTGTCTCCTATAAAAATGCGCGGGATGATCCTATGTCAGCCCGCTATCGATATTATTTATTTGGACCCTTTGATAGATGCAGGGGAGCGGCGGATTCTCCTGCGCATGCGTGGGTCGTTCTCGGGAGTTCTGCCGCGTGCTCCACCACGTCCGCCGCCACGTGCCCCACCGCGTCCGCCCCTGCGTCCGTCATCCTGTGATGCACGCAGTGCCTTTTTCAACTGATTACCGGTTTTAAACCGCTGGTTTGGGCCGGGCTTCTTGTAATTAGTTTCCTTTGCCGGAGCCAGTCTTACCTGACCCGTTACGCTTTTGATCTGCGTCCACTTTGTAGTTCCAGTTTTTCCCATAGAGCAACTCCTTACTAATTTACACAGGAAAACGGATAAATGTAACCGAGGGGTAACGACCCCTCAGATAACCTTCCCCAGTTCCTCTTTCAACAATTCGGATATGATTTTACCGTCAGCACGGCCGCGAAGCTCTTTCATCACGACGCCCATCAGGGGACCCACTGCACGCATGCCTTGTTCACGAACAAATGCATCGCGCTCAATAATCGTCTGGCAGATGACCGCACGCACCTCTTCCCGACTCACTGCCGGAGCCATAGCATCGATGGTTGCTTCAATATCCGCCCCTTCTGAAAGGGCACGGATAATGGGCAGGATGGCCTCTTTTGCCACGGTTCCCGTCTCTACCCTGACAAGGAGGTCGAGAAGTGCCTCATCTGACACCGCCGCGACATCCGCACCATCACGCGAGAGTTCGCGTAACGTGCTCAACAGAGTGGTGGCCGCAAGAGTCGGTCTCACACCGCGGCGGACGGTTTCTTCAAAGAGCACACACCGTTTTGAATACACCATCTGGTGGGCAAGCGCCGCATCCAGTCCCATATCGCGTACAAACCGATCAGCCTTATCCGAGAGCAGTTCCGGCAGTACAAGTGAGCTATAATACTCCGCGGTTACCGTCACCGGCAGCACATCCGTCTCCGGATACATCCGCGCCGCCCCGGGCAGAGGGCGCATATACGCAGAACTGCCTTCCTCAAGCATCTTGCGCGTCTCTTCAGGCACGCCAGCCATCGCCATCTCGGCACGCTTCCGGATGAGGCCAATGGCACAGACGACCTTCTGTTTGGTATCGGCAACGATGATAACGCAGTCATCCGGTCCCGCATTCACGGCTTCACGAAGAGAGGCAACCTCGGCTTCCGTGACCCCGTAGGCAGGCAGTTCATCGGTGTGAAAAAGTCCACCCACGCCGCATTTCTTGGCATAGTCAGACATCTCGCTCCCGAGACGCCGGCCGGGCTGAATCTCCCGTCCCACCATGCCCGCAAACCCGCGGAGACAGATGGCATGAATCGCTTTCGCCCGTTTCAGAATGGCAGAACCGGTCTTTTTAAAGAGAGCCGTCACGTCATGAGACGCTTCATCCACCGAGGCATGCCGTGCAAGGAGTTCATCGCGGATGGAGAGGAGACTCACCTGACGCTGCACCTCACGCCGCACCACTTCTTCAATCAGCCGGAGTTCCTGCACCCCTTTGATCTCAACGCGGGCGCCATCACGAATAGAGATATTGACATCCTGCCGAATAGTCCCGATACCGCGTTTCACCTTCATGGTCGAGCGTAACAGCATCCCGATGTAGGAGGCCACGTCCTTAACCGCTTCCGGCGTGTGCATGTCAGGAGCAGTCGTGATCTCTGCAAGGGGGATACCCAGACGGTCAAGAGAGAAGATCGTGTCCTCCACCCGCTGGGCGGCCTCTTCTTCAAGACAGATGGACTCAATCCTGGCCCCCATCGGGAGAGACCCGTTCAGCGCAACAAGAGCGGTGCGCTGGAACCCGCTCGTGTTGGAGCCATCGATCACCATCTTGCGCATGATATGCACCTGCTCGACAGGCGTCATACCCATCATGCGTGCAAAGGTCAGCACAAGATCCAGTGCCTCGGGGTTCATAGGCGTAGGCGGTTCTTCATCGTTCTCTGCAAGACAGGTGGTGTCATACGCATAGTACGTGAATGGCCGCATCACCATCATCTCTTCCCGGGCCGCCCGGTCCATCTCACCCATCTCGGAGACCGTCGCCCTGAGATAGCGGTAGAACTCACCATTGTGCTCGGTGACATCCCGCAGAACGGTGGGGCAGTGGCAGAATAATTTCTCTCTCGTATTGAGCTGCTGATGAATCTCAATGCCTGCCTTCAGACCCAGTGCTGCATAATCAAAATCCATTCTCAGAACTCCTGGTAAATTCGCCACGGAGAGGTGTTGTCATTAACCGAACCGCCTCTTCGGTATCATTCGTCTGCCCTAAAACCCACATCAGTTTGACATAGGCCACTTCAGGAAGCATTGCATCACCCTCCACCACACCAGCGGAGAGAAGGTCGCGTCCCGTCTCATAGACGCGGTCACAGACCCGGCCATTGAGACACTGCGAGGTCATAACCACCGTTGTGCCTGCGTCCACGAGAGATTTCAGATCGCCAACAAGCGATGACGAGACATGTCCCAGACCCGTGCCGTTTACCACGAGACCACGGTATCCATCAAACGCATGCAGCACATCCGCCTGCATGCCGGGATAAAAGGTCACGAGCCCTACCTTGTCCTCGAGTGTTGCCAAAAGCGCTGGTTCTGTATCCGGCCGCCTGCGTACCGCATTGGATGAAAGCGACACGTCAAGCGATGGGTAGGCAACCGTTCCAATCGGCGCCACACCAAAGCTCTGGAAGGCATCACGCCGCGAGGTGTGCATCTTACGCACCCGTGTCCCGCGGTGGATGGCACAGATGTCGTCATTCGTGGTTGCATGCATCACCACCACCACCTCGCCAAGGTCTGATGTGGCAGCAGCAGCGCTTGCAAGGGTGTTCATGACATTGTCACTCGAAGGCCGGTCCGCAGACCGCTGGGAGCCGACAAAGACAACGGGCACCGGGGTGTCTAACATAAAGGAGACAGCGGCGGCGGAGTGGGACATCGTATCTGTCCCATGGGTCACGATGATACCCTCTGCACCGTTTTTAATCTCAGTGTAGACGCTCTGTGCAAGCGTCTGCCAGATGGCAGGGGTCATATTCTCCGAGAGAATGTTTGCAAGCACCGCTGAACGGAACCGTGCAATATCCCCAAGACCGGGTATCGCCCGCATGATGTCTTCTGCGGTAAACTGGCTCGTTACAGCGCCGGTGCGGTGATCCACACAGCTTGCAATCGTGCCACCGGTAGAGATGATGGAAAGCTCAGGAAGCGAGGGGTTCTGTTTAATAACCGTCACTTCCCCTGCCTTCACCACTTCTGGCGGCGCAACCACGGTCAGACAGGCCGGGTCTACCCCGATATTGTATCCGCTCTTCAGTTTAATGACCGCCATACCATCGCGGTCAGTGATATATCGTGCTTCAAGGTCTGCTCCTGCATACCGGCAGATCACCTCTGTTCCTGATGCCATCATGATTCGTCAACCAGTTTTCGTGCGTCTTTGATCATTGTATCTTCTGCATTCTGTAGGCGTTTTTGTTCCGACTGAACCCATATCACATCCTCTTCAAGGGCGAGGGTTCGCATCGACAACGCTTTTTTCACTGTCTCAGGTGCCGGCCCACCGGGTGCACTGCGCATCCGCACACTCACATCCACGTCAAGTGCTTCAAGGATTCGTTCCCCGGTGAGACCGCGTTCGATAAGAGAGATATCTGAGAGTTCACGGGCCGCGGCTTCAAGGACAGAAAGCGTAATCTCGCCACTTCGGATTGCACGCCCGATAATATTGTGGGCCGCCCGGAATGGCAGACCGTATTCCCGCACCAAGACATCGGCAAGTTCGGTTGCGGTTGAAAAGCCCCGCCCTGCCTCTTCCCGCATCCTGTCCGGATGGAAGGTGGCAGTGCTGATGATACCCGTTGCAATACTAATGCAGGCAC
>Ga0265294_10010944_pt1 | contig 10256 bp, 8 predicted proteins | sample MunlanPumphouse3_FD_192504 | JGI IMG/M metagenome (GOLD analysis project Ga0265294, IMG submission 192504) | Groundwater microbial communities from a municipal landfill in Southern Ontario, Canada - Pumphouse #3 | ecosystem: Environmental > Aquatic > Deep subsurface > Groundwater | place...
GGTTTTAACCATAGAGGATTTAGTCATTGGAGGAAAAGATGAACCCTTGGCTACTCTCAAAGGAAAATGGGAAGTAGAAAAAACTGACAAAATAGGAATAATTGGTCAAAATGGAGCGGGAAAATCAACTCTTTTAAAAACTCTGATGGGCAAAAGGGAAATTACTTCCGGGAAAGTTGATTTTTCTATCCAAGTCAAAATTGGTTACTATGCTCAAGCTCACGAAGAACTTGATCCTAAAAAAACTATTTTTGAAGAAGTAGAAGGAAAGACAGATGCCAATGATAATAAAGTTAGGAGTATTTTAGGAGCTCTTCTTTTTTCGGGGAAAGATGTTTTTAAATCCATTAGCGATTTAAGTGGTGGGGAACGAGCCAGAGTGGCGATTGCGGAGTTAATTCTTGGGTATTCTAATGTGTTGTTTTTAGACGAACCAACTAATCATTTAGATTTGGCAAGTAAAGATATTATCGCCAAAGTTCTAAAGAGTTTTAATGGTCCTATTATTATGGTTTCTCACGATAGATATGTTCTTGACGCCGTTTGTAATGGTATCTGGGAAATAAAAGATAAAAAAGTAACGAAGTACGTTGGAAATTATGCTGATTACAAATATACGCTAGAGAAAAAATAAATTTAATATTTTTTAATAAATAATAATATAAAAATGAAAGTTAATATTATTACTAAAAATCCTAGTAAAATTTTTACTGCTGAAAATCTCTTCAAAAAATATAATATTGAAACTTATTTTATTGAAAAAGATTATCCAGAAATTCAAGCTGACACTAGTATCGAAATTGCTAGAATTACAGCGATGCAGGCATCTAAAGATTTAAATATTCCAGTTATAAGAGAAGACCATAGTTTTTTTCTTAATGCTTGGGGAGTTCCTGGTCCGTATATGAATTATTTTGAAAGGAAATTGTCAGTTGAGAAACTATTGAAGATGATGAAAAATGAATCTGATAGGACAGGATGTTTTGAGATTGCGACAGTTTATGCTGAACCTAATGGCAATGTTAAAGAATACGTTTTTCAGATTCCCATTAAAATTGCTTTTGAAGAAAAAGGAGAACTACAAAAAAATTGGGATAGGGTTATTCAATTTGAAAATGAGACAAGAACTTTTGCAGAATATCCAGAGGAAGATCGTTCAGAGGTTTGGGAGAAAAATTATAAAGCGATAGCTGAAGAGTTGATAAAAAATTAAATAAAAAAATAAAGTTTATATGATATAATAAATGTATAAAAACTAGTTTTTATACATTTAATTTTTAATCATTAAATTTATAATGAGTATGATTCTAAAGAAGAGTACGAAGCTTTTGGTTTTGCTCTTGTGTATATTTGCTACTACGTTTACCGTATTTGCCGCTCCTAAAACCAAAACTGTTTTGGTGGCAGAAGAAAATGTAATTGCCACTCAGATAAAAGCTGAACTGGATTATATTGTTAATTCCAGTTGGACTAGTGAAAACAAGAATTCAGGAAGATGGTATTTTATTGGAAGCACAGACGATATTTATGGTGCTATTAATAGTAATCGTGTTCCATACGAAAGATTTGCTGGTTGGTACGATTGGGTTGAGCCTGGTACTGCTTCAATGGGTATGGTAGGAATGTTGCAGGGCACAAACTACTTGTATAATAACGGAGTTGATATTTCTAAATATAATTCTGTTATTGATAAGTTCTTTTTGACTTGGGAACTAGCGCATGGACAAGCTCGAAACACTGACTCTAATAGTCCAGATTTTGGAGCTTTTATGAGTAGAGTAGATTATGATTTGTATGGCAATTACGAAACATCTAATCCTAACTGGAAAACAGATGTTACTGCTCAAATGATGATTGCCAATTGGAAATATTACGAATATAAAACCAGTATAAATCAAATTGCCAATGCTAATGCTTGGATAAATAATGCTTGGCAGATTCAAAAAAATGCCGCTGATTATTTAGTTAGAATGTATGACACTACACCAGCAGGTAATATTAATTTATTACCTGGTAATTCTAGTACTGCAGAATACTCTGCTTGGACACATTTTGCGTCTTATGCTGTGCCAGCTTTAAGATCAGCTTCTAGTTGGGCGAAAAAAGTTAACGCACCTTATGCTGATTACGATAGAGTAGCAGATGGTTTGGTGATTGGTATTCAATCAATGAAAGATGCTGGCACTTGGCACAATTATTATAAATTTAGACCATATGAAAATGGGGTTTATGGTGCGCCACAATATGGAGATAGTGTAGACCAATTGACTTTTTCTCCTTATGAAACAGGAGCGGTTTCTGTAGATGCTTATGCTGGAGAAATTTCTGACTGGTGGACCGAAGGGGACGGAGGAGGAGTTAAGATGACTTACCAAAGTAATGATTCCAGCGATTGGCGTTATTTTGGAACTCGGTGGCATTATTATTTTGATGGACGTGCGGAAAATAATTATTTATACCCCGGTCCTGGTTTTCAGCTTGCTAAAGTAGAGTGGAAATATGGTAATAGTACTAATAATAGTACTTATACAGACCGTTCCCAAAAACGCCTTGATTGGGCCAAAGGAACGGCATATTCTTCTCTTTGGTGGTTTGCGACTGGTGAGATAGAATCAAAAATTCCAAATGGTTTTCAAGATTGGAGAGATTCTAATAATTATTCACATGAAGCCGAAGTTTGGGCTCGTTTTGTAGACACCTCTGCCTATTTTATTGAAGTATTATTAATGAATGAGACTGGATTAGATACGGATTATAATCCGATAATTTCTTAATCTCTTGTAGAGGATAGCTACAGTATAATTTTGTCCTAATATCAAAAGCATCTTTTCAAAAGATGCTTTTGTGTTTTTTGTAAAATTTTTTAGAATAAATTTAAAGGATTTTTTGGGTAAAGTTTTTATAAAACCGATGAAAAATGTCATGTTTTTTATTTTTATTTCGTGTAAAATATAAAGATGAAAACAAAAACAAGTTCTAATGTTGTCTTCTCTTTAGTTCTATTGTCAGTTTTGATAGGAGTTTATTTTTATCCGCAATTGCCAGAAAGCATGGCTACTCATTGGGGTTTGTCAGGAGAAGCCAATGGCTATATGTCAAAGTTTTGGGGAGTTTTTTTATTTCCCATTATATTATTTGGTTTGTCTTTAATGCTTTTATTTTTTCCTAAGATAGACCCTCTTAAAAAAGATTTTGTTGGTTTTAAAAAATATTATAATGCTTTCATTGTTTTTATGATTGGATTTTTGTTTTATGTATATATACTTTCAATGGTTTGGAATCTAGGTTTTGTTTTTAATATAAACCATTTTATAATACCGGCTATTGGTCTACTGTTTTTTTATTTAGGTTCAATCCTTGAACATTTGAAACGTAATTGGTTTATTGGTATTAAAACGCCGTGGACACTATCAAGTGATAGTGTCTGGAATAAAACACACAAACTGGGAAGTAAACTTTTTAAACTAATGGGTGTAATAGCTTTTATAGGTATCTTTTTTGAAAAATATCTAATCTGGTTTATTTTTGTTCCAGTCTTTTTGGTAGTAATAATACTTTTTGCTTATTCTTATTTTACGTATCAAAAGGAAAAAAGATAATGACAATTAAGTTTGTTTGCTGTTTTTGTTCACTGTAAAAGAAAAGTCTAGAGTTTTTTGACTCTAGACTTCTTTTTTAGGTGTTTTTCACTCTTTCTTGATGTTTGTAACAATGTCCTATTGTCACAAGGAAAACGATAAGCGCGAAAACAGAATATTCTGATTTAACGTTTTCCCATTGCATTTGTTGGGAGATGAGAATTGTTATCCAGAAAAGGGAAGATGCTGTTAACGCACAAATAAGCGCGAAAAGGAACTTTTCTAATTTCTTTTCCATTTTTTTAATTTACGGTTTACTGATGGTAAGATAACATACTTTTTCAAGATAGTCAAGTCTTTTGTTTATAAAGATTTGATTATTTTATTGAGTGTGATAGAGTTTTTTTAGGAAAGAACATCTAAAAGGAAGAATATTTTTGAATTTCTGGTTTCTATTTTGTAAATATATAAATAGAGGTGTTGTTACTTTTTATTTTTTAAAAATTAAACTATGAAAAGAAAAAACAAGTATGTTGAATTTGCGGAACTGTTTAGTAGAAAACAGAGTAATTTAAAACCTAGAAAGGAAAAAGCCAAAAAACTTGAAAAATTTTGTACGAAAAGATTGCGTTCTTTTGGAATTCGACAAAAACCTTTCTCCTTGGGAAAAATGTAGCTTACATTTTTAAACTATACCCTTCAAAGGGTATTTTTTTATTTTATATTGGGAAAATGGTTAAGTTATTAAAACCCCCAAAGCAAAAGCTTTGGGGGTTTTAATTTTTCTTTAAATTATTCAGCGGTTTAATTTCCAGATTCTTCCGTTTGAATAGATTTCAATCCTTCGGGGTAATTTTTTGTAAAAAAGGCTTCAATTTCTTGTGTTGTCGATCCCTTTGTTACCATGCCAATAAACTCATTTATAACTTCTTCGCTTTTTCCAGCAAGAGTCATATCAATGATAATCTGTAAGAATTCATATGGGTAAGCACCTGATATTATAATTTCCCTCCCGTCTTTTGCCTTAAGTATGCTGTACGGTACACCTCTTACACCCAAAGCCAAACCTTCTTGTAAGTCACTTTCTACAATATTTTCAAAAGTATTGTTGTCTACGCAAGTTTTAAAAGAATTCGCTTCTAATCCAACATATTCGGCAACTTTAAAAACATCTTTATTTTCAACTTTTTTTTCAAGAGCGTCTAAGTATTTCCAATAGATATCGTTCCCGCCAAGGCTCGCAGCACATTCCGCTGCCCGTGCTTCAGCTCTTGCTGTTGGGTGAATACTATCAAGTGGAAAATTCTTGTATTGCCATGCAACTTTTCCATCTTTACCATATGTTTCCATAATTTGAAGCATTGTGTCGTAAAAACGTCCACAGTAAGGGCATTCAGTTTCTGAAAAGCCGGTAATCATAATATCAGCATTAGTGTTTCCTTTAATGTGTCCTTCTGTAGTAACTATTGTAGTTTCAGCTGTCTTTTCCTCCATAACTACTTTTTCTTCTTTTTCTTTTGACAAAACAGCAGCTTCTTGTCCTTCTGCTGCAGCTGTTTTTTTGTTGTTATCTAAATACAGAATTGTTCCCAGAATTAATATTCCTCCAACAGCAAGAGTGACGGGAACAGTTAATTTTTGTTTTTTTGTTGTAGTCATGGATTTTGTTTTTAAATTAATATCCGTTTTTTATAACATAAGTTTCAACTTTTTGCAAATTTACATTTAGGTCAATTTCAGGTACTGTTAGGAATATGGAAATAACAAAAGCAGAGTTTGTTAAAGGAGTTATTGGTGATGATTACAGTTTGGGTAATGATATGCCCCAGGCTGCTTTTTTAGGTCGCTCGAACGTTGGAAAATCAAGTGTTATTAATTCTTTAGTCAATCGAAAAAACCTTGTAAGGGCAAGTAAAACACCAGGGAAGACTAGGGAGGCAAATTTCTTTTTGGTTAATGATATGTTTTATCTGATTGATTTTCCTGGTTATGGATTTGCTAAATGTTCACAAAAAGATCGTGATAAACTTATTAAACGAATCTTGTGGTATATACAATATGCAGAAGATAAACCAGAAGTTGTCTTGTTAATTATAGATATAAAGGTTGGTATGACGGTTCTTGACATGGAAATGATAAAAACTCTCAAAGAAAACAAGCATGAAGTTATAATTGTTGCCAATAAAATAGACAAATTAAATCAAAAAGAGGAAGCGCAGAAAATTTCAGAGATTGAGAAAGGGGTTCCGGGATTTCATGTTTTTCCGTATTCGGCAAAAACAAAAAAAGGTAGAGAAAAATTATTGTCTGAAATTTTTGAATACTTTAAATAAAATTCACTTTTTAGAAAAATATTAATTATTTAAGATAGAGTATATAATAAGCCCATGAAGTCATATATAAAAAAACATTTGTTTATATCTATCGCCGTTCTGTCGTTGTCTGCCATTGTCGTGGTAATTCTTATAACAAAACAAAACAAGGAAATAAATTATGAAACAATAAAAGTAGAGAAAATTGATCTTACTCAGGAAGTCGAAGTGACGGGGAAGGTTCGTCCTTCACAAGAGCTTCTTTTAGCTTTTGAGAGAGGCGGAAACATAACTAATGTAAAAGTTTCTGTCGGTGATGAAGTTTCTGCTGGGCAGTCTATAGCATCACTTGATACTTCAGAAATGCAAGCTCAGTTGAGACAAGCTGATGCCTCTATAGTGCAACAGAATAATATTTTGATTGAATTACAAAGAGGTAGCCGACCAGAAGAGCTTGTCATTACTACTACTTCTGTTTCTAATGCAGAAAACTCTTTATATAATGCAAAAATAGCGTTAAAAAATGTGAAAGAAAAAGCGGAAGTTGATCTTGTCTCTGTTTATGACAGTGCTTTTAACTCGGCACAAGGTTCTGTAATTTCTGCGAAAAACACCCTTGTTGTGGTCTCTGAAATACAACAAACACGTTTTACAGAATCAAGTGGAAATGCCTCAATCCTTAGTGACGCTAAATCTGAAGCTATAGAAAAATTGTTTGATGTTTCTAACGCGGGTAAATGGGATAGTAAGTTTGTGAGTGATCTTTCTAGTGGAGTGTTTCAAGAAGTTCAAGATGCACAAGTTGATATTTCTACAGAGCAACAAGAAGAAGAAAACATAAAACTTTTATTAAAAGTACAAGAAGCTCTTCTTTCTGTTTCAAATACTTTAGATGTTATTCCTGTTCTTTCAACTTTTACAGCAACGGAAAAAGCTGAACTTTCTGCTCAACAAACTATTATTTCATCGGCTGTTGCGACTTTGTCATCAAAATTAAAAGCAATAGATGTTCAAAAGGCTGCAAATAAAAGTATTTTGGCAAATGCCGAGGCTAGTGTAAACACTGCTGAAAATGCGCTAAAACAGGCAAAAAATGAGCTTGCTCTCAAAGAGTCTGGAAGCACATCAGAGGCTGTCGCTACACAGATGTCACGTGTTACAGCCGCACGGGCTGCCAAAGAATTAATACAGGCACAGATAAATACGATGACACTTAAGTCTCCAATAAACGGAATTGTCACAAAACAAGACCTTCGAAAAGGTACTTTCGTTCAAGGTGGTCTTCAGGCGGTTTCAATTGTTTCAAAGAATTCATATGAAGTGGAAGTTTTTGTTACCGAAATTGATATTGCAAAAGTATCTGTTGGCGACAATGTAAAAATCACGCTTGACGCATATACCGACGAAGATATTTTTCCTGCGCAAGTGGTATCAATTGATCCAGCAGAAACTATGATTGAAGGAGTGGCAACATACAAAGTTATTATTTGTTTTTTGGATAACGAGGACGTGCGTATAAAATCTGGTATGACTGCGAACGCTAAAATATCTACTGATGAAAGAAAAGAGGTGCTTGCTGTTCCAATACGAGCAATAATAACGGAAGATTCTCAAAAATATATTCGAGTACCAGATGGTAACGAAATGAAAAAAATACCTGTTGAAATTGGTATGAAGGGTTCTAGCGGTTATGTTGAAGTTATAAGTGGAGTTGAAGAAGGGGAAACAGTGATTACCTTTGTTCGCAATTAATATAATCTATGGCACTTATTGAAGTAAAAAACATTGCCAAGGTATATGGGATGGAAGAAAATTTGACGTATGCACTCCGAGACGTCTCTTTTTCAATTGAAAAAGGAGAATTTGTTTCACTCATGGGTCCGTCTGGTTCAGGTAAATCAACTTTGCTTCATATCCTAGGTTTTTTAGACAGACATACTTCAGGAACTTATCTTTTTGACGGTAAAACAATAGACGATTACTCACCAAATGAATTGGCACATGTGCGTAATAAAAAAATGGGATTTGTTTTTCAGCAGTTTAATTTGTTGGCGCGAGCCTCAGTTCTAGAAAATGTAAAATTACCGCTCCTGTATTCGGAAGTAGAAAAATCATTATGGGACAAGTTGGCTAAAGACAAAATTGAAGCGGTAGGCCTTACTCACAGGATGAACCATACTCCAGCGGAGCTTTCTGGTGGAGAAAAGCAACGTGTTGCGATAGCCCGTGCTTTGATTAATGACCCAGATATTGTTTTTGCCGATGAACCGACAGGTAATCTTGATTCAAAAACAGGGAAGGATGTTATGGAAATTATTCAAGATTTAAATAAAAATGAAAAAAGAACTATCATTTTGATTACTCACGAAACGCAAACTGCAGAACATGCCAAACGGATTATACGTGTTTATGATGGTGAAATAGAAAGCGATAACGTTGTCCAAAATCGACGTTGGGCTAGTGATGGATTTAAGAAATAATTTTTATATGAATATCAAATATAGCGTTAAAACAGCATATAATAGTCTTCTTTCAAATAAGTCGCGTTCTTTTTTGACGATGTTAGGAATTATTATTGGTATATCCGCAATCATACTCATTGTTTCTATAGGAAAGGGTGCAGAGCGACTTATTCTGGACCAAGTTGAAGGAATGGGTGCTGACATGCTTGTGGTTCGACCGGGGAAACAGCCGACTGGACCATCCGAAATGGCCAATACTCTTTTTTCTGAATCTTTAACTAAGGGAGATATTGAAGCGTTGAAGATAAAAAATAATGTTCCAGACTTGGTATCAATAGCACCAGCTGTAGTGGTTACAGGGAGTGTTTCCTACCAAGGGGAAACATATCGTCCAACAATGATGGGTTGGTCTGCGGAATTTATGAGCGACATGCTTAATATATATCCAGAAAGAGGAACTATTTTTGGTGATGAGGAAATAGAACAATTAGCACGTGTCGTTGTGATTGGAACAAAAGTAGAAGAGGAGTTGTTTGGTGAAGACAGTGCTTTAGGTAAAAATATTAGAATTAAAGATCAGATTTTTCGTGTTATTGGAATATTTCCAACACATGGTCAAGCTATGTTTTTTAATGTTGACGAAATTGTGTTAATGCCATATTCAACAGCTCAAACATATTTATTAGGGATTAATTATTATAACGAAGTAACAGTACGCGTCTCGGATCCTGACAATATAGACCGTGCTAAATATGACATAACGGCAACCTTACGTGATCGACATAATATTTCTGATCCAGACGACGACGATTTTTTTGTTGAGTCACAACAGGGTGTTATTGAACAAATAGGAACAATTTTAAATGTCCTCACCCTTTTTCTTTCTTCTGTTGTGGCAATTTCTCTTGTGGTTGGAGGAATTGGAGTTATGAATATTATGTTAGTTTCGGTAACTGAGCGTACAAAAGAAATTGGTTTAAGAAAAGCAATCGGGGCGACAGATAATGACATTCTTTTTCAATTTCTTCTTGAATCGACAATGCTCAGTTTTGCCGGGGGCGTTATTGGAGTTCTGCTCGGTGCTTCTTTGGCAGTATTAACATCAATAGTATTGTCATATGCCTTGAGCGACTCTTGGAATTTCTCTTTCCCCGTTTTTGCTGCATTACTTGGAGTCGCCGTTTCTTCTGCGGTAGGGATTGTTTTTGGTCTATATCCAGCACGTAAAGCTGCTCAAAAGAGTCCGATTGAAGCACTGCATTACGAATAAAAGACTTTGTTACTCATTCCATATAATTTTCTAGTTTTCTTTGCAAACAATTTTTTTTGAAAGTAAAATAACTCATTGTAAAAAAATTAGCATTCAGAATTTTAAAAAAAGAGTGTATTAAAACACATGTTATCTTTTTTTTTCGTGTTATAATAAAATGTATAAAAATAATCTTTTATACTAGAAATAAAAAGTATGAGTAACCTCGAACCAATAACAAATTTTAAAACTAAAAATCAAAAAGATAATTCATCCACCAGTGATTTAAGAGACCCTAACATTATTTTTCCTACATCAAGAAAAGAGTCGGATTTTACAACTGTCTCAGAAATTATTGATAATCAAAAAAAAATTAGTCCCATAATGTTGAGAAGTTTCAACAAAGATCTTTCTGAGGCAATGGATAAAAAGAAAGATTCAGTATCTATCTCTGCAAAAGAGAGAAAGACCAATCAAATACCAGTAGCAACTAAAGCAGAGATTGATTCTCTAAAATCTTCTTTAAATTCTGGAAAGGAAGGAGCTTTTTTGTCTTCTTTGTCTTCCTCTCCAAAAATATTTGGTACACCAAAAATAGAGGAAGCAATCAACAAAAAAGCTAAAGATTCTATTCCTCCTAAGGTTCTGGATTTAA
>Ga0265294_10010946_pt1 | contig 10253 bp, 5 predicted proteins | sample MunlanPumphouse3_FD_192504 | JGI IMG/M metagenome (GOLD analysis project Ga0265294, IMG submission 192504) | Groundwater microbial communities from a municipal landfill in Southern Ontario, Canada - Pumphouse #3 | ecosystem: Environmental > Aquatic > Deep subsurface > Groundwater | place...
AAAGGATGGTTCTCGCCATCCTAGCTTGGCCGTTATTTTGGTTGGACAAAGGGATGATTCTAAATTGTATGTCTCTTTAAAAGAAAGGTCCGCTAAAGAGGTGGGTATTGATTCTAGTCTTTATTTGATAGATAAAAATGAAGATGAAAAAAATATTATAGATACTATTAAATTTTTAAACCAAGATAAAAACATTGATGGAATTTTGGTTCAATTACCACTGCCTAAAAAATTTAATACTGATAAAATTTTGCAAACAATTTCTCCCAATAAAGATGTAGATGGTTTTAGTTTAAGTGATAATAAATTATTTTTTTCTCCAGTTATGATGTCTATTAAGTATAGTTTGGAAGAAATTAAAAAAGATTTAAAAGGAAAAAGAGCTTTTTTGTTTTTTAATTCGGATATTTTTAAAAAAGAAGTTCAAGAGTTTTTAAAAAAAGAAGAAATAATTCTTTCAGCTATTTCTAGTCAAGAATTTCAAGAGATTAAAAAAGATAATAAAAAATTAAAAGAGTTGCAAAAAAATATTAAAGAATGTCAAATTTTGATTAGTGCTGTTGGGGCCCCAGAATTTATTAATAAAGATTTTTTAGCAGACGATATGATTATTATTGATATTGGAATAACTAAAAAAAACAACCAGGTTTTGGGTGATATAAAACATTCTGATACAGAAAAATTATCTGGATATATTACTCCGGTGCCAGGGGGCATTGGACCTCTTACCGTTGCTTGTTTATTAAAAAATGTTTTAAAGGCTTTTATGTATGGAAAATAATTCCCTAGATATAAATAAAATAAAAGAATTGTTAAAAAAATATTATGGTTTTTCTGATTTTCGATTAGGCCAAGAGAGGGCTATTTTAAATATTTTAAATAAAAAAGATTCAGTTGTTATTATGCCGACTGGTGGAGGTAAATCTTTAATTTTTCAATTACCATCGTTGGTTTTAGATGGAGTAACCATTGTTGTGTCTCCCTTAATCGCCTTAATGAAAGATCAAGTTGACTCTTTAACTAAGTTAGGAATTCCTGTTACTTTTATTAATTCTTCCATTTCTTTATCAGAAACTAATGAAAGATTAGAACAAATAAAAAATGGTTTTTATAAAATAGTTTATGTAGCTCCGGAGAGATTTTATAACCAATCCTTTATTGAGGCTTTAAGTAGTATAAAAATTTCTTTATTTGCCATTGACGAAGCTCATTGTATTAGTCAATGGGGGCATGATTTTAGACCTAGTTATTTAAGATTAAAAAGTGTAATTGATTTTTTAAAAAATCCGCCAGTAGTAGCTCTAACAGCCACGGCCACAATTGATGTTCGAAATGATATTGTTAAACAATTAAATTTAAAAGACCCCGACGTAATTGTAACTGGATTTGCTCGAGAAAACATTCAATTTGGTGTAATTCAAACTTCAACTAATCGTAAAATAGATTTTATTTTAGAGGCTATTTTGGGATCTCCGGAAGGATCGGGAATTGTTTATGTAGGTACCAGGGCTAAAGCTGACGAGGTTTTAGAAAAATTATTAGAAAACGGAATTGAGGCTGTGGCTTATCATGCCGGGATGGATTCCGATAGTCGAGAGTGGGTACAAAATAATTTTATGAGTGGTAAAGCTAAAGTAGTAGTTGCTACAAATGCTTTTGGTATGGGTATAAATAAAAAAGACATTCGCTTTGTTATCCATAATGATTTGCCAGGGACAATCGAAGCTTATTATCAAGAAGCTGGTCGAGCCGGTCGAGATGGTCTGCCTAGTTTTTGTTTACTTTTATATTCTCCCAGCGATAGATATTTAAGAGAGTTTTTTATAAAAGGAGATAATCCTGAGCCAGAATTAATTGTTAAGATTTATGAAAAGCTTTTAGAAAAAGAAGATTCTTTAGAAAATAATTTTAATAAAACAATTTTAATAACTTATTCAGAATTAGCTAAAGACCTATCAGAGAATGTCCCAGAAATGGCTATTGGCACAGCTTTAAAAATACTAGAAAAAGAGGGTTATCTTTCTCGTCCCAGTGAAAAAAGCGGCAATGCTTTTTTAAAATTTAAAGCTGATTTTAATGCCTTGTTATCAGCCCTAAGTTCTAGAGCCAAGGTTCAAATAGGGGCTTTAAATAAAATTTATGATTATTATAAAGAAAAATTAAATGAGGGAGTAGATGTTAACTTAGAAGAGTTATCTTCCTTTATTAATATAAAAAAAGACTCTATTTTAAGATTAATAAAAAAATTATTAGAAAAAGATTTAGTTGAATATCGTCCCCCGTTTAGAGGAACGGAAATTAGAATACTAAAAAGAGTTGAGTCAGAAAAACTAAATCTAGATTTTAAATCTTTGTCGGAAAAATTAAAAAACGCCGAAAAGAGATTAGATGAAATGGAAAATTATACGTATTTTTCCGGTTGTCGACAAGCCTATATATTAAGATATTTTGGTGAAGAAAATGTTAAAAATTGTGGAAAATGTGATCAATGTTTGCGGGGCTTTTCAGACCAAGAAGATAGTTTTGAGCCAATGAGAAATTTTAGACATAAAGAATATTTAATTTAGAAATTTTTAAATGAATAAACAAGCTGAAAAATTTTTATTAAAAATTGTTTCCAGTGGTTATGAAGATATTGCCGAGTCTTTTAACGAAACCAGAAAAAAACCAATGAAGTCTTTCGTTTATGATATTGTTGAAAAATTACCTATTAAAAGTGGTGATAAAATTCTAGATATTGGTTGCGGCAATGGTCGCTTTCTAGATGTTTTAATGACTAAAAAAAATAATATTAATTGGAGTTATTTGGGCCTTGATAATAGTGCTAAATTAATTAAATATGCTCAAGATAAATATAATAATAAGTTTGAGGTAATTAATATTATTGATTTAAAAAAAATCAAAGAAAATAATTTTAAATATATTTTTAGTTGGGCGGCTTTTCACCATTTGCCTGGAAATAATTTAAGATCAAAGTTTTTAAAAGATATTTATAACTTAATTAGTCCAGAAGGATTTTTTGTTTTTAGTGTGTGGAAATTAAGAAATAGAAAAAATTTTTTTGGATTAAGTTTAAAATCTTTTCTTGAGCAAATTTTGCAAGGAAGAATTCTTGATTTTGGAGATTTGATTTTTAATTGGAAGGGCGACAAAAATGGCAAAATTAGACCTCGGTATTATCATGCTTTTTCCAAAAAAGGTTTATTAAGATTAATTTCTAAAACTAATTTTAAAGTAGAGAAATTTTTAGAGGATGATTTTAATTATTATTATATTTTAAAAAAATAAAACTTATGTCTTTAATTTGTTCTATTTCTGGAATTAGAGGAACTATCGGCCCGGGGCCAGATAATTTAAATCCGGAAAATTTAGCAAAATTTATTATCGCTTTTTCAAAAAGCTTATCTTTAAATAAAAAAAATAATAAAAAATTAAAAATAGTTGTTGGAAGAGACGGGCGTATTAGTGGAGAAATGTTTTTGGGTTTAACTATAAATATGTTAATTTCTTTAGGGGTTGATGTTTTAAATTTAGACATGGCGACAACACCAACTATCGAAATGGCGGTAATTTTAGAAAAGGCTGATGGGGGTATTATTATTAGTGCTTCGCACAATCCTAAAGAGTGGAATGGTCTGAAATTATTAAATAATAAGGGAGAATTTTTAAATAAAAAAGAGGGGCAAAAAATATTAGAAGAAATAGATAATAAAGAAATAAATTTTGTTGAGATTAATAAATTGGGCCAAGTAGAAAATAATTTTTCTTATCATAATAAACATATTTTAGAAATATTAAAATTGCCTTTAGTAAATACAAATAAGATAAAAAAATCTAATTTTAGGGTTGTGGTTGATGGCATAAATTCGGTTGGAGCCTTGGTGGTTCCAGAGCTTTTAAAATCCTTGGGCGTTAAAAATATTATTAATATTAATAGCGATATTAAGGGAAAATTTAATCATAATCCAGAGCCAATTGATAAAAATTTAAAACAATTATGTTCGGCTGTAAAAAATAATAAAGCTGATTTAGGGATAGCTGTTGATCCTGATGTTGATCGTTTGGCGATTATTGATGAAAAAGGTTCTCCTATCGGAGAGGAATATACTTTGATCTCTATAGCTAATTACGTTTTAAAAAACTTTTATATTTTTAAAAATAAATATAATAAAATTAGTGTCTCTAATTTATCGTCATCAATGGCCTTAAAAGATGTTTCCTTTTTAAGAGGAGGAAAGTATCAAGTTTCTGCGGTAGGAGAAATAAATGTAGTTGAAAAAATGAAAAAGAATAAGGCCGTGATAGGCGGCGAAGGAAACGGAGGCGTAATTTATCCAGAGCTTCATCATGGGAGAGATGCTTTGGTTGGAATAGCTCTGTTTTTAAGTTATTTATCTTTAGAAAATAAGACTTGTTCAGAAATAAGGAAATCTTTGCCAAATTATTTTTTATTAAAAGAGAAAATAGTGCTTAATAATAAAATTAATTTAGATAAAATATTATCAAAAATAGAAAACAAATATAGATTTGAAAAAATAATAAAAATAGATGGAATAAAAATTATTTTTAAAAATAAAAAAGCCTGGATTCATTTGAGAAAATCAAATACTGAGCCGATTATTAGAATATATTGTGAAGCCCCCAACAAAAAAGAAGCTTTAAAAATTTTTTCTGATTTAAATTTATTTATTAATAACTTTATTTAATTAAAAAAATATGAATAAAATAATAATTTTAGCTGCTGGAAAAGGTTCAAGAATGAAATCTGATTTACCAAAAGTTTTATTTCCGATAAATGGTCGTCCGATGATAAAGTATCTATTAGATTCAGTTTTTTCTTCCCAAATAGATAGCTCCCCTATAGTAGTGGTTTCTCCTGAAAACAAAGATATTATTAAGGAAAACATCGATGAATATCCAGTTAATTTTGCTGTTCAGCCTGAGCCATTGGGCACTGGTCACGCTGTTTTAAGCGCTAAAGATTTAATTCCCAATGATAGTGATAATGTTTTAGTTTTATACGGAGACCAACCTTTTATTAGTCAAAAATCAATTAAAAAAATATTAGAAAATCATGAAAGCCAGGTTTCTATGATGACGGTTAAGCTTAGCGATTTTGCTGAGTGGAGAAAAAACTTTTTTCATTGGGGTAGAATTATCAGGGAAAATAATGAGATAAAAGAAATAATCGAGTTTAAAGACGCTAGTGATAAAATCAAAGAGATAAAAGAAGTTAATCCGGCTGTTTTTTGTTTTAATAAAGACTGGTTGATAAAAAATATTGAAAATTTAAAAAATAATAATAATCAAAAAGAGTATTATTTAACAGATTTAATTAAAATGGCCTTTGAGCAAAATGTAAAAATAAAACCATTATTTATTGATGCCAGAGAGGCTATTGGAGTTAATAGTCCAGAAGAATTAGATATTGCTCGAAACCTAATTAGTTAATTTTTATGAAAGATTTTTTTAAAGCAATAATTTTAGTGGCTGTTTTTTATGGGTTAATACTTTTTTCTTTAATATGGTTTAATAAGGGAGAAAAAGATTTAAAAACTGTGCCTTATGTCCAAGAATTTTTTGATATTATTGGTTTTTTTTCAGAAAATATGAATAAAAATTCAGTAGGGGGTTGGGAAAATTTTCATTTTTTAGATAGAGAAAAAGCGGAAAATGAAAATCTTTTACCGAGTAGTTCTGAAGGATGGGAAAATTATTTAAATAATTAGTTTTTATTATTTACTTTTAGTTTAGATTATGTTAAAATCGTTATATAAAAACAATTATCTTTTATATCTTTATGTTTTATAAAAAAAACAAAGTTCGTAGATTTATTTTTTCTTCTCTTTTTTCTCTTTTTATTCTTTTTTCTCTTTTTATTTTTTCAAATTTTGCCTTAGCTAGTGATGTCGTTGGAACTGATTTTATTAAAAATGATATTGTTTTGTCAGGCGCAGATCCTAGAACGATAGCTACTAGAATAATTAATATTTCTCTTAGTATTCTAGGGATAGTTGCCGTTTCAATTGTTATTTATGGTGGTTTTATTTGGATGACGGCCGAAGGCAATGAAGAAAGAATTTCTAAAGCTAAGGGGGTATTAAAAGCTGGAGTTATTGGTCTAGCAATTGTTTTGGCTTCTTGGGGAATAGCCTCATTGGTTTTAAATAAATTAGGAGGGGCTACTGGAGTTTCTCAGCATACCTGTATAGAAGGAGATTCAAAACCTTGTGGTTGTAACGGAGATTCTTATTGTGATGAAAATGGTAATTGGGGGTCTTGTATTGGATCCGATTGTACAATAGGTAGCTTGGGGTCAACTTGTAATTATTTGGGAGCGGTTTGTAATCCCTTTGAGGCTACTTGTAATCCTGGCTTAGTCTGTGATAGTGATTGTATTTGCCAACACGATGGGCAGGGAGACCCTTGCGATGAAGGTCCTATGTGTGGGGACACAGGGGAAAATGCCTGTTTGGATAATTTATTTTGTGATCAATCTTCTTCTTGTACTTGTCAGCCGATAGATCCAAATGACGAAGAATATTCTGAGATAAATGAGCCTTGTAATGATGGGGGCTCTTGTGATGATGTTAATAATTCTTGCAACCCTAACCACGGACTAAGCTGTAACTCAGATTCTTGTACTTGTGTTGGTAATCCGATTATAACTAATATTAGTCCTCGCGGAGGTTTTTGTGAAAATTTACCAGACATTCCTTGTTCTAATGACGAAGATTGTGAGGGGGGTGTCTGTAATATTAGCTCTCCCAATGGAGCTTTAGGTAATTTAATTACAATTTCAGGTTATAATTTTGATGAATATGATTCCGAGGTTTCTAAAGTTAATTTCATTTTTAATGAAGATATTGAAGAAGGAGAAGAAACAATTACTGCTCAGATTCCCGGAGATTTAAATGCAACTTGTGGTGATTCTTGGGACAATGAACAAATCATAGTGGTAATTCCTTCTAATGCCCCTTTTGTGGCTGGAGATCAATTAGAAATAGAAGTTATTACTAAGCTTAATAAAATTGATAGAAGTCGGGATGAAAATGGTCCAGAATTAGATTTGTTAACAATAAACAATATTTCTAGACCAGGTCTTTGTGGAATTAGTAATCCTAATTTAGAAGGCTTATCAGAGGGGAAAATGAATGATAAGCTTTTTTATTATGGTTTAAATTTAAATAGCAGTAAGGCCTATTTTGGAAACTCAGTAAATAATGTAGTTGGTTTTTCTCCTAATAATTTTAGCGACGATGAGGGCCTAGCCTTGGTACCTGGTTTATCTAGCGGAAAGGTTAGTACTTTTGCTAAAAAATCTTCAGTTTTTAGTAATTTTGTAGATTTCAAAAAATTACCTGAACCGCCACAAGGACCTTCTATTTCTTTTTTTGAACCAACTAGTGGTTCTTCTGGCCAATATATAACCTTATATGGTAGTGGCTTTGGAAACTATAAGGGGATTAGTGATATTTATTTTTTAGCTGATGGGGTTAGTGTTTTAGCTGATTATAATTTCCCTGCAGTTTGTTTACAATCAATTTGGTCTGATAATCAATTATTAATTAAGGTTCCAGAAAATATTGACGATGGAGAATATAATATTGTGGCTCAAATAGGAAGTTGGGAAGAAATTATTTCTACTCAAGTTTTTTCCGCTAGTTCTAGCATGATTTTAAAACCTAGCTTATGTAAAATTAGTCCAACTTCTGGACCGCATAACTCAACTGTTAATTTATGGGGAGAATATTTTGGTGAAGAATCTTTAGCTATTTTTAGTGATAATAAGAGTTCCAGCAACTCTGATGTTTTGTCGGAAAATGGAGCTGATCGAATTGTAGTTAATGTTCCTCAGGAGTCTATTTCTGGCCCAGTCAAAGTTTCTCGAAATGGATTGTCTGGAAATAGTTTGAATTTTTCAATTGGAGTATGTACTTCGAATGATGATTGTCCCAATAATCATAGTTGTTGTGGTAATAATACTTCTGGGGCAGGCACTTGTGTTTCTAATATTAATGATTGTGATGCCGGATCTCCAGATAATTCAGTTTTTGAATGGAATTTTACAACTGGACTAAGTACTGCTAATCCGTCTTATCCAGGTGATGAACCCTATAGTTGTAATAGTTATAATTTTTGCCCAGAAGGATATATTTGTCCAAATTCTCCTGGTGTTTGTTCTAATTATGCTGGAGGACAAAATTATTTGACAGCTGGCTCTTGTGATGAAACTTGTAATAGTATAGATTATTGCGATAATACTGATGAAAATACTAATAATGATTGTTTTTATGAAGGAGAGAGTTCAGATAAATGTGTTTTATACAGTTATGATTGTTCTTTAAGTAAAAACGTAGAATATAGTTTAGACGAAAGCGTTGGAACTACTACTAAAAATGCAGTTTGTAAAAATTATAATATTAATGGTCAAAGTAGAAATTATTATGAAATTTCAGTTAATTCTAATTGTCCAACTATAGATGGAGTTGTCTGGACTATGATTTCTCCAGGAAGATGCGTTGACACTAATGAGGTTAATAGCAGTGAAGATAATTCTACTTGTTTCCTTTGTCCTTCTAATAATTTATCTTGCCAGATGGATCCAGACAAGAATGTTTTTGGAAGTTGTGTTTCTGATCGTCTTTGCCAAGGTGATTTTAGTTGTCTAAATGGTCAATGTCAAAAAGAGGATCCAGCCTCTTGTCAATGTTGTTGTGATAAAGATGAAAATAATGCTGATAATGAAAATATTAACCCGGCTTGTTGTGCTCCGCTAACCTGTGATTACTCTTGTGGTGTTAGTGCTAATTCTCCGGCTAATGATGATTATAGTTATGGACTATGTTCTGGTTGTAATGTTCTTAATCTTGATTATTCTTCCAGCACAAACATTCTTGATTCAGATTATTCTTTAAATGACTCAGCTTGTAATTGTTTAGGAATCTCTGGAAAATATTGTGAGGTTAATGATGTTTACCCAACTGGAGCTTGTCTAGATTGTTCGGCTTTACAATTTGAAGAAACTTGTCGAGCTCATAGTTCTAGCTGTTGTTGGGATTCAGTTGATAATTTTTGTCGAAGTGGGGTTAGTGATTCTAGTGTTTGGGGAATCAACCCAAGCAATAATATAGGTCTTTGCCCCTATTATGGCTGTGATCCTGATGACATAACTAATTGTGACAGCTTAAATCCAACATTAAATACAAATAATACTTATCCAACAATATACTCCAGTTTGTATTTATGTGATGTTGGTTGTGAAAGAAATTGTAATCAATTTACTTCTTTAGATGAGTGTTCGGCTGTAAATAATTGTTGTTGGGATGCTACTTTAGAGTCTTGTAAAGCAGGAACTCCTTTTGATGAAGGAGGTAATAATCCTGGAGAATGTAAATATTTTACTTGTTCAGATCCAGTAAATGAAATTTGTTTATTTACTACTGATTCGACTAATGGTAATTATCCTAATTTTTCTGATTTAGAGTCTTGTGAGGCTGTTTGCAAAGAAGCTTCTCTTGGAGATAATTTATATTGTTCTCAAACTGCCTCAACTACAGATGCCTCAGTTTGTGACAGTAGTGTTTGTAATCAACTCGATTGTTTAACTGAAAGTGGTTCACTGGGTGGATCTATTGATGATTGTGGAACTTGTTGTTGTAATCCTTCGGCGACAATAGATAAATGTGGACAAATAAATAGCAGTTTAACTTGTTTACCAAATAAAGGGCTTTGTACTGGAGATAATCGTGGTTTATGTTGTGGATGTTCTTCTGATGCTAGCTGTGTAGGAGAATCAGCTTCGCCTGATTTTGTTGGTTGCGCCCTAGATACTTGTTGTAAGGCTCGTCCTCAAATTGAAGAAGATTTGTCTAAAAATGCTGGTCTTAGCGTTTTTCCAGAACATCGAAGTCTTGATGTTTGTCGAAATAGTGTGATCGAAGTAAATTTTGATCAACGAATGGACGTCACTAGCTTAGAGGGGAATATATTATTATTAGAAGAAACTTCAGAAACCTGTTCTCCGGGGACATATTTTGTTGGCCAAGCTGATTTAAATAACGACAGGACTATTTTAAAACTTATTAAAAATATTTTTAATAAATCGTTTAATGCTTTGGCTAGAGTTTTTGGAAAAACTGCCTTAGCTCTTCCTTTATCTTATAAAAATTATTGTTCTGTTTTAGGAACAATTGATTTCGAGCATTTAGCTGACAATAAAACTAAAGCATATTTCAAGCCAAACAATTTAT
>Ga0265294_10010947_pt1 | contig 10252 bp, 8 predicted proteins | sample MunlanPumphouse3_FD_192504 | JGI IMG/M metagenome (GOLD analysis project Ga0265294, IMG submission 192504) | Groundwater microbial communities from a municipal landfill in Southern Ontario, Canada - Pumphouse #3 | ecosystem: Environmental > Aquatic > Deep subsurface > Groundwater | place...
TGATACGTTCATTTGATGAGCGGTCTCATAATTACCTGGGGTATGCACTGGTCATAAACGGATTTGTTGACGATGTTGAGCGAGAATTCTCAATAGGCATCGGTAAGGCTGCCCAAAAGAAACATGAGTTTAGGGTTGGAGATGAGATAACCGGCGAATGTGTACCAGTTGCAGATGAAAGAATGGAGCCGGTGGAGTTTTATAAAGTATCAAAATTAAAGAAGAACGGCCATGTTGACCATCCACCCACCCCTCCACCATGGGAAACCATACCACCAGATATTGAAGTTTACAGGGAGAGGGGACACCGGCGATTGGCTGCCAGGACTTATGACAGTAAATGCACCAGCTGTATTTGGGGGTGCCGGATGCCGGTGGAGATTATTATCGACCATTGGAATCCAGAAAAGCGCAAATACAGGTTTGAAACGTTCTGTTATGGACCTTTATCCTGCAAGGTTTATAAAGCGGGGCCGACAAGGAAGGTTGAAGGCAGAAAGGGTATGGTATATGAAGAGGAAGACTGGGTAGATGAAGAGGCTGTAGGGCATAGGGAGATGGATGAGTAACAATTGGGGGCAGGTTACTGGGGAAATTGCTACAGACTTGGAAATAAACAAAGCCGGGTAAAAACCCGGCTTTGGTGAACCTGATAACAGCACGGAACTTAATTGTATTAAGACAATCCTGTCTATCGTCCGTAATAATTTACATGAAAATGGTAAATGGTAAGGTGCAATTCGTCCGAACTATTTGCAATTTCCAGTTGCTGCCGTATAGGCAAAGGTAGTATACGCTCTACCGGGCGGTGTTCACACTGCTGTTACCCGGGTTGCACCCGGTTTAGTAATAACCTTTATTATAGGTATTTAAGACTCCAGGCCTTCCAGGTAGGGACTGGCGTCAAACTCAAGCTGTACGGCTTGATTAGCTTTATCAATAGCAATAGACAGGGCATTTACCTGTCGTTCCAGTTTTTTAGCCTGGTGCTGGTAGAATGCCGGATCATAGGTGACCCGGGCCAACATATCGGAGCCAGAGCCAAAAGATCTAAAATTAACTACGGAATGGACATTGGGGTTCTCCCGGGCCATTTGCCGGTACAGGTTAAGGCGTTCACGAAATTGTTTGGCCAATTCCAATGCTTCCGCAATGGATAGTTTATCATAACCTTCTATTTTCCAGGCTACCAGAGCTTGATGATTGGCCAGATCGCGGGCTACACGAAGCCGGCGCAAATCTCCTTCCACTTTGTCCATATCCTTCAGTATCTCGTCCACTTTACGGGGCGGCATTACCGGGGTTTCTCCTTTTACATAAATTACTTTCAAACTGCTATCCAGTTCCTGGCGCAGTTCCGCCAGGCGATTTCTTATTGATGCCTCCAGAGGTTGAGCCATGGACAGACTAATCATGTTTACATTTCCCTCCTTATTTTCCCAATACGAAGGCTTTAAACACAGGAACAGCTTATAATCGAATCAACATACCTTAGGACGTAATGAACACTCCAGAGGTTCCAGGATATGTAAGAAATAATGAATTACCCTCATGGTTGGGTTCATAGCACAGCTTTTGGTTTTGTTGTTCAATATGCGTCTTTCAAAATGACCAGGTACCTACTTTTAAAAGAAAAGGAATTTGTCTTTTTAATATAGAAGATAATTACATCAGCAACCATGAGAGGATTTAGAGGTCTGGTGTTTCACTTAATATAAATGAGAACAATTGTTCTGAATATGATATAATATGCTAAAGACCCGGGAAAAAGTTTGAGGAGGTATAGTATGAATAAACCAACTGCTACATTATTCAGTTTTGAAACGGATTGTACGGTTGATATGGCAGTAATGGATAACCTGGCTTACTTACATAAGATTCCTGATGAATCGATTCATTTAATTGTCACCTCCCCCCCCTATAATATTGGTAAAGAATACGAAAAGAGAGCATTATTAGAACACTATATTGCTGATCAAGCGGCTACTATTGCAGAATGTGTGAGAATACTTCATCCTAATGGTAGTTTGTGCTGGCAGGTGGGTAATCATATTAGACCGGATAAAGAGATTATCCCATTAGATGCTGTATTATATCCACTTTTTAAAGAACACAATCTTATAATGAGAAATCGAATTATTTGGCATTTTGAACATGGTTTACATTGTAAATATCGTTTTTCGGGTCGATATGAGACAATAATGTGGTTTACAAAATCATCCGATTACACCTTTAATTTGGATGCAGTAAGGGTTCCTTCTAAATACCCGGGCAAAAAATACTTTAAAGGGCCAAGAAAAGGACAATATTCGTGTAACCCGTTAGGCAAAAACCCTGGAGATGTTTGGGTTATTCCCAATGTAAAAGCTAATCATTGCGAAAAAACCATTCATCCCTGCCAGTTTCCGGTTGAATTAGTGGAAAGATTAGTTTTGGCGTTAACCAACGAAGGTGATACGGTATTGGATCCTTATCTGGGTGTTGGCAGTACAGTAATTGCAGCTATAAAAAACAATCGTAGTGGATGTGGTTGTGATACCATCGCTGAATATATTGAGATAGCCTGGGATAGAGTTAACCAGTACTGGGAAGGAACACTAAAAACCCGACCGATGGATAGACCGATTTACGATCCCACTTTGCCTGGAGGTGGACAATATGAGGATAGAGATATATAGCTACAGGTTTGCCCAAGAGATTTTACAACATAGTAAATATGAAAATGGTTGGAATGAAATAATAGATGTTATTTCTAATGCGCCCCTTTTTGTTTATCCGGGAAAATCCAGGAGAAACCCAAGACTTGATGTAGTACAGCAGGTTATGAATACATATTTTGATCGCAGATTGTCGGTAGACTTGGGTTGGGAGTATCATCCCCTTGCAACTGATATTCGTAATTCAGGTTTAAAGGCGGATTTTCGCAAAACATTTGATGATCTGACCATCCAGGTCGAAGTGCAATTTGGAAATGCGGCCAGGTGGTATTCTGACATTTTTAAATTTCAAACCGCTTATTCTCAAAGTATGATTAATTTTGGGCTTTGTGTAATTCCAACAGCATCACTTGCACGAAGGATTGACTCCAATGTTGTCCAATTTGAAAGGACCAGGAGAGAATTACCATCTGCTGAATTATCAATTACCTTGCCAATAATATTAGCAGGTATTGAGCCAGATGATGATACCCCGGTAGTTGATATTTCGCAATGTCAATTTGAGTCAATCAAACATATTACAGGCACAGGTTATAATGAAAATAAATGGCGAATTGTACATGGATATTTAAGCGGTGTAGATATGCAGAATATCGGGCCTGAAAGTGATACTGGCCCAATGATAGCAATTGATGATAGCGAAGATGAATAATTTAGTAATGGTGGAGACGAGGGAATCCGAACCACTGACCCTTTCATTGCCCAATATAGGTTCTGTTGCTAATTAGGTATCATCTATTTTACCCCAAATATTGCGGCTTACCCCACCCGAATAAAATGTTCATACACCGGAGTTCAAATTAAATGAGCCCATCAATTATGATGGGCTCTTTTTGGGGGAGCTTTTTACCAATATCTATGCGGCAGCTTTAGTTAACTATCATATAGAGCGTCCAATGCCTCCATCCAGGTCTTTACCCATGCCGGGGCTTGCAGATAGAGATCTTCCGTGGCTTTGGTGGCCAAGAATGCGTTACAATATAAAGGTTGCTCCCTGAAGTAGATTTCGTATTCTGTCATTTCGATTTCACCTCTACATAAGTTAAATGATTAAGAGTATCTAATTGCCAGGAGGTATTACCCACGGTTATTGAGGACAAACATGACTTGGAGGGAGCCACAGTGTCGTAAGTTTGGAGAACCCTGTTTTTTTTCAAGCTGCCTAATTAGCGATCTTACAACTCCTGGTCCAGATTTTGAATTTCTTAGCTGCTTCAATCAGACTGTCTCTAAAATCAGGGTGAGCCAGGTTTATAATGCCTTCAGCACGTTCCCAGGTGCTTTTGCCTTTTAGATTGAACTTCCCGTATTCAGTAACAATTGTATAAGCAATAGAACGGGGAACAGTAACAATGGTTCCAGGAGCTAGCCCTGGTACTATTCTGGATTCGAGGGAGCCATCTTTCTTCGTTATTACGGAACTGAGAGCCACATAACCGCGGCCATCTTTAGAATCAAATGACCCAAGTATAAAATCCAACTGTCCTCCACTTCCGGAGATTTGGCGACCTATCGAAGCTTCAGAGGCAACCTGGCCAAATAAATCTACTTGGATAGCATTATTAATACAACACATGTTATCCATCCGGGCAATTAGATAAGGGTCATTGGTATAGTCGACTGGGAAAATAGCACAGGCCGGGTTATGATCCAAAAAATCATAAAGCTTTTTAGTCCCCATGGCAAAGGTATAAACCATCTTACCGGGATCTATGTTTTTATGTTTGCCGGTAAGCTTGCCTGCTTCATACATATCGACAAAGGAATCGACCAGCATTTCCGTGTGTACTCCCAGATCCTTGAGATCGGACTGTGCTATCATCTCTCCTACTAGATTCGGCATACCCCCAATTCCGAGTTGGAGACAATCTCCGTCCCTCATATCTTCCAGGATCAGTTCAGCTATTTTCCTGTCCGCATCGGTAGCAGCGACCGAGGGTATGTCAATAAGAGGAGGATTGTCAGGGCTTTCCACAATATAGTCAATATCAGAAATATGGATAGATTCGCCATAACCACCCAGGCAGACCGGGAAGGAAGTATTAACCTCTACCACCCTGGTTTTTGCACTTCTATTAATACACGAAGCCAATGAATTTGAAGTACTGACGTTAAAGAAACCATTCATGTCCATGGTCGTAACAGGTTGAAAAGATACATCTACCGGAGTATACCCCCGGTCATATATCTCTGGACCCTCATGATAGGTGATGGGGATATAATTGCACAGGTCCTGTTCTTGCATCTTGCGCGAGACTCCAGAAAAGTGCCAGTCATTTACGATAAAAGAACTTCTCTCCGGATCCACCTTGCAAACTTCGGGTAACCAGGTCATGGTAACCAGGCGAATCTTAACATCTTTCAATTCATCTTTGCGTTTAGCCAGGGCTGCGTCACAAGCCTTGGGTTGACAAACAAACTCTCCATATTGAACCCAATCACGTGATTTAACCAAATTAGCAGCTTGATCGGGAGGAATTAGCTTACTTTTATATTCCTCAATAATAGCTTTTGATGTAAAACTCAATTTATTTAACCCCCTAATATTTTTTCGGATTTAGCAGTCTTACTTTGAACCGATACAAAGCTTTTTCACCTCCTCAAATCATCCGAAGTATGTCAATGTCATATAGTTTTGTCATATGCAATTTGCATGCCAGGATGATTTTGATAACCAATCATATTGGGATTCATTGATGAAAAAGAAAACTAAGGATAAAATGAAAGAAAAAGAATAATAAATAGAAGAAAAATCGAAAGATATATAATGACAAAGGGGAGAATGCAATAATGGAAATTATCATTGACGAACATTGCGTTGAAGTCATTCCTGGTGAAACCATTTTAGAATTAGCACAAAGATCCGGTATTTATATTCCCAATCTCTGTTCCTCCAATGGTATTTGCTGTGAAAAAGGTTTATGCCGCCTATGTGTCGTGGAAATAAAAACTTCAAGCGGTGTTAAATTGGTAGAATCCTGTTCCTATAAGATAGCTGAGGAAATGAAGGTAAGGACCTCTACTCCTCTAATAGAGGGTATTCGCCATAGCATACTCAATTTGTTTATTGGAAAGGGGGATCTAACTCCAGGCGACCTTGCAGAACTGATCAACTTTGCTGAACAACATAATAGCGGGATAGACGAAACCGGCTATGCTTTATTTGTTTCTGCAGCCAAGGAATTACTCCCCAATATTTTCCAGAAGGGATTGGAGGATAACCCTCAACTGGCTTACATTATTGTTAATAAAGAAGGTATTATTCAAGAGATTAACCAGACTTACCTGGACATTATGGGAATAGATATTAATGATGCGTTAGGTGAGTATATACTCGATGTATTTCCCAATTCTGAACTTCTTAAAATATTGGAAACAGGAGATACTGACCAGGCTGCCTTTTGGACCGTTAATGGCCACGACTCAATTGTTAATCGCGTACCCATAGTTAGGGATGGGCAAATAGTAGGTGCTTTGGGATATAGTCTATTTTTGGACATGTCGGCAGCCCGAATATTTATAAAAACAATGCAGGAGCGAGGAAAAGAATTTAATGATTTCCTCCAGGGGTTATTGGAAAATCCTTATTTGGCCTATACAATTGTCGACCGTAATGGTTATATAACTGCTATTAATCAGGCTACCCTGGATATTCTTCAACTGGAAAAAGGGGATGCTATGGGTAAATATATTTTAGAGGTTATGCCCAATTCAGAGTTTCCCGAAATATTAAAAACCGGGAGGATTGACCGGGCAGAGCTCTACACTACCAACGGAAGGGACACCATAGTCAACCGCATGCCCATAACTCAGGACGGAGAGATTATTGGGGCTGTGGCGTATAGTCTTTTTCTCGATATGTCTGGAGCAAAACTGCTTACCCGACGTCTACAGGAAATGGAAAAACAGTTAACCCGTTATAAGGGAGAGATTAATGATATATATAGAGCCAAATGGATTATCAACGACCTGGTCGGAAACAGTCCGGCTTTTTCATGGATCCGTAATGTGATAGGGCGCATGTCCTTTACCACCTCCACGGTTCTTATAACGGGAGAAAGTGGAACTGGGAAGGAAATTGTTGCTCAGGCTATACATAATTCCAGTCATCTTAAACACGGTCCCTTTATTCGCGTTAACTGTGTGGCCTTACCCGAAAACCTTCTTGAATCGGAACTATTCGGTTATGAGGAAGGCGCCTTTACCGGGGCCAGGAAGGGAGGAAAACCAGGGAAATTTGAACTGGCCAGTGGAGGAACTATCTTTCTGGATGAGATCGGGGACATGCCTTTAACTATGCAAACTAAATTGCTCAGCGTTTTACAGGAAAAAGTGATCGAGCGGATTGGGGGAACCAAACCCATTCCTATTGATGTACGGGTTATCGCCGCAACCAACCGCGATTTAGAAGAAATGGTTGCAGAGGGCCAGTTTCGAGAAGATCTTTATTACCGGCTAAACGTTGTCAGGTTGGATCTGCCACCTTTACGCAACCGGATGGACGATCTCCCGTTGCTGGTAAACGACCTGATTAAGCGTATTAATAAAAAGTTGGGAACTAATATTACCGGTATTTCTCCCCAGGCTATGGAACAATTAGAGAGTTATGCATGGCCGGGTAACGTAAGAGAATTAGAGAATTTGTTAGAAAGAGCGGTTAACCTGGCTTTTATGAATCAGGAAACCTTTTTAAACATGACTCATTTTTTATCTCTTTTTAAATCGTCTTTGGGAGATAGTATTCAAATGGAATTAGGAGAATCGACTCTTCCTGATACTTTAGAAAAAATAGAAAGGGACATGATTAATGAGGCCCTGGCCAAAACTGGTGGAAATAAAAATCGGGCAGCCAAGATGTTAGGCATCCATATTTCAGCCTTATATCGCAGGTTAGACAAGTATGTACAGAAATGATTTTAAAATTATTGGGGAGACGAAATTTTAATCAGCCATTATTAATATAAATAAACATAAAACCCTCCGTTTATGCAAAAATCCTCCGTTTATGCAAAAAACCTCAATAAGCTTTCTCCTATCCTCATAACTCTGCCGTTTTTCTTCTGTGAATCAACAATAAATACCTCCGTTTATGCAAATCTTGTTTTCAGTCCAATGGTCTTTTTCTTAATTTGAACATTTAACAATGATTCGTTTTTGAAAAATATTTCGAGCTGTTTTTCTCATACCTCTGTCAAACCACTTTCATGCGCTTCTTGCATATTTCGTTAACATCCTCTTGTACAGCTAAATATGTCTACTGGGGAAGCAATTATCCGGACTCATTCAACTTGGCATACCATTTGCAGATGAATATGGTACATCATTATTCAATCATACTATTTTATGGGGGGTGTTGAATTAGAATCTAAGAATAATGGGCCACTGGATTATTAGAAGATATTGGGGAGGTTAAAATTTAATGAATATCAATAAAATCGCTGTATTAGGCGCAGGTACTATGGGAATGGGCATTGCCTGGGCAGTAGCTGGCGCGGGCAAGAAAGTCGTTCTTTACGATTTGAAACAAGAAATCGTTGACAAAACTATCGCTCGCATTGGCAAAGGCGTAGCAGGGGCAGAAGAAAAGGGAAAAGCTCCCGCTGGCACCAAAGATTTTATCCTTGGTAACATCACTGGCACTGCCAACCTGGAAGATATCAAAGACGTTGATATCGTAATTGAATCTGTTTTTGAGAGCATGCCGGTCAAGAAGGATGTATATGGCAAACTGGCCGCCGTTCTTCCCGACGATATTATCGTGGCCACCAACACATCTTCTCTTTGCATCACTGAAATTGCTGCTATCTACAAAAAACCGGAAAAGGTTATAGGTATGCATTTCTTCAACCCGGCAATGGTTATGAAACTGATAGAAGTTATCCCTTGTATGCAGACCTCTCAGGAAACTATCGACACCGTTATGGAACTGGCCAAGGCCATTGGCAAAAAACCGATCAAGGTTAAAGAAGGTCCTGGATTTGTTGTAAACAGAATACTCAGTCCGGGCATGAACGAAGCTGCTTTCATTTATCACGAAGGTCTGGCATCCGTAGAAGACATCGACACGGCTATGAAGCTTGGGGCAGGTTGGCCCATGGGTCCCTTGGCCCTGTGCGATATGGTTGGTGTAGATATCGCGCTAGAAGTCTGCAACGTTCTCTATGAAGAAACCGGAGATCCCAAATATCGCCCCGCTCCACCTCTTAAGCAAATGGTTCGCGCCGGCTGGCTGGGAAGAAAGACCGGTAAAGGCTGGTATGATTACAGCGCAAAATAGTTTGCTTAATAGGCAAACAAGGTGTAAGGGAAGGGAGTTAGGTCATGTCCTACAGAGATAAACAATATGAAACAATGCTTCTGAGCTTTGAGGATCCGGGTATTGCCATTATTAAATTTAATCGCCCCAAGGCTTTCAATGCGGTTAATCCTCAATTCCTTGATGAACTGTACGAAATCGCCGTGGGATGCCAGGAAGATCCTGAAGTTCGCTGCATGATTTATACCGGCGGAGACAGGGCTTTTGCCGCTGGAGCAGATATCAAAGCTGTGTCCAAATGCAACGCCTTTGAAGCCCGTGATTTTCTGGACAAGGTGCACAGAGCAATATTCGCCATAGAAGATAACCACAAACCCGCGATTGCTGCTATAAATGGTCTGGCACTGGGTGGCGGACTGGAAATCGTGCTGGCAACCGATATTCGCGTATGTGCCGATAATGCAACCATGGGACTGCCGGAAATCAATCTCGGTATCTATCCCGGCGGCGGGGCAACCCAGAGAATGCCCCGGAATGCCTCGATCTGCCAGGCTAAACAGTATGTCTTTACCGGAGATTTCTTTGATGCTAACACCGCTCTGAAGATGGGCCTGGTCAACATGGTAGTTCCTGCAGCCGAAGTTATGGATACCGCCAGGAAGATGGCCAAGAAAATAGCCAAGAAGTCAACGTTGGCTCTGAGAGAAGCCAAGCAGTCAATTAACAACTCCATGAACATGGATATCAAGTCTGGCTGCCGGGCAGAACAAATTGGATGGTCCCTGCTCTTCGCTGGTGAAGATCAGAAGGAAGGTATGACCGCATTCATGGAGAGCAGAGAACCTGAGTTCAAAGGTAAATAAGGTCGCTTTATAATGCTCTATTTTGATAAAGACATTTAAGGAGGTTATTTAATAATGGAAGTAAACGAAGTCGTAATGGTTAGCGCCTGTAGAACACCGATCGGTAGATTCGGAGGTGGCCTGAAAGATGTCAGAGCCAACGAACTATCCAAGATAACTGCTATTGAAGCTATAAAAAGGGCTGGTCTGGAACCTGATCAGATGGATGAACTGGTTCTGGGTATGTGCATGCATCACGGCAATGGCTCCCTACCCCCACGTGTCGTAGCTATGGAGATCGGCATGAGGCAAGATACCTCCGCCTGCGAGGTAAGCCAAAACTGTGCTGCTAGTATGAGAGCTACCGAGATTGCCGCTGCCAACCTGGCGTTGGGCAAGACCGATATCGCATTGGTAGTAGGAACCGAGAGTATGAG
>Ga0265294_10010949_pt1 | contig 10251 bp, 7 predicted proteins | sample MunlanPumphouse3_FD_192504 | JGI IMG/M metagenome (GOLD analysis project Ga0265294, IMG submission 192504) | Groundwater microbial communities from a municipal landfill in Southern Ontario, Canada - Pumphouse #3 | ecosystem: Environmental > Aquatic > Deep subsurface > Groundwater | place...
TACTTTAGATATGCTCTGTGCAGAATTCTTTCCTATCGCATTTTTTACAGCGGACTCCCATCCAGACAAGGTCGAACTCGTCCATTATCTTTGATACCAGCTCAGGTTCGTCGGTGATGATACCGTTCTCGAAATTACGCCTGTTGTCGCTTTTCGCGCCCATTCCGGCGCCTGTCAGGTTCGCGCTTCCCGTATATGCGAATTTTCCGTCAACTACGACTATCTTGAAATGAACGCGGGGACATAAAAGCCTCTCAACGCCTCTTATCAGCGCGGGATATTTGTCAAAATCATTCCTGAAAGCCTCGCCCGGTTCTTTTGCGTGTATCAGCCTTATCTCGATACCTTTTTTGACAAGATCGCTCAGCACCTCCAGAAATGGCACCATCTTAGCCTTCTTTTTAACATAAAGGTCTTTTAAGTCGCTCGTGCCTATCCAGAGAAACCTTGCAGCTAAGGGGATCTTTTCCTGAATAACTTTTGTGTATATCTCTTTATCGGTTATGAACTCGGTGCTCATTTAAGCTTCCTCTGCAGAAGTATTCCGGCAATAATGAAGAACAGCCCCAGAATCGTTGAAGGAAGTATCTTTTCATTCAGGATCAGGCTGATGAAAACAAGTGACAGAAAAGGTGAAAGAAAGATCAGATTGCTTATCCTCGCCGTTGTTTCAGAGAGTTTCATAGCTTTGGACCAGAAAAAAAATGTCAGACCCATTTCAAAAAAGCCGATGTAGGTCCCGCCGCCTATTCCTTTAAAGCTTATAGAACCGAAATCAGATACAAAGAACATCAGTATCATTATGTAGATGCTGCCGAAGGCAAAATTCACAAAAAGCCTCAAGGAATCATCGGCCGGGTCTTTTGAATTATATATCCAGTACAGTGCCCAGATAAAAGCCGATCCGAGCGCGAGGGCCACTCCGAAACCGTTCGTGAACTCGAATGAAAACACTTTACCCTGCGTGGAAATTATATAAACGCCTGAAAAACTTATGAGGACAGCCAGCAGACTTTTAAATGATACCTTCTGACCGAGAATAGGGATCGACAGCAGAACCAGAATTATCGCCCAGAAGTAATTGAGCGTCTGAGCCTCCTGAGCCCTTAAAAGATCGTATGCCTTGAACAGCACGAGATAGTATGCGAAAGGATTGAGCGCGCCTAAAAATGCCGAAAAAACATAATCCTTCAGTTTGAAACTTTTGAGCAGTTTAAGCTTATTCTGCACAGAAAGAGAAATGAAAAGCACTGCCGCAGAAGACACCGACGCGACAAAAAGCATCTGATACTGGTCGAGTTCTTTTAAGGTAAGCTTGAACGCTGTCGCAACCGTTGACCAGAAAAACACGGCCAGTCCTGCGTAAATATATGCTCTTTTCTGATCTTTCACTTGACCGATCCCGCTTTCTCTTCGAGTTTTTCGTTGAGCTCTGTCCATTCATCCATTTTATAGGCTAACTTTATCTCAATCTCGCCGATCTCCCTGCTTAGCTCGGTTATTCTGTCTGGATCGGAATTGCAGCCTGCGGTTAATAATGCCTCGATCTCCGACTTTCTTTCTTCTAAAGATTCAATCTCGGCCTCAGATCTTTCGAGTTTTTCTCTGTAGTATTTTGTTTCCTTGTGCAGTTTGTTCCTCAGTTCGGCCTCGGCTCTTTTCTGATCTTTCGTTTTGAATGAAGCGGCGTTATCCTGAGCCTGAGCCTCTGAGCCTGACTTTGATTCGTCAGCCTGAGCCTGATCTCTTTTTTCTATGTAATAGCTGTAATTACCTTCGATGACTTTAAAAGCGCCGTCTCTGATCTCGAACACTTTAGTGGCAAGCTCGTCTAAGAAGAACCTGTCGTGAGAGACTATTACGATCGTGCCTTCGTAGGTCAGAAGCGCATGCTGGAAAAGGTTCTTCGTCGCGGCGTCAAGGTGGTTTGTCGGCTCGTCTAAGATGAGAAGGTTGCTCTTGCTCAGAAGTATCTTCAGAAGAGCAAGCCGCGACTTCTCCCCGCCGCTGAGTACCGATATAGGCTTGTATATATCATTTCCGCTGAAAAGGAACGCACCGAGCATTGATCTGAGCCTCTGATCGGTCTCAGCGGCGCCACAGGCGCGTATTTCCTCCCAGATATTATTCTCCGTGTTCAGATTCTCCGCGCTCTCCTGGGAGAAATACGCGGGGCTGACATTCAGCCCGAAAGCGAACGAGCCGCCTGAAGGTTCAGTCTCGCCGGCCAGTATCTTGAACAGTGTGGATTTTCCGGCGCCGTTCTTTCCCACGACCGCGATCTTCTCGCCGCGCCAGACCGTGAAGTTCACGCCCGAGAACACATTGAGCTCTCCGTAGCTTTTAGCCAGATCAGCGGCGCGGATCACTTCGTTTCCGCTCTTGGCGGTCTCAGGGAATTTTATTTTGATCTTCTTCGACTCGTTCTCAAGCTCAATGACATCGAACTTCTCCAGCATCTTGATCCTGCTTTGGACCTGCGGCGCTTTGGTTGCCTTTGACCTGAAACGGTCGATAAAGTCCTGTATCCTCTTTATCTCGCCCTGCTGAGCTTCATATTCCTTCTTAAGAGCCTCAAGGCGCCTTTCCTTCTCTTTAAGGTAGAAAGAATAATTCCCGCTGTACAATTCGAACTTCCCGCGCTTAAGCTCAAGTATCTTTGACACCATTTTATCCAGAAAGCGTCTGTCGTGTGACACCGTGATGATCGCGCCGGTATGGCCTTTCAGATACGATTCCAGCCACTCCATGCTTTCGGCGTCGAGATGGTTAGTCGGCTCGTCCAAAAGGAGGATGTCGGCTCGTTTGGATAGAACTACCGCTAAGTTTATTCTGATCTTCCAGCCGCCTGAGAATTCGGTACATGACCTTGAGAAATCATCGCTCTTAAAGCCGAGGCCGGAAAGTATCCTTTTTGCCTCGGAGTCGAAAGCGTATCCGCCCTTTATCTCGAAATCGTGCGTTATCCCTGAATAGGCATTCAGTATCTGTTCATACTCTTTACTCTCATGGTCACAGACGGAGATCTCTTTTTCCAGCCTTTTCATTTCGTTCTCGATCTCAGATATGCCGGATGACCTGCGCATGAATTCAAGAACGGTGATCTCAGGCAGTTCGGTAGCTTCCTGCGAAAGGTAGGCTGTCGTTTTCCCGGCTCTGATCTCGACAGTACCTTTGTCCAGATAAACTTCGTCTAAGAGGCTTTTTAAAAAGGTCGTTTTGCCCGTTCCGTTATCGCCGACTATGCCGATCCTGTCGCTGTCTCGGATAAACAGCGAAACACAGTCAAAAATGACCTTGTCAGCGAATTTGAGAGATATGTCTGAAACTGTTATCATAAAAAAGCCCTTTTTAACAAGGGCTTAAATATAAGAAAACATTTTGATAAACGCATTATCAGAATTTCTGATTTACATAATCTGCAAGAGCTGACAGCGTGTTCACATAGCTGCCGTACTCATTGTCGTACCAGCCGAATATCTTTGCATGGGTGACAGGCAGCTGGATAGTTTTGGAATCTTTCATTCCGTAGCTCTCAAGCATTGACGCGGGAATTTTAATAAAACCTGTTCTTGTATGAGTTTCGTGACCTTCGATGACGACCGATGCCTTAAATCCCATCAGGTCGGAAGATACATTCTGCCTTTCGGAGAACACAAGCATGTCTTTTTGAGAACCTGCCGCTGCTTTTATATATATATCGTTCAGGTACTTTCTGTTTATGATCGGGTTACCTTTTTCGTCAAGTCCGGAGCTGAAAGTTATGTTCAGAATCAGAAGAGAAACTGTATTTGTAGGTATCCTTACCGAATCCGCCATAAAGCCGATCTCCTGTATCTGAGGAAGTATGGACTCGAGCGCTTTGGCCGCACCTGTAGTTGACAAAATGATGTTGTTTAAGACTGAGCGCGTTTTTCTCAGGTCGGAAGCACCGTCCTTTGGTACGGAATCAAGCACGGACTGCGTATTGGTTGACGCATGAACTGTCGACATGGAAGTAGTCAGTATCTTTGAAGTCTCCCTGTCATCAAGAAGAGGTTTGATAATGTGGGACAGTCCTGTCGTCGTACAGCTTGCAGCGGATAGTATATGGTGCTTTTCGGGATTGTATTCAAGGTGATTGATCCCGTAAACCATCATCGATGCGTCATCAGGCATCTTGGCAGATTTGTCCTTGATCTTGAAAGGTGCGCTCAGGATCACTTTCTGCGCTCCGCCGACTAGGTGACCTCTCAGACTGCCTTTCGGATCGTCGAACTGGGTCGTGGGATCTACATACTGGCCCGTACAGTCAATAACTACCCTTACATCTTCGTTCTTCCATGGAATATTTTTCGGATTTCTTTCCTGGGTCAGAATTTTCACAGGCATGCCGTCTATTTCAAAAATAAACTTTTCCTTATCGATCACTTTGACGATAGATCCTGTCCTGTTTATTCCGTATAGAAATTTACCAAGCGGACCGTAAGTAGTGTCATTCTCTATAGTCTGGATCAGATCCTCGATGTTTTTTCCGACCTTTCGGCCAAGATTGATCACAACACCGTCAAAAGTCTTCTTTGACAGCTGATGCCACAAAACAAGTTTTCCGATTCTCCCAAGGCTGTTTATGCCAAGGTAGTTCTTGTTTCTGACTTTAATATCCATTGCTCTAACCTCCTTTTTGGGTCATTTAATTATATGATTATAAATGAATTTATTATGCAAAGCAACCGAAATCTTTTAAGCGAATTTTTACAGCATATTTGTTATTTCAATTCTGTAACAGGATGATTTCCCTTGTAAACACAGCCTTTATTACCGTCGATCGCAACTTTATCGCCCCTCTTAAAAGTTTCAGCTCCGAAACTGCATGTTTTGTTTTTCTCATCCACAAGAAGACCGCCGGTGTTTACGATACATATCTTCTTCAGCCTTGCAGCCGTTACAGCAGCATGAGATGTTGATCCGCCTCTTGCAGTGATAAGTCCGTCGCACTCATATATCAAACCGATATCATCAGGTACCGTGTCCGGTCGTACAAGTATCAGTTTGAAATGCGGATCTTTCTTTCTTGTCTCATAAAGGTCATTCTGATCGAAAATAAGAACCCCGTTGATTACGCCGCTGCCGATCCCTATTCCCGTTCCCAACATCAGACTTTCATCGACCGGGTCTTTGAATACCGTTACTTCGGAATCCGAGACCGTATTCTGATTCCTTACCTGAAGGATATACAGATCGTCCGGATCGCTGGACTCAAAAGTAAATTCCATCTCCTGATGATCAAAACCGTGGTCATCGATGAGTTCTACACACATTTTATTCAGTTTATTGTAAATTCCGGGAAATGTATCTTTAAGTGAGCTCTTCGGGTCCTTACAGTAAGGCTGATCGGGAGAAACGGGCAGAGGTTTTACAAGACCTCCCACGATATCCTCTCCCTGGCTTATGGATGTAAAATCCCCGTTTATGTTGATCCCTGGCTTTGAGATATAATCGGCGCGGGTAAATAAAACTCCGGTCCCCGAAGTATAATTAAGGTTACCGAGCACCATATCCTGTACCGTCACGGCCGTCCCCCATTCGTCAGCGATATCCAAAATCTTCCTGTATGTTTTCGCAAGCTTGGAATCCCATGAATTGAAAACACTCGTTATTGTCTGCTTGAGCTGTTTGTATGGATCGTCCTCGATATAAATTTTGTATTTGTCCAGAACAGCTCTATAGGCATGAGCGATCTCTCTCATCTGAACTGGATCGAACTGGGATTTCAGTTCTTTGTTGTACTCTTTTTTATAGTCAGATATGATCTTGTCGAAAACATCCCTCTCAATGCCGTTAGACATTCCCCATGTCTGAAGGAATCTTCTGTAACAATCCCAGGCAGTCCACGGATAATTCTCTTTTTTGCTCAAGCCTTCAATTATCTCCTCATTCACTCCGACATTCAGAAAAGTATTCATGGCTCCGGGCATTGAGATGGGCGATCCTGAGCGTACGGAAAGAAGAAGAGGGTTGTCCGGGTTGCCGAGCTGTCTGCCTGTTATCTTTTCCAGCTTCTTCACATGATACTCAATTGCTCTGCTGTAATCCTTTAAAAGCTGGGGATGATTTAAAATGGTATTCTTCCGCCTGAATATTTCTGTTGTAATTACAAATCCCGGAGGAACGGGGTAACCAAGAAGGTACAATTTTTTGAGATTGAACGCTTTCTGACCTAAAAACACATGATTATCCAAATTCGGGGTTTTTGAATACAGAGGACTCGCGATCATATCCTTGTCAAACGACATGATGTCTCTGATCATTTCCGGAGAATAATTGTTGACCATATTGCTCATAGCTGAAATTATTTCTGATGTGAATGAATCCAGACCCTGAAGAAGGAAAGCGTTGGAGAGCATTTCCCTGTAAAACTCCTCTGATTTCCTGTCGGTCAGATTCGACACTTCTCTTTCATCGAGTCCGGAACAGTCAAATATTTGAGGGACTATTGTTTTTAAAGGATTATCATACGGTTTGAAGAAATATTTCTTTATGATCTCCCTTATACTTTCGCCGATAAAACGGAACATATTTATGTACTGATGAAGGCTGAAACTCTTGGATGTAAGACTGTACCTGAACATTTCCATATTGTGATCGAGTTCTTTGATCGATATCCCGTCGATCTGAAGTCCTCTCTGATAATACTGAAGAACTTTGAATATCCTTTGAAGCGAGTCGGCAGTAATGTAGCTCAGATCAATATCGTTCTTAAGATCCATGATCAGCTGCAGAGCCAGATGTTCAAGCTTGAATATTTTCCCCAGAGATTCAAACCTTTCCTCTCTATAGGCACCGTACATTGAAGGGATGCCGTAAGCCACATGCCTTTTATAATATATATTCTCCCAGCCTTCAGTTTTTTTCTCGCTGAAAATAATATTGTTAAGCTGTTCCATTATCTCCATAACGATCTTAAGGGCTTTTTCTGTTTTCTTTTCCTTCAGCGACTCTTCGAGCAGATCGATCTTATCGGATGAAGGCACCGTAAACTTTCTTAAATAACCGCAGATATCGACCGTGCTGAAAGAATATTTTTCTACCAGCATATTATTGAGCCTGCATATCATCATAAGTCTTTTGCCGCTGACAGTATCAGTCTCTTTTGCCTCTGCTATCCATTTTCTGATATCTTTCTCTTTATTGTGAATGATCTCTTCAGGCTCGATCTGAGCGATCGATGCGATCTTGTGTATTAGTGCGGTGATCGGAGCTACATGCTCGCCTTCGGTATCTATTGAATTCAAAACATCCTTCGGAACAATATCTTCGATAATCTCTGTTTTTCTGTTCACCCAGAAAAGAAATATCCTTCTGGTAAGTTCTATATGGGTATTGTTGCTCTCGGTATGGACCTGTTTCCTCAAAAAATGTATGAGCCTGTCCTGTCTGAAACTGATCTCATCGATCATTGTAGTGACATCTCTTAACTCACCCTCCGCACCGATCTCGTTAAAATAGATAGGGAATATTCTGCACAGCTGTTTTACCAGTTTGTAAGAACTTTTTATATCGCAATTAAGAAGCTTTGAAACATCCTTCTGAAAAAGATCGGTATCGAAAATAAGCACGCCGCCCAGCTTAAGATTGGCTGTCAGTCCGGCAAGTATCGTTTCATACTTTGAGGTATCAGCTTCAAAAATATCCAGCCATGTCCTTATGTTCACAACATGCGCAGGATCAACATTGATCCTCCATTCATCCGTCTGGAATGAAGGTCCGGGAGGTGTAAATCCCAGTTTAAGTATTTTCAGCGCAAAATATTCGCATAAGGAAGATTCTTTAATGTCCGCCAGTTTTATTCCGATCGTTCTGCAGCATGCAAGAACTGCGAGCTTATTTGTCCTTTTCAGATCTTTAAATACTTCGAACACATCATCAAGAAAAGGTTTGACAAGAGATTCTTCAAGATCCTTGAAAATATTTCCCAAGACCACATTCAGATCGTACATCAGATGGTCTTTCTGGTGGTTCATGCCTTCTATGTCAAGCAAAAAAACGAGATAATGGAATTTATCGACTGGCGAGATGAGCCTGTCAACATATTTTCTGTAGAAGTTGGAGAATTCAAAATAAAGGGGAATGTTATCTTCAAGATATTTTGTATCATGCCCGGTATCGAACATTTTATAATAGTCGTTGTAAAACTCTTTGCCTGTCTGTTTAAGGATCGCGACAGATTCCTCAGAAAAAAGATTTTCTCTTTCCCGTAACCATTCATCTATGCCTGTCTGTTTGTCCCAATATTCAATATTCTTCCTGCACATATCCCTATAAAATTCGTTATACGGGTTCCTGAATTCGTCGGTTTTAGAAAGTCCGGAAAGCTGATTTTTTACAGTATCGGAATTGATCAGTATCGTCTTCGGTTCGACTTTGAGAAGCTTTTCCAGTAGAGACAGTATCCTTTCAATCAGTTTAAAGAAAGGTTTTTCGTGATTGATCATTATACCGGCAAACTCGATAACGGTCCTGACCAGATCCTTCTTTATCTCGAACTCGACCGGCTTATCCAGAAGGTCTTCAAAAATGCCTACAAGTATCCCTAAAGCTCTATCCGCATTTTCATCGCGAACATAAAGCCAGTAGTCACCGACGCAGATCTTTCTGAGCCTGTTGCTTATATCCTTAAAATTCGGGTATTTGTGATGTATTTCGTTAAAGAATTCAACGGTGTAATTGTGTATGCCGTAATAGGAATCCGAAAGTGACATGAAGAATATATGATCCTCAGGGAATTCAATGTTTTCCTGCCTCGTATTGGAAAGATTGACCTCCAGCGCTTTAGATTTGAAATCTTTTTCCATCTTTTACCTTCCGAGCATTGTTATCAGGTCAATTATCCTGTTCGAATAGCCGAACTCATTGTCATACCAGGCGATGAGCTGAACAGTATTGCCGTTTATTACTTTTGTTGAAAGAGAATCGAAAACGCACGACTCCGGTCTTCGTATAATATCGGATGACACAACAGGATCGCTGCAGTAAGCGATTATGTTCTTCATATAGCTTTCGGTGCTCTTTTCAATTATTCTGTTCAGGCGTGATATGTCAGTTTTTTTCTTTAGTACTATCACCAGCTCTGCGAGAGCTCCGTCCAATACGGGAACTCTTGTAGCCATGCCGTCGAATCTGTCTTTTAATTGCGGCATAACCTCACGGATCGCTTTTACGGCGGAAGTGGTAGTCGGAATAATGTTATAACCTGCTGCCCTTGACCTCCTGAGATCCTCATGTCCGGAATCGGTTATGTTCTGATTTCCCGTTACGGGATGAACGGTATTCAGAAAAGCAGATCCGATCCCGATCTCATTATCGATCACATAAAGCAGAGGACATACGCAGTTTGCGGTGCATGAAGCATTGGAAACGATCCTGTCTCCGGATTTCAGTTCTTTATCGTTGACACCCATTATAACGGTTCTGTCAACTTCATCTTCAGACGGACATGAAAGTATTACTTTTTTTGCGCCCGCATCGATAAACTTCTGAAGTTGTTCTCTTTTTTTGAATCTGCCTGACGATTCTATCATTATATCCACTTTCCATTCTCGGCAGGGTATTTCTGAAGGTGAGCCGGCGTGTGTCAGAGGGATTTTTGTATCTCCGATCACGAGATGGGTTCCAATTACCTTTACGGACCGGTTAAGTGTTCCCTGCACAGTATCATATTTTATCAAATGGGTAAGTGCCTCAGACGACAGAGTGTCATTAATTCCTGCGATCTCGATATGCGGGTGGTCCAGCAGCAGACGGAAGACAGTTCTTCCTATCCTGCCGAGTCCGTTTATTCCGACTTTGATCTTTCTCATCTGTACCTTCTAAAATTCATATATTACGAAACGGTAATTTATACTTTTTTTATAAGTAAAATCAAGGGAATTGTTTAAGTAGAAAATCGTATGGAATTTTTATATCTGTTCGATCCTGTCGAACTCAATGTTTTCTTTTTCCATCAGAGCTGAAACCTGTCCAGCACTTAGAGTATCAAACCTGACACAGTAACCGCAGTCTGAACTGAGTTCACGCGGAACGGGGACTAGTTTGTGTCCGATTTTAGCCTTCTTAAGAGCATCTGCTGCCCACATCGCATAATTTGATGAATGGAATAAAATCACCGATTCACCGCTCATCAGTTTCCCCCCGCGATCTCTTTCAGCGCTTTTACGGCTGCATCGATCTCATCCCTTGTGTTGAATACGGAAAAACCGAACCTGACTGTAC
>Ga0265294_10010950_pt1 | contig 10250 bp, 9 predicted proteins | sample MunlanPumphouse3_FD_192504 | JGI IMG/M metagenome (GOLD analysis project Ga0265294, IMG submission 192504) | Groundwater microbial communities from a municipal landfill in Southern Ontario, Canada - Pumphouse #3 | ecosystem: Environmental > Aquatic > Deep subsurface > Groundwater | place...
GATCGGATTGGAGATTAATCTCATACGAATGCGCAATTTCTGAATATATTTCGTTATATTGTATTGGAAAAACTATACTAATAGGTTCAATTCTTTTCTTGACTTCATTCGTAATTCGTGAATGTTTTTCAACTAAATTTTTCATCTTATCCTTAATTCCCAGCAATCAAAATTATCGTATCAAATACATCAACATTACTTTAACAAACATCTATATGACTTGTTATAACAAGTTGAATAAAAAATTCTATCCTAATAAACTTCACAACTTCTTATGACAAGTTGGGCACATGAACGATATTATCAATTTACCTCATGACTTCATTGACAAAACATATATCGAAATTGGTGAAAACGTCAAAAGAATTCGTATGGAAAAAGGAGTTAGTCAGCTCAAACTAGCCCAAGCTATAGGACACAAATCCCTTTCTATTATCTCTCTTGCAGAAATTTATCACAACAAACAGCATTTTAATATTGAACATTTAGTCAAAATTGCTTATGTTTTAGATGTAAATATATGTGATTTTTTACCTAAATCCGGACATAACGGCTTAGAGTAATGTTGTCCATCAAAATATGAGAAAGAAGAGCAGTTAGAATACTATTATCCGAAAGAAGTCTCCTTCGGATAGAAATCAGAATTTACTTTTTAAACATCTCGTAGCGGTACTGCGTCATTGGGGTATCTTCACGGTTACCCCACTCTTTCATCGAAGCATCATACAATCTAACATTTTTGTATCCAAGAACACCGCTGAGGACGAAATAGTTAAACGACGTTTCTAACCCTCCAGTACAATAAACAAGCACCTCTTTGTTTTTATCCAGTCTATATCCCTCTTTGAAAATGCTTTCCAGCATCGCTTTAGATTTGAGATAATACCCCTTATCCACAGAATAGTTCCATGAGTAACTCATACCGCCTTTGATATGACCGTTTCGTTTAACTGTCGGAGTCGGAGTGATGCCCAAATACATATCACTAGGACGTGCATCGATCATCGGGAGTTTTCCAAGATGGGTTTTTACATAAGTAATGTCAGCGATTTTGGCAGAGTCAATTTTGGCTTTAAATGCAGTCTGCTCTATAGAAGGTTCGACCTGAGTAAGCTCTAAATTAGCATTTTTCCATGCTTTAATACCGCCATCGAGCAACGCGACGTTTTTAATTCCGTGATAATTAAGGGCCCAATAAATATAGCTGGTTTTTAGGAGGTCTTTGGGATCATTGATAGGTGCGTAAAGAACAACATCCATTTTTTCACCGATCCCTAAAACACTAATCTCTTTTTCAATCTCGGCAACTGGACGGATAGAAAGGAATGTACCGTTATCAAAGCGCCATTTATCAATGGTGGTATGGGCTGCATTTGGTATATGTTCCAAACTATATAAATCTCCATCTGATACTTCTACAATTCGAAGATTTGCATCATTTTTATGTTCATTTAACCATTGTGCTGTAACAATCGGTTCAATAGCTAAAACGGATGTGATAACACTAAGCAGAACAATAAAAAACTTCATGATTTTCCTTTGATAACAATTTCGGCAATCATAGAAAGTTTTAACTTAAATGATATTTTTTTTCCTTTACTAATTTTTTTCCTAAAATATCGCAAATTGCAACAAAACTTCAAATCAATTAAAAATCGGACAAATACTATTGACAAAAAAGGTTCTAACCGCTATAATTCCCGTCCATAAATTGTGCTGGAACAGTTTATTATTTTTCAACGTCTCGTTAGCTCAGCCGGTAGAGCATCTCACTTTTAATGAGGGGGTCGATGGTTCGAATCCATCACGGGACACCACTTATCAGCCGCTTTACGTGGCCCCATCATCTAATGGTTAGGATTCCAGATTTTCATTCTGGCCATAGGGGTTCGAATCCCCTTGGGGTCACCACTTTAAACTCCCTATTTTACGTACTTTCAAGCACTTTAAGTTTTGTTGGGTGACCATTTGGGTGACCACTTTTCGGCTTAAGTTTTCTCTTTCATCATTTATCCCACTTGATTATTTGCGATCAATCGGTTCACTTCATTGATCTTGTAATAGAGTTTTCCACCAAATTTATAGTACGGTATCTCACCGTTCATCCTCATTTTGGCTAATGTCGATTTATTGAACCCGAAAAGATCGATCAATTCGGGTTCGGTGATGAACTCTTTTTCGGGTTGGATCAGGGCTTTTAATTGTTCCATGATTTTGTTCTGAAACGCGATTAAGTCACTTTTGGTAATCAGATCTACTGTCGCCATAGTTCCAACTCCTTTTGCCCTGCTCTTCTGCGTTCTTTCTCTGCATTGATCTCTTTGGTATGTTTGACAATAAGGGCGATATCCTGATCTTGGCAGGTCAGTTCTTGATGGAGTGCTTTAGTAAGCAGATCGTGCATCATCTTGAGTTCGTCATCATTGATATGTTCCAACGACTTAGGCAAGATCGGAACCGCAGTATGGTTACGGGTTAAGAGATACTTTCGATCACCGGCTTGCAGTTTGATAGGGATAAACGGCTTGATCGCTTTTTGCGCTTTCTTGGTTAGCCATAACCGTGATTCATGCAGTACGTCGCGCACCTCTTCATAATTGACGATCACCGAGTGTTCGGCGTATTTTTGCGTCAAGGTTCGGAACTCTTCGATAAAGTCGTTGGCGTTCAGCTCTTTAGGGGCATAAACAATCCGCTCTAACGGTATCGTTTTTTGATCTATGGCATTGAACGTGTAGGCTTGATCGAGATAATCCCATAATGGATGTGTCGGGGCTTTATAGAGTCTATCGGCTTCTAGGTCTTTGTGAGTGAGCGATGTAATATCGACAAGGCGTATTTGTTTCATCATTTTATGGAAGAGTGCTTCGGCATTGCTTAATAAATCTTCCAATGTACTGATCTTGTATTGTTTGAGGAAATCCCGATGGCATTCAAATTCAAAATTCCAAAAAGGCTCCATAGCGTTGATGCCCAACGGTTCGAGGTATCGTTTTAAAAAATAGCTCTTCATGGAATCATGATCGATTTCCAAGGCTTTGTTATAAACACGAAGCATTGCAGGAGGCTTACCGACGTAAAGCGTTTCATAGGTGTTCTTTTTACCGATAATACGGGCAAATTTACGTTTACGGGTAACGATATGTTCAGGCTCGATAATACTTCCCAAATCGTACTGGCAAAAGATATTAAGATCGGCGCGGGTAATGTAGTAATTAGGTTTGCTGATCTCTTTTAAGATCGTACCGTTGATATAGTCGGCGAGGAATGTCAAACCCAGAGCATAGATACCGATCCCTTGAAGCTGTACACGGATATCATGTACTCCCGTATTGGTATCGGGGTCTTTAAAGCCGACACGGAAAGCTCCCGCACGGTCTGCAAAGAAATAAAACCCCTGATCTTTTCCGAGATAGACGAACTCGATATCCGAGATTTTTATACTCAACGAGTCTTTGGGGATATAGCCGTTTTTCTCTTTTTCGTGTTCGACTACAGAGAAGATGGAGAAATGGAAAAACTCTTTATACTCGGCATTGGACTCAATGAAGTAATATACCGAATCGATCCCCGAAGCGGTCGGGAATTTATAAGCCTGAGATGTGGCAACGCCGTTTAAACCTTCTTGCTCCGTTCCTAATGGAGCATTAATAGAAGTATTCATTTTTTACCCTTTGCAGGGTTCCTAAAGCCGCGAATATTTATCTATTTTTTGTTTCTAAGGGGGTATTACTAAATACCCCCGTCATCATCCTAACGCCTCGATTGCCTTATCGGATCACAGCACTTTTAAAGCTCGTTGTTGCCCCCACGGTACACCGTGGTGGTCTTTCAACAACAAACCCGCGCCTTTTCCCTGCTAAGGGGCATAGCCCCACGCAAGAGGGAATAGGCGCATCGGATGAACAAACAGAAATAAATGATGGTTTCTTCGTTTTTGGTTTTCTTTTGGGTGATTGTGTAGCTTAAGCGGCTTTTTCTTTTCGGAGCGTCTCGGAGCGGCGGTTCTAGCGTCTAGCTTTTTTTATGCCTGATTATGACTATTATATATTCTATGCCTAATATGCTGATAATGTATCGTATTGTTAATTTATTCTTTTTAACCTTATGCGGTTCATTGGAACCAAATTCTTAATGTACCCTTTTAATCGGGTCGAGAAAAGTTTATCAATTTTAATTTAAAATGTCAAATTAAAATATAAAATACTGTAATATATTTTTCACAAATATGTTTTTATGCATATACATAATTTTAAAGTAGAATACATGACTAATATTAAAAGCTATTTATATACACGATTTTCAAGTAATGTATTGCAATTAGCGCATGATCAATTTCTAAACATTATAAATAATTTAGATAAAAAACATAAAATTTTTTACTCCTTTAACTTAAATCATGATGCACTATCAACATGGTATTATGATGATATAAATGAGTTTTTTACAGAGTATAGAAAATACAATCATTATGCAAAATTTATTGCACGTTATGGTGAATATGAATTAGGTATGACATTCTATGCTGCTTCACAACAAACTGACATAGAAATTCGAGCAATCAATAGAGCTGAAATCGCTTTAGTTTCTGAAATATTTGAAAAACATTTATCAGAATCAATAATTAAACACGAAGAACCAGATATCAAACCTGTTATATTTATGGGGCACGGGCGCAGTCATCAATGGAGAGATTTAAAAGATCATCTTCAGGACAAGCATGGATATAAAATAGAGGCATATGAAACAGGTGCAAGAGCAGGACATAGCATTAGAGATATATTAGAAGACATGGTTTCTAAAAGTTCTTTTGCACTTTTAATATTAACTGCAGAAGATGAACAGGCAGATGGTTCATATAGATGTAGACAAAATGTTGTTCATGAAACAGGATTATTTCAAGGGAAACTAGGGTTTCATCGAGCTATTGTTCTCATGGAAGATCAAGTAGAAGAATTTTCAAATATTCAAGGGATACAACAAATTAGATATTCCAAAAATAATATCAAAGAAACATTTGGGGAAGTGTTAGCAACATTAAAAAGAGAGTTTGAGAAATAACTCTACAAAATATACTACTAGAACAAAAGTGAATTCATATGAAAATCGACTCAAATGTATTAATGAATAATAATGTAATTCTCAAAAATCTTCAAAACTATCTTGTGTTTAATGGAAAGTTAGAAGAGTATCAAACTTTTATTTCTAACAATAATGAGATCAAACTCTCTTCAGACATATCTCAATTTATAATTATGTATGACGAAGACAAAAAAATCATTTTTGCCAAAAACTTTGAACTCCTTATGAAACCAATTGAAAAAATTGATATTAGTTGTAATATTCTCAAAGGAATATTAACAATCCTTAAAAATCGTAAAAGACTAAATAAATGCACTGAGAGCAAATATCAACTTCTAAAAAATGAAAATATCTCTAATATCATTAAAATAGATAACAACATCCAAATTGTAATTTTAGAAATTCCACTTAAAAAACGCTTTGCTATCAAAGAACTACAAGAAACACTTGAATGGTTTCTAAAAAATGATTACTTTAAATTTCAAGTAGATATAGAAGAAAATTTAGGATTTGTCACGATTCCAAAACTCTTTTTTGTAGCATATCTATCACTTATAGTAGGCACAGTTATCCGTGTTTTGGATATTTTCCCTCTTAATATTATTAGTTTAAATGATGTTATTCTTGCTGTCAAAATCCTATTATCGGTTTTTCTCTCAACTGGCTCAATATTATTATTATTAACTGCAATAATTTTCTATTTTGGCTATAGATTCCCTGATTTTTACTCAAAATATAATATATTTTTCTATGGACCAAAAATTGTAAAAACATATCTCATTGGTTTTTCATTATTAACACTTTTTTCAAGTTTTCATTACAATGTTTATCCAAAACTAGAAAATATTTTTTTAGCACATATATATAAATGGTCAGCTAACTTCTACATAAACAGTAAGACCTTAATGGTCTATGATTATGACTTTAATAAAACAATCATTTACCTAGATACAAAAGATAGAATGTATTACTATTATGATTCATTCGATATAAATATGACAAAAATCGACACGAATGAGACTGAAAAAATTAAAGAAATCATTTTAGGAACTCATGAAACAAATAACACAAAAAATTTATTACATGGCCATTGGAAAATGAACTATATTAAAGAATTAAAATTCGACTATAACGATACATTAATATTAAAGGCACTTTCAACTCATTAATAAAATACATCTTTAGTGAGATTTATTAATTTTGCGTGAAGAATTTGAATCTCTCTTTAGCGTAGAAGCTCTCGCGATATTTCCTGCACTTTCCCACTCGATTCTTTCCGTTGTAGCGATAGATACTGTTTGACGGTATGGGTGTCAGTGTGTCCGAGGAGAGCCGAGAGGTGGATCGCATCGACTCCTTGACTGGACAATGCCGATACTGCTAAATTACGCATCCAGTGAAAGCCAAACTCTTCGATTCCCGTATCGTTGCGGATTGCATAGATATGATCGCGGATTTCGGTATATTGCCCTCCTCTTGGAGACTTGAACACCAATCCCTCTTTTCCCGTATAGGTTGCGATCTCTTCAAGCGCGGTTTTGATCTCGTCGGGAAGTGAGAATTCGAGGTCTACCCCTACTTTGCTTTCCTCTTTGGGGATCATGAACGTATTGTGTTTGAGATCGACGTTTTCCCATTTGAGCGAGAGCACTTCGTTTTTACGTCTGCCGTAGAATCCGAACAGCAACATAGCTCTAATAGTCGGATTGTCTTGATAGACGCTCATAATGCTTTTATGTACCCGTTTGTATTTATCCACAGCATTCAGGATCACTTTTTTCTCTTCGGTCAGTTTACGGGTGACACGGTGGGATTTCTTGATCGGGGATACTTGGATCGATTCGTCTTCGATGGCAAGTTCGATTAATGGGTTCATTACTTCCAATAGACGTTTTTGCATCCGTTTAGATAAATGGGATACGTTTGCCCCTATTGTGGTCAGATCGGAGGACTTAACGGCAGAGATCGCTTTATCACCTATGATCGGTTCGATGTATTTGTGAAAGAAGTTGTTTAACCCGTATTGATGACTTTGCGACCAGTTGTTCCGCTTGATCTCGACAAGACGGTTAAAATATTGCGTAACGGTCATATTGGGACTGGCGGTAAGGTTTTGGAAGTGAGTGGATTTTTTGGACTCTTCCGCGGTGAACTGATTGAGAGCGAATTTGGCAAGTTCGATGTTCTTACCCCGTGTCGAGCCGTTGACCGTAATGGTTTTACGGGTACGCTTTCCGTTGATCCGCAGATCGAACATAAACTTGGTATCATCGGATTTATGGATTTTTAGGCTAGGGATTTCGTTCCCTTTGTGAGTCACTTGAACATAGTCTTTGAAGATAATTGCCATACAGTCCCTCTGTGGTTACCGAGTGGGTGACCAGTTTTTAGATACTGCATGATATCGAGAAGAAATTTATAGAGAGTTTATAGCCCTAAACTAGGAAAAATGCATTATAAGGAATCGACAGAAAAGTGAATTTTATCTGTTCGAATCCCCTTGGGGTCACCACTCATAACTTCCAAAGTTTCTTTTTTTATCAAAATTTTTATGTAGAAGCTACGCTAGTCCTCTCTTTTCAGTTTTTTATTTGTTACTGACTTGTTACTCTTGTTATGATTTTTACTGCCTCAAAAAGGAAATTTCCGCTTTATCGCACTATGAATAACATTCATGATTATATTTTAGGCAACTTGTCGGAAATAAAATATCCAAACAACCTTTTCTTGTCACAAAAACAAACAATAACAGGAAATTTAATAATTCTGTAATATTTGTTGCTCTAATATGACTATAATCAAATAACCGCACAAAAGGCTAGCCATGAACAACCTCACCATCAAAGCAAAGCTTTTCATCATCCCGATGACGCTCATCGTCGTGTTCTTAGCAACCTATATTATCTATGGGAATGCAAATAAATCCGCTGAGCAGGCACTCGACCGCGCAGCAGATGCAAAACAGGTACAAAACGAGTTTCTGCAGACACGTATCACGGTTTATCAGTTCTTAAAAACTCCAAATCAAGAGACTCTGGCAAAAGTTCATACCAACCTTGACGCGAACAGACAGAAGATTACCGAACTGAAAGAGAAACTTTCTCTCGAAGCCAATCGAAAAAAATGCGACGAAGCCATCTCTTTCACTGATAAATATCGAGCGGATTTCGATTTAAAAGCACCGGATATCATCCATTCGGATGTCTCGGAGAGACATAAAATCGATCTAAGCAGCCTTATCGCTACAAGTGGGGAGTTGGCTAAAACACTTGAAACTATTGCACAGAGTGCTGAAGAGTTGAGTAAAAGTAAATCGGAATCGGTCGGTACCTATTTAGCTATCTGTTTTGTCTTCGCTCTGGCGGTAGTCTTTTTGATCAGCTACCTCGTCATGCATGAGATACGGGGCTCAATCCATTTGCTAGAGACAAAAATCAGAAACTTTGTCGAGACAAAAGATTTGAAAATCCGACTTGAATATACGAAAAAAGATGAGATCAAAGTGATCATCGACAGTTTCAATACCCTTTTAGAAACGCTCGAACATACGATTAAAGAGGCGAAATACGCCGCAGACGAAAATGCTTCCGTCTCAAGCGAACTGAGCGCGACCAGTCTTCAAATCGGAAAAAATGCCGAAGCGAGCATGAGTATCGTTCAAAATACCATCGAAGAGATTACCGAAATCAAAAGCTTTATCGAGTCCACCGCAGCTATTTCCGAAAGTACGAAAAACGGTATCAAAGTCGCAGGTGATCGTCTCAACGAAATGCTCCAAGACATCCAGGCGCTTAAAGACGACGTCGGAGCGGCAAGCGAATCGGAAACGGCACTTGCCGCCAAACTCGAAGAGATGAGTACCGAAGCGGCACAAGTAAAACTCATTCTGGTCGTCATCAGCGATATTGCCGATCAGACCAACCTTCTAGCGCTTAATGCGGCTATCGAAGCGGCACGCGCAGGAGAACACGGACGCGGTTTCGCCGTAGTTGCGGACGAAGTACGTAAACTGGCGGAACGGACACAAAAAAGCCTAACGGAAATCAATGCCACCATCAATGTCATCGTCCAATCGATCAACGACTCATCCGAACAAATGGGACACAATGCTAAAAATATCGAACGTCTCGTCGGTATTTCCGAAAGTGTGGAACAAGTGGTGATCGACACCGTCGGTGCGATGAACCAATCGATTGTCAATGTCGCCAGCAATGCCGACAACTCCGTCAAAATAGCCGAGGATTCCGTAAAAATCGTCAATTCCGTCTCGAAAATCAATGATTTGACCGCCAGCAATGCCCGCAGCGTCGAAGAGATCGCCAGTGCGGCAGAACACCTCTACGGGCTCACCGACAGTCTAAAAAGCAAACTCGGCCAATTTAAATCCTAACCCTTTCACTTTCTGCAGCCTCTGCAACCGCCTGATGGCGGTTGTAAAAATTCTTCCGGTGCGTTATACTTTTCGAAAAGGTTTTGTATGAGTTTCGAATCCGATAAGTCGATTACTTTTCTAATTGCAAAAGCGCGTAATGCCCTCAAAAACGAATTTGAAAGAGAACTCAAGCCTTACGGAATTTCCTATGCACACCGCGTCATACTGATCCGACTTTGCGAACAAGATGCCCTCACCCAAAAAGAATTGGCGCAAGACACCTATTTTGAACAATCCAATCTCACTTTGATGCTCGATAAAATGGAACACAAAGGACTAATCACCCGCACCCAAAAAGAGAATGACCGACGTGCTTATCTAGTAAGGGTGACTCCGGAAGGAAGAGCGCTGACAGAGAGAGTCTCTCCTCCTTAGGAGAGGCCATCATCGATAACGCGTTGAGAGGGATTGACGAGGAACACAGACAAATACTCGCCGTGTTGCTGGAACGCATATACGCAAATTTGAAAGAGCCGCGATAATCATTCGATTATGGCGACAGGTTCTCCGAAATAGTATCCCTGTGAGTAATCTACTCCGAGTTCTCTCACTTTTTCAAAAACGTTTCTGGAATGGACAAACTCGGCAACCGTCTGAATATTCATGCTTTTCGCAAAGGTAACGATCGTCTTCGTAATCATCTGGGCATTGACGTCACTATCGATGTTTTTGATCATTGAACCGTCGATCTTGATATAGTCAACTTTCAACTTCATCAAATACTCAAAATTCGAAT
>Ga0265294_10010951_pt1 | contig 10250 bp, 12 predicted proteins | sample MunlanPumphouse3_FD_192504 | JGI IMG/M metagenome (GOLD analysis project Ga0265294, IMG submission 192504) | Groundwater microbial communities from a municipal landfill in Southern Ontario, Canada - Pumphouse #3 | ecosystem: Environmental > Aquatic > Deep subsurface > Groundwater | place...
GCAGCCCGACGAGCGTGGAGTAGACGCTTGCCTCGTATTCGTTCATCCCGAGAGCCCGGAGCCCGGGAACTATTTCGGCAACCATTGCACCTCTGTTTGGTTGCAACACACTTATGAGTTGCGACGAGATACGGATATACCGGCGAGAGAGGGTTCGACTCTCCTCGCAAGGCTGCCCTTCACCGGAGCAGCCTCCTGCCAGAAACCGGAGTCACACCGTCTGTGATTCGGGCCCTGCAGAACGTGCCGGGGCGCCCGGCCGGGCATACTCACCTTCGGAAGAAGGCCGTTCCGCAAGGACGAACGGGAGCAGCATAGAAGAGCGATACCACCAGAACAGATGCTCGCATGTATCTTCCCTCCGAAAACCGGGAGAACCATCGCCGGCAGGCCCTGGAGCGTATCCAGCGGCAACGGACGAGCGGGGGCCGGGTGTGGCTGAGCCGTCGCCCGAACCACCCGTCTCCCGGGCAACGGGCAGCCTCTGCCTTTCGCAGGTACTCGATCGCAGCGGCCTTGCTGGTGCCCGGTTTTCCCGCGAACGCGAACCGCTGGCGCATGATCTTTTGGGGATACTCGTAGCAGCCACGGCGCCTCGCCGCAATCAAAAGTTCTCTCTGCCTCCGGCGTTGAGGCCCGGGAGCGCCCCGTTCCCGGAGAAAATGGCCTCCTTGAAGATGACATTTCGTACCTCTTTGTAAGTGGAGATGAGGTGGAGAACTTCGTTCAGGTTCCCGCCGTCGCCGATACCGGTGTAGACATGCAGATCGCAGAACCTGTCCCCGCCGGAGTTGCAGCAGGTTCATATCCTGTCCCTTAAAAACACTACCTCCAGCAAGAGAGTCACTTATCACGAGGAGAGACGTGAACTGCGCAACCACCTGTAATACCGGATCCTGCCGGGGTTCCCGGGAATCACCGTGCAGAAGACCGGTTTATCGCAAAAAATCCTGCAAAGAGCCGCGTATCGAGGAGACCGACCAGGTCTGGATCGAGGCGGGATTCATCCCCCCGCCGGACTGCCGGCGGGCTGTAGCCCTGTTGCACCGTCTCGCCATGGATGAAGAGTCCGCAGCGTCCCTGCTCTCGTCCGTCCTCATGACAATGGTTACATCCGGGGAGGGCGGCCACGGCTACCGGATCCTCAACCCCGCAAGACTCCGGGACATGGCAAAAGATTACGGGATCGAGCCCGCCGGCAGGAGCGATGGCGAGATTGCTCACGCGGTGACCATTGCGATCATCGGGGAGTACGGGGAGAAGGCGGCGGAGGAGCACGTATGAAGAACCCCTACGAGTGGCTTGCCGCCGCGATCAACAACCGTACCTGGACCGTCGTCGGGGTCGCCGCCGCCATATTCATCCTGGCGTGCTTCGGGCTCTCGATGGTCTCGATGGAGACCGGTGACGACGCCTACCTGGACAAGAGCACCCCCCGCGGCGCGCTCCTCGCCCACTACGTCGAAACCTACGGCTCCGACGCGATCATGCTCATCTACGAGACGGACAGCGTCCGGAGTCCGGAGATTCTCGGGTACATCGACCATCTCCAGGAAGACCTCAGGAACGAACGCTACGTAGATTCCGTCTCCGGCGTCGTCGACCTCCTGAAACAGGCGAACGACGGCACCCTCCCGTCGTCCAAGGCTGAGATCGATGCGATCATCGGCCAGGCTCCACCCGAGATGGTCGAGAGGATGCTGCCCTCTGACCTGATGACGATCAGCGTCATCAACCTCGAACCGGGGGTCTCCATGGAGGCGCAGCAACAGGTTGTCGGGAGCATCAAGTCCATCATCGCCATATCGGAGCCCCCAGCAGGGCTCACGGTCACGGTATCCGGCAACCCTGCGTTCTCGCTGGAGATGGGCGAGGCGATGGGATCCGAGACGGGCATGCTGATCCTGGTGGCCATGATCTTGATGGTTCTCGCGGTGATGCTCCTCTTCTCCCACGTTCGCTACCGCCTTCTCCCGGTCGGGATCGTGGCCGTGGGGCTGATCATGACCTTCGGGTTCATGGGTCTCTTCGGCATTCCCATCAGCATGGTGGTGGTCGGGGCGTTCCCGGTACTCATCGGGATCGGGATCGATTACGCGATCCAGCTCCACGCACGGTTCGACGAGGAGATTCAGAGCAAACCGACTGCAGAGGCCGTATGGGCCACCGTTACCCAGATGGGGCCGTCGATCCTGATCGCGATGTCGGCGACGGCGCTCGGGTTCATCGCGATGTTCTTTGCGCCGGTACCGATGGTGGCCGATTTCGGGATGGTCTGCACCATCGGGGTCGTCTCCTGCTACATCGCGGCGCTGATCATCGTCCCGGTCTTTGCGATCGTCACCCGTTATCGGCCGAGGAAGGAGGCCGCAGCCGCCGGAACCGAACCGGCGAAGGGAGAATCCACCATCGAGCGATACGACCGTCTTCTCGGGCGGCTCGCCTACACCGTCGCAAAATACCCGATCCCCGTCATCATGCTCTTTGCGGTTGTGGCGGCAGGAGGGTTCTACCTCGACCAGAGCGTCCCCGTCAGCGCGGACGAGAAGACCTTCGTCCCCGGCGATATGCCCGCCCTTCTTTCCCTCGAAAAACTCACCCGGGTCATGGGTTCGACGAGCACCATCCCCGTCATCGTGCTCGCGGACGACGTACTCTCTCCGGAGACGCTCGCCTGGATAGATCGGTTCGGGGTCTACGAGCAGGAGCATAATGACAAGATCACGGGCGTCACGAGCATCGCGACCCTGGTCCGCGAGTACAACAACGGGGTACTCCCCTCGACCGAGAGGGAGGTCGACAACGTCATTGCCCGGATCCCGGAATCGACCCTGAAACGCTACCTCAACGGGAATCTGGAAGCGGTGCTCGAGTTTTCGACGGTTGATATGGAGATGAGCGTCGCCCGCGGCCTCGTCGAGAGGGTACAGAGCGACGTCGCGTGGAACAACCCGCCGGCCGGCGTGACGGTGAAGATCACCGGCCAGATGGAGATGTTTGCCGCCGTCATGGACGACATCAGCGAGTCCAGGGTGTATATGACCCTGCTCGGGTTCGCCTTCATCCTCGGCTTCCTGATTCTCGTCTACCGGAAGTTCGGCGCCGTCTCGCCGGTCATTCCGATCGTCTTCATCGTGGGCTGGAACGGCGCGATCATGTACCTCCTCGGCCTCGAATATACACCGCTGACCGCCGTCCTCGGTTCGATGACGATCGGCGTCGCGTCCGAGTACACCATCCTGATCATGGAGCGGTGTGAGGAGGAACTCGCCCGGGGCATGGAGTTCCTCGATGCAATTCAGACCGCCGTGCAGAAGATCGGGACGGCCATCACGGTATCGGGGCTGACGACGGTCTTCGGGTTCTCGGCGCTCACGTTCTCGACGTTCAACATCATCAGCAACTTCGGGATCGTGACGGTCATATCGGTCGGGTTCTCGCTCGTGGGCGCAATCGTCGTCATGCCGGCGATCCTCGCGCTGATGTACCGCTTCACCGGGCGATCCCGGGCGATAGCAGCGGCCGGGGCTCAGGAGTAACCTCTCCGTCACCCCCCCTTTCTGAGAAGGCGCTTGCACCTATCGGGGCTCAAACTCCGGGTGCTCGCACCTGGCGGTGCTCACGCCCGTCGCACTCCCCTGGCTACGGTCTCCCCGCGCTCCCCGGGTGGCCGGGGCATTAAGGTATATATAGTACCTCCTAGATCCTTCTCCCGGTGATATACCGTGACAAATGGAGACCTTTCGGCTCAGGTGTTAGAGCCGGTTCAAGAACTGGCCCGTAACGTCATTCTGTTTTTGCCAAACCTCATTGCAGCGATCGTCATCCTGATCATCGGCTGGATCCTCGGACGCATCCTTGGGAGGGTCGTTGCCGGAGTTCTCGACCGGATCGGCGTCGACGACGCGCTCCGGAAGACGTCGGTCGGCCAGCAGATCGAACGTTCCACGATGAACATAAGCCACCTCTTCGACCTCATCGTCCGCTGGTTCATCTACCTCATCGCAATCCTCACGGCGGTCAGCGTCCTGCAGATCCCGGCCCTGACAGCAGCGGTCGCGGCCATCGTAGCCTACATCCCGAACGTCGTCGCGTTCCTCATCATCCTGGTCGCCGGGTTCATCCTGATCGACTGGCTGTTGGACCTACTCCAGAACATGGGGGAGACGCAGAGCATCCAGGGCTTCGGACTGATCGCGATGCTGTTACGAGCCTTCCTCTACTTCGTCGTCGCCATCCTCGCGCTCCAGCAGCTCATGCTCGACCTCTCGATCATCTACGTCTTCGTCGTCCCGATAGCCTGGGGAGTCGGGATCGGCATCGGCGCGGCGATCGCCATCATCGTCGGGTTCGGCATGCGCGACCGGGCGCCGGAACTCATGGATCAGTTGATGGGCAGAGTAAGAAGAGAATAATCTTTTTTTGGCGGGTTTACAGCCCGCCGCATCTCTGCACGTGTTCCCTGGCGCGCCGGTAGCGCGGATCCCCGTCACCTGCAGCGGTACTGTGCCCGTAGTGACGTCGGTCATCCCCGATCGGGCAGACTTTGATGCAGATCCCGCAGGGAGAGATGTGGCGCCGGGCGAGTTCGGCGCTGTTCTCCGCGCAGGCCGCCTTGTCGGTGAGGCCCTCGGGGTAGTCCCGCTCGTCGAGCGCGCCTACGGGGCAGGCCTCGACGCAGAGCATGCACCGGGTGCAGAGGTTCTCCGTGAGCAGCGGATCGGGCGGGAGGTCCGCGGCGGTGAGAACCGAGCCGAACCTGATCCGGGGGCCGTAATCCGGCGTGAGGAGGGTGTTGTTCACGCCGAACGTCCCGAGCCCCGCGAGGAGCGCTGCGTGGCGGTGCGAGAAGAAGGCGATGGGGTTCTTCTGGAGCACCTCGATGCTCCCGTAACCGTCGCGGGGGACGAAGACCGACGGGTAGCCGCAGTCGTTGAGGTAGGAGGCGAGCCGGTAGGTGTACTGGTCGAGCAGGGCGTTGACGGTTTTGTAGAGTTCATGGTAGTAGATGGAAGGTGAGGTCTCAAGCACCGGGAGGTGGACAGGAAGACCGATGACGATCACCGATCGGGCCTCGGGGAAGATCGACTGCGGGTAGAACTCCTCCGGCATCCAGGGCCGGAACGGGGGGTTCTCCCACCGCTCCGTGCTCGCGACCCCGACGAGCGGGATCTCCATCTTCCGGCACCGCTCGAGGACGGCCGCCTTCAGGTCGCTGTTCATGGATATCGAAGATCTGGTGCCCGGCAAGAAAAAGGTTCACCCCGGGGGCGGGGAGGACGTCCGGTCCCCGGGCTCGCCCGGTACCCAGCGCTCCTGCCCGTCCCTGCCGAACTCCTTCTTCCAGATCGGCACGGTCTGCTTGAGCCGGTCGATGATATACTCGGAGGCGGCGAACGCCTCTTTCCGGTGCCCGGCTCCGACGACGATAAGGAGAATAGTCTCGCCGACAAAAAGAGTGCCCACACGGTGGACGATGTCTACCGACTCGATCGGGTACTTCCGTATCGCTTCGTCGCGGATCGTCTCCAGTTCACGGACCGCAATCTCTTCGTAGACCTCCAGTTCCATCCGCTCAATACCGCCGTCGTCCCGAACAACGCCGCAGAAGGTGACCAGGGCGCCCATGCCCGGCCGCTTCGCCGCCTCGATCATCACACCCGCATCGATCACATCCCTGGTGATACCAATCATAGCCTTAACCCCCTCATCCGCCCGCGACCGGCGGGAAGAGGGCGACCTCATCCCCGTCCGCGAGGGCATCGGAATCGTCTCTCTTCACCCGCTTCCCGTTTCGCATCAGGATGACGTGCGCCCGGAGCGCTCCGCCCTCGTCGAAGATTGCATCGCTCTCGCCCCCGGCACGGTCCCGGAGCGCGACGAGAACCGCTGCCATCGTCGCTCCGTCGGGGACCTCGATCGGGATGTCGCTCCCGAGGATCTCCCGGAACCGTGCAAACGCCTTCACCCGGACCCTCATGGTCGCACCTCCCCGCCGCAGACGGGGCAGTCCGGCCGCCGCTCTACGGTAAATGTCTCAAGCGTCGCCGCAAGGCCGTCCCAGAGGAGGAGCCGGTTCAACAGGGGGTCGCCGGTCCCGGTGATGTACTTGATCGCTTCGTTCGCCTGGATGAGGCCGATGATCCCCGGCGTCGTCCCGACGACCGGGAAGACCTCGGCAGGCGGGGCCTCCGGGAAGATGCATTCGAGACAGGCCGTCCGACCGGGAACGATCGTCGTCACCTGACCGTCGAACCCCCGGATAGCGCCGTGCAGCAGGGGAACGCCGGCACGGAGCGCCTCCCGGTTCAGGAGGTAGCGGGTCGGGAAGTTGTCCATCGCGTCCACGATCAGGTCGGCACCGGCGATCAGGTCCCGGACGTTCGTCTCATCGATGGTCGCTGCAAGGGCCTCGATCTGGATATCGGGGTTTGCCTCCCGGAGTTTCGTTTCCGCGGACCTGGCCTTCAGTTCGCTGATATCGCTCTCCCAATGGAGGACCTGACGGTTCAGGTTGGTCCGGTCCACGGTATCCCTGTCCACAAGACGGATCTCCCCGACACCGGCGACCGCAAGGTAGAGGGCGACGGGACAGCCGAGACCCCCCGCCCCGGCGATGAAGACCTTCGCATCATTCAGCCGCTCCTGCCCCTCCTCGCCGAAGAGGAGGATCTGCCGGGCGTAACGTTCACGTTCCTGCTCGGTGAGCATACGGTTATCCTCCGCTCGGCTCCGGCGCACCGTGCCGTGCCCGGTAGTCGTCGATCGCCTTGTGGATCCCCTCTTCGGCGAGGACCGAGCAGTGCAGCTTCTGGGGGGGCAGCCCCTCCAGCGCCCCGGCAACCGCCCGGTTGGTGACCGCCCACGCCTCTTCGAGGGTCTTGCCCCTGATGAGTTCGGTGGCCATCGAACTCGACGCGATGGCGGCGGCGCAGCCGAAGGTCTTGAATTTGGCATCCACGATCCTGTTCTCTTCGACCCGGAGGGTTATCCGCATGATGTCGCCGCAGGTCGGGTTCCCGACCTCGCCGACGCCGTCCGCATCCGGGATCTCCCCCATGTTTCGGGGGTTCATGAAATGGTCCATGACCTGTTCGCTGTACATAGGAATCACGTGTATCGTTCAGGGGTGAGCGGCGACATCTTCCGCAGGCGTTCGATCACCCGGGGAAGAACGGAAAGAACGTAGTCGACGTCCTCATCGGTGTTCCGGGAGCCGAGGGTGAGCCGGAGCGAACCGTGGGCATGCTCGGGCGGGAGGCCGCAGGCGGTGAGGACGTGCGAGGGCTCGAGCGACGCCGAGGTGCAGGCGCTCCCGGTCGAGGCGGCGATCCCGAGCGCGTCCAGCATGAGGAGGATCGATTCACCCTCGACGTAGCGGAACGCGACGTTGACGTTATTCGGGAGCCGTTCGGTCGGGTGGCCGTTCAGGCGGGTATCCGGGATCGTCTCAAGGATCTCCCGGATCAGTCGATCCCGCATCGCGGCAAGCCTTGTGACGTTCTCCGGCATCGCGGCGACGGCAAGTTCGATCGCCTTCCCGAGCCCCACGGCCCCGGGAACGTTCTCGGTCCCGGCCCGTCGGCCCCGTTCCTGCGCCCCGCCGTCCATGAACGTTCCGATCCGGGTCTTCTTCCGGATATAGAGCGCTCCGGTCCCCTTCGGGCCGTAGAACTTGTGGCCGGAGAGCGCGAGGAGATCGATCCCCATGCTGTCGACGTCTATCGGGATTGCCCCGATCGCCTGGACGGCGTCGGTGTGGAACGGGATGCCGCGGTCGCGGGCAATCTCGCCAATCGCCGCGATCGGCTGGATCGTCCCGATCTCGTTGTTCGCGGCCATCACCGAGATGAGGATGGTCGCATCCGTGATCGCCTCCTCGACGGCTGCGGGCTCCACCCGGCCGAACTCGTCGACGGGCAGGTAGGTGACCCGGTAGCCCTGCTTCTCAAGACTCCGGCAGGAGTGGAGGACGGCGTGGTGCTCGATCGCGGAGGTGATGATGTGGTCGCCCTTCTTCCGGTTCGCGGCCGCCACCCCCTTGATCGCCCAGTTGTCGGCCTCCGTCCCCCCGGAGGTGAAGTAGATCTCCTCGGGGCTTGCGCCGATCGCCGCTGCCACCTGTCCCCGCGCCTTCTCCAGCGTCACCTGCGCCTCGCGGGCGAGGGCGTAGAGCGAGGACGGGTTCCCGAATCGCTCCGAAAAGCAGGGGAGCATCGCCTCGACGACTTCCGGCCGCGCCGGTGTCGTCGCCGCATGGTCCATGTAGACCGGGCGCGATCTTCCCCTAATCGCGGTGTTCATGCGGCACCCCGACGCTGCACAAAGGTATTTCTTCTCCAGGGACAAAGTTAACAATTGTTAACATCACAGTTAGATCTGCTCCGGAATCTTTAAACGTTGTGGTATGCGATGGAACTCCCCTGCCAGTTGATTGTATGGAACGTGTTGCCCGCGATCAGGGCTGCGATTGCCGAAGAGCTGAACACCAGGGGTGTCTCCCAGCTGGAGGCCGCCCGCCTTCTCGATATGACGCCCTCAGCAATCTCCCAGTACCGCACCGGGAAGCGGGGGTACCGGATCGTCTTTGAGGGCGAGGTGAAAGAGTCGCTCACCCGGCTTGCGCAGGACCTCAAGGACGGCCGGGTGGATGACCTCGCCTCCCGGATATGCGGGATCTGCACCCAGATCCGCGAAGAAAACCAGCTCGGCGGTTCGTGCGACACGGAAGCGTGAGGAGGAAGATACCGGTGGAAGCGAGAGGCAGCAGAGAAGCGGTCGTCGAGGCTCTCAAGGAGAAGGGTCCCCTGCTCGTCGCATACTCCGGGGGCGTCGACAGTTCGCTCCTCGCCGCCCTGGCCGTCCGGGCGCTCGGAAAGGAGGGGGTCCGGTGCGTCCTCCTGGACTCGCCGCTCGTGCCCCGGCGGGCGGTGGCGGAGGCCCGGGAGACCGCCGCACGGCTGGACCTCCCCCTGGAGGTCGTGGAGTTCCCGATCCTCCGGGACGAGGCCTTCCGGGCGAACCGGCCTGATCGGTGCTACACCTGCAAGAAAGCGTCCTCCCGCCTGCTGAAGGAGGTGGCCCGGCGGGAGAGGATCGTCACGGTCGCGGACGGAACGAACCTCTCCGACCTCGGAACCTACCGGCCGGGGCTTGCCGCAAGCAACGAGGAGGGGGTCTGCCACCCCCTCGCCGGGGCGGGTGCGACCAAGGACGACGTCCGCAGGATCGCCCGCGAGTGCGGACTTGCGTTCTGGAGCAAGCCTTCGGCAGCCTGTCTTGCGACCCGCCTCCCCTACGGGAGCGAGATCACGGAGGAGGCGCTCGCGAGGATCGAGGCTGCCGAGGAGGTCCTGCAGGGCCGGGGATTCTCTCAGGCGCGGGTCCGCCTGCACGGCGACGTCGCCCGGATCGAGGTGCCCCCCGACGCGCTGGAACGGTTCTTTAGGATGCGGGGCGAGGTGACGGCGGTGCTCCGCGGGATCGGCTTTGCCTACGTCGCCCTGGACCTTACCGGGTACCGGAGCGGGAGCATGGACGAGGTGCTATGAATATCGAAGACTGTAGAGCCGACTTTCCGATCACGCGGGACCTCATCTACTTAGACAGTGCCGCCACATCGCTCACCCCAACGCCCGTGGTCGAGGCGATGGTCGAATATGATCTGCGGTACCGGGCAAACGTCGGGAGGGGCGTCCACCGGCTCGCCGCCGTCGCCACCCACCGCTACCGGGATGCCCGCGACGCCATAAAGTCGTTCGTCGGCGGGGATGGGGGCGCCCTTGCCGTCACCCGGAACACCACCGAAGCGATCGGGACGGTCGCCGCCGGTCTTGCCTGGCAGAAAGGGGACCGGGTGGTGACGACCCTGCTCGAACATCACTCAAACTTCCTCCCCTGGCTCCGGCTCAGGGAGCGGGGGGTCGCGGTGGATATCGTCCGGCCGGACGCCGGGGGCAGCCTCGACCTCGCCGACCTTGAGGCGGCCGTCCGCGACGATACCCGGCTCGTCGCCGTCACCCACGCCTCGAACGTCCTCGGCACCGTCCTCCCCGTCCGCGAGATTGCCGGGATATGCCGGGACCGGGGTGCCCGGCTCCTCGTCGACGGCGCCCAGTCGGTCCCGCACCTCCCAATCGACGTTGCCGGTATCGGGTGCGACTACTTCTGCTTCTCGGGCCACAAGATGCTCGGCCCGACCGGGACGGGCGGGCTCTGGATGCGCGAGCCGGACCTCGAACCGCTCTTTG
>Ga0265294_10010952_pt1 | contig 10250 bp, 12 predicted proteins | sample MunlanPumphouse3_FD_192504 | JGI IMG/M metagenome (GOLD analysis project Ga0265294, IMG submission 192504) | Groundwater microbial communities from a municipal landfill in Southern Ontario, Canada - Pumphouse #3 | ecosystem: Environmental > Aquatic > Deep subsurface > Groundwater | place...
GACGGTGATCAGGCCATACCGGGACGATGACTTTGAAACGGTCATGGCGATCGAGCGCGGCGAAGACGGTTCCGACTACCAGTCGGCGGTCTTTGTCAGGCAGGCGGGAGTGCTCTTCCCGCAGACTTTTTTTGTCCTGGAGCACGAGGGGACGGCCGCGGGGTTCACCGTCGGCGGGGGCGTGCAGGGGGACGGCGGGCGGGCGTGGGTGCTCCGCGTGAAGGTGAGGGCGGACCTGCGGGGGCGGGGTTTCGGCCGCCGGCTTCTCTCGTGCCTCCCTCGACGCCCTGCACGACCGCGGGGTTGCAGAGGTGCTCCTGAGCGTCTCGCCGCAGAATCTCCCGGCGGTCAGGCTCTACGAGAGCAGCGGGTTTGGTGTGGCCAGAATAGAGGAGTGCTATTTCGGGGAGGGGGAGGACCGTCTGCTCATGCGCCTGCCCCTGAGATGATTTTTTTTACGAGCGCCTTGCGAGATGCGGACGACTTTCGACGGTGTCTGTATCATGTACCGGGCGTGCAGATAAACGTTGCATTCTGCACCATGGGGGAAAAGGCCCGGGAACTCCAGGGAGTGTTCGTGATCGCCAGAGCGGCGAGACGCTTGCCGAAAAACCGTCGGCAACCCGTGAGCATGCGCAGGGTGTTTTAGCCGGCACGGATGAATTGATTTCCTCCTGTACGAGATAGCACGCCGGCAGGGGAAACGGAAGAGTGGGACCGATCCCTGCGGGGTGAGGCGACGATGCAGAGAGAGCAGGATCGCCCGAAAGAGAGAAAAAGCACCGGATAACCGGGTGCACATGATTTTACGGCTCAAAATATGAACTCCTGACGGGGCCAAATACTTATAGTGGAAATGAACACTATGGGAGTATGCGTATTTGCGCTGCACCCCCCGGAGGGTGTACTCATGGCAAGGAAACTGGTGATAATCCCGATCATTCATAGCGAAGCAGAGATGGGTTCGCTCAACACCGCGATCACCGAAGTGCTTGACGAAGCATTCGGCAAAGATTCCCGTGACGAGCACCGCAAGCAGGTCCTGACCTTCTGGGATAATATTTCTGCTCTAACACAAAAAATATTAAAGGCCGTTGACCCCTCGTCGATCGTCCTCTACCAGGACGGCATGCCGGCCGGCGGAGAAGTGGGCCGTAGACTTGTCGAGGAAGGCGTAAAGGATCACATACCCAACCATCGTATCCTGCAGTCACTCATAGAAGCAGGGGCGCGCCTCGAAAAAACGGAAAATCCAACTTTTCTCAAACAGGAATACGGCATTCTTCGTGAAATACTCTGTGCGGAATCAGGAGAGAAGCGGGAATCTCTTGCAGCACACTATCAGGCCCGGCTGGGGCAGTTGACGCAGGACCGCGACGTCTACATCGGGCGCCAGATCGATGAAACACTCAAAGATGGGGAGACCGGCATCGTATTCATCGGCGCGAGCCATGACATCGGTTCGCATCTGCCCAGGACGATACGGGTATATGTACGGAACAAAGACACCGATGTCGAACTTCTCGAATGGCTGAAATCAATCGAAACCGGAGGATGATGAGAATCCGAAACATTTGACCAGATCCACTGCCATATCAGAGTCTATCCCGGGATAAGAGTTCTATCCGTAAGAGTTTCGCCCGATCACCCCGACCAGTATCTCTCATGGATGTTCTCGGAGCAGCCGTAAAACGGCATGCGCCGGTTCCTGACGGAAGAATAGAAAACAACGGTTACGGCAGCACTGCCGGGCCGGGGCAACAGAGAGCGGATCAAGGCCATGGTGCGTATACTCATTATCGATCCTGAAGATGCGGCCGCAAGCGATCTCATTGCGATACTTGCAGATGCCGGACATACCGTCATCGAGACCGCCCGATCGGCAGGAGAGGCCCTCGCCGTTATCCGGCGTGAACCGCCCGACCTGATCCTCATGAATCACAGCATGGCAGATGGCGCACCGGAAGATCGCTCCGCCGCAGAGCAGATATTCCGGGAGAAAGACATCCCTGTGATCTTCATCGCAGCGCATCAGGATGACAAGCCTGCACAGCAGGAGAACACGGTGCAGCAGTACCAATACATCGCCAGACCGTTTGCAGCCTCCGACGTTGAGACCGCCATCCAGACCGCGATGAACAGGCGTCAGATCACGATTCCCCGCATGCAATCCCTTAACGAGTACCTGATCCATCTCGAACAGGAAGTACCTGAAAGCCGTGCGGTGCTCCTCAATGGTTTTTTCAGCGACATCACGCTATTCTTCTACTCGCGTACATCCGATAAAGCGCCGCTCTTTATTCACAGCCTTTCGCACGGCATCACGATCGGCGAACTTACGGTCTATGGGTATTACCAGTCCTGCATCGGGGAGACGTTCCTGAAGGATATCGTATCCGGAAATATGATGGTATACAATATTACAAAGAAGGGCATCGAAGGGGTTCAGCCGTTTCTGAACGAATGCTGCGACTCGATAACGGTGTCCAGAGACCATTTCGCCCTTCGGTTCCTGTTTGACTTCTCGATGGTAGACGACTTCAGCCAGATTCTTGCGATCAAATCGTATGTGCTCAATAAAAGAGACAGAGGTTTCCCGGTATCGGGTGTTTTTGCGTTTTCCCTTGGTGCGATGAACCGCGATCAGATGAAAATATTCTCGCAGAATATTCCCCGCGTGGTCGTATCCGGAGGCGACGAGATGCTTCTTTCCTTTTCGGAAAACACCTACGACACCACTTCGGTCGAGATCGTTTCTCGTGATATCATGGAGAATATCGTCAAGAAATCGCTCGAACCCATAGTCCTCTCTTTTATTCAGAAGAATGCCACGGGAAACAAGATTCTGCAGGCCATCAACGATAAATACCATATTTTTGTTCCGCAATCCAGGGTATACTCCATGCTTTATGAACTGGAGAAAAAAGGCATCGTCAAATCCGAGCAGCGCGGGAAGATGAAGACCTACCATCCGACCAGAGAGGGCCAGAAATATATTGAGGATACCTTGAACGAGTTCCAAGCGGCGTACAGGCATATTTTCGGAGGGAAAAAAATATGATGCTGGTCGTTGACGAAGCAGAACGCAGGGACGCAGGCAGAGCCGTTGCCCGGCTCGATCCCGGCGTGATGAAAGATCTGAATGTCCGGGTGGGCGATATCGTCCGGATGGCAGGAAGCGGAGCGGCATACGCACGGGCGATGCCGATGCATCCGGGCGCACGCGGCAGGGGCCGCATAATGCTGGACGGGATCACGAGGGCAAATGCCGGTCTCAATATCGGGGACCGTACAACGGTGGAGCGGATCGATCTCCCCCCACTGGACATGATCACGCTCAAACCGATAGAATGCCGCGGAGACCGGGAGATCAACAGCACCATGCTCGACGGCATCCCCCTTGCGGCAGATCAAAAGGTGCGGATCAACACGATGGGCGGCCCATGCCATTTTATCGTTGAGAATGCGCACCCGGCGGCGGGCATTGTCAAAAACGCAACTATCGTGAAGATCGAGGGGGTTCGCGATACCCATACCCGTCATGCCCTGGTGAGTTACGAAGATATCGGGGGTCTCGGCCCCCAGGTGGCAAAAATTCGCGAAATGATCGAACTCCCGCTCAAGTACCCGGAAATCTTCCAGCGGATCGGTATCGACCCGCCGAAAGGCGTGCTTCTTCACGGTCCTCCGGGCACCGGAAAAACGCTCATTGCCCGGGCGGCTGCGCAGGAGACCGAGGCGCACCTGATCTTCCTTTCCGGGCCCGAAATAATCGGAAAATATTATGGGGAGTCGGAAGCCAAATTGCGGGAAATTTTTGCCGAAGCAGAACGGAATGCGCCGTCGATCATCTGCATCGACGAGATCGATGCCATTGCCCCGCGGCGCGAAGAAGTCGGCGGCGAAAAACAGGTCGAGCGGAGAATCGTGGCGCAGCTGCTCACCCTTATGGACGGTCTTTCGGGCCGGGGCCAGTGCATCGTCATAGCAACGACCAATATCCCGAATGAAATTGACCCGGCGCTCAGGCGGCCGGGAAGATTCGACCGCGAGATCGAAATATCCGCTCCTGATCAGAGCGGCCGCTTTGAAATCCTGACCATCCATACGCGCGGGATGCCGCTTGCGTCGGATGTCGATCTCTCTGCCATCGCCGCAGCGACGCATGGTTATGTCGGTGCGGACCTGGCCGCACTCTGCCGTGAATCGGCGATGCACGCCTTGAGAGAGTTTTTGCCCGAGATCGATCGAACGAGGAAGTCTCTCACCTATGAAGAATTATCCAGAATCCAGGTGACGGGTGCGGATTTTGCCGAAGCGATGCGTGAAATCGAACCGTCTGCCCTGCGGGAGTTCCTCATAGAGGTGCCGGACGTCACCTGGAAGGATATCGGCGGTCTCGACTCGGTGATCGAGACCGTCCGCGACACCGTCGAACTTCCTTTCCAGAAAAAAGATCTTTTTGCACGTCTGAAAATCAGACCGCCGAAGGGCATCCTGTTTCACGGTCCGCCCGGAACGGGAAAGACGCTGATAGCCAGAGCAGTTGCGCACGAAGTGCAGGCGAACGTCATCGCCGTCAAAGGCCCCCAGCTGGTGTCCAGGTACGTCGGGGATTCGGAACGCGCAATTCGCGAGTTGTTTCGTAAAGCACGCCAGGCATCGCCATGCATCATTTTCTTCGACGAAATCGATTCCATTGCACCGAAGCGCGGGCACGGAGGAGATTCCGGGGTGACGGAGCGGATCATCGCCCAGTTGCTGACGGAAATGGACGGCCTCGACGAATTGCGCGGAGTGCTGGTGGTCGCAGCAACCAACCGACCCGACCTGATCGACGAAGCGCTTCTCAGGCCCGGCCGGTTCGATCACATCATCGAACTCCCTCTGCCCGGTGAAAAAGATCGCCGGGCTATCTTTGCCGTCCACACGCGGGATCTGCCTCTTGCGGCAGATGTCGACACGGCGGTGTACGCCCGGCTGACCGGTGGCTGTTCAGGTGCGGATATTGCGGGGATCTGCAGGTATGCGGCCCTTCTGGCAATAAAAGAATATGCAAATGATAATGGTGACATAAATAATATTGCAATATCTGATCGCCATTTCAAACATGGTTTATCGGAATTTGCTGCTTAAATTGGTTCTTCGCTGTTTCATGTGGGTAAACCCTGACACCGTCATGCTGTTTCCTCACGCGAAGACGCGAAGGCCGCGAAGAACCAAGAGCCCTGATTACATCCTCGCACCTTCGCGTCTTTTCGCGTCTTCGCGTGAGATTCTCGTGAAAACCCCGCGAGCATCAAGAAACGCCCCCCCACATTTTCACAATCTGTCGTGTAAGATCATTCCCATCATACAGATTTGCGTGGGGAGGAGTTAGACGAAGATATCCTGACCACCCACACAAAGGAGCGATGAGCCCTTAAATTTTATTTTTTGGAACGAAATTTGATATGTCGGCGTAATTATTTAGGTTGGGCATTCCATTGGGGGGTGGGGAGTCAAAGGCCCCATCGAACAAAAAAGGTGAAAGAAATGGTGGAAAAAGTTAACTCGTCGTCGAGTCTCGTCGATGTCATCGACCGCATCCTTGACAAGGGTGTCGTGGTCGATGCATGGGCGCGGGTTTCCCTGGTGGGAATCGAAATCCTGGCCATCGAAGCGAGGATTGTCATCGCATCTGTGGAGACCTACCTGAAGTATGCCGAAGCAGTCGGACTGACCGCTCCCGCCGAGGAGCTTGCAGCGTGAACCACTCCTGTTGGGTGCATCAGTTCACAACACTACTTTTTTGAGGGGCGTATGGAAGACGAAGCAGGTGCAACAGTTTTGCCGGTGTCCGCCGACAGAGGGGCGGCCGGGATAGAAGGGGGGATTTCCGTCATAGAAACGGCGCCCCTTCACACGCGCGTGTCCGGCCTCCTGCAGCAGTTCGCGCAGGACCGCCGGGAGCAGAGGCGAGGACTGTCGGGGAGAACCAGACAGAGCATCGCGAGCATGAAGAGGACCGTCAGGAGTACCAGAAACGATACCCGTTTGTACCTCCTGGAATTGCGCAGGGAACGCAACGCGATTCGCGCCGAACTGGCCGATCTGTTCGCGGAATATGCACGTGTCCGGAGGGAAGAGCGCGCTCTTGGCCGGAAGGCGGCGGCAGAGGATCTCGTATCGTATGCAGCGCTGCGGCAGCAGGATATGCAGCGCCTTCAGGAGAGTCTCGCTGCGGTCAGACGGGCGCTGGAAGAAGAAAACCGCGATTTACTGGAAAAATACACACGAGAGCGCCGGGCATATGCGCAGGTCTTTCGCAGTGAGATGGATGCGTACCGTCAGGAACTTACGGAGGAGCGAGCAGCGAAACTGCGTCTGAAAGGAACAGCGGCAGCATTCGAAGGGGATACGCCGGAGCATCCGCTGCCCGAAGAAGATCTTTCAGAGGACAGCGAAATTGACGACCTGAAAATGCAGGTGCTGGAGGTGATCGGCAATTCGCCGAACGGCATCTCTCTGACCGGGATCGGCTCCTGCATGCTCGTCGAATGGCGCAAACTGATCCGGCCGGCGAAAGAGCTCCTCGAAGAGGGGCTGATCAGGAAGGATAACCTCGAGTACTTCCCGGCGGAGGCAGAGGCCGGGACTCAGGCTGAGAAAGAACCAAAAACCACAGTTGAGAACGAAGATCGCACCGTCGATCAGCAGTTTACCCTGTAACAACGTCAGGAGAGGGATGATCCGTGGACGATGAACTGGAGACGATAACCGTCATGAAACCTTCGCCGAAGAAAGGATTCGTCGAGACACCCTACATCAATGAACTGACCGAACGGGCCATGCGTTACCTGAGAGCAGGCTATCCCGTTCACCTCTGCGGACCGACCGGGTGCGGGAAAACAACGCTGGCAATCCACATTGCCAGAGTACTCGGCAGACCGGTCGTTCTTATCAACGGAGACGAAGAGTTCAGTACAAGTTCTCTGGTCGGCGGCGAGTTCGGGTACAAACGTTCAAAAGTCGTCGATCGCTTTGTTTCACGGGTCTACCGATCCGACGAATCGGTCTCGAAGACGTGGCTGGATGACCGGCTGACCTCGGCGTGCAAGTACGGATTCACATTGATCTACAACGAGTTCACCAGATCGAGGCCTGAAGCCAACAACACCCTTCTATCGGTTCTGGAAGAGCGAATCCTCGAACTGCCGAGTGCCGCCCAGCACGGCAATTACGTGAAAGTCCACCCGGAGTTTTCAGCGATCTTCACGAGCAATCCCGAAGAGTACGCCGGAGTGTTTCGATCCCAGGACGCACTTACGGATCGGATGATCACCATCAGCACGGGATATTACGATGAAGAGACCGAGATCGCAATTGTCGCAAAAAAATCTGATATCTCTTTCGAAAAAGCCGGAAAAATCGTCAGGCTGATCCGTCGATTGAGAACGTCGGGGCTCTGCGAGTACACGCCGACACTTCGAGCCGGAATCGCAATCGGGCGGATCACGAAAGAGAGCGACGGCAAATGGTTCAGGCAGGTCTGCAGGGATATCCTCCTCCCCAAAATCGGCTCCGGAACCGGTGGCGACCTCGATCCGGACACATTGCTGAACGAAATCCTGAAAACCGAAGAAGAGTTTTCGCCCGCAGATCCGTGGAGAGATCCGGGCAGTTTCACCGAACAGGAAGAGACGGCAGAAAGGAGGCTCTCAACCTGAGGGAGGAGTGAACCGCATGAAAACGACACGCGAGATTCAGAACAGATGGGTTGCGGTGAGAAAAAGGAAAGCGCCGTGTTTCACCACGCAGATAGAGGCGAGGATCAGGCAGAAGATCGAGGCCGAACACGGTGAGATCCTGGATTCTGCATCCAGGCATCGTATTGAAACCAGGGAGCAGATGGGGAGCCGAAAATGCAATAGCGCTGTCCTGAAAGCCCAGCGCAAAATCCTCAAACAGAAAGAGAAAGCCCGTCTCATTCAAGAGATGCGGGAAAACAGAGAATGCAACGCTCCCGAAGAAAGCAAAACAAACAAACCGTCTGTCGACGGCGATGCTTCTCGGAAACGGGGGTACAGGGAAATTGCCTTTGAGTACTAAAGCCGCCGGAGACCGCCAGTCCCGACCGTCGCGGAAAGAACGCTACAGATATGTCTACGGGGTGATACAGAGCAGGAAAGAGCAGTCGTTTGGAAAGATCGGGATACAGGATCGGGACGTATACACGGTCCATTACAAAGACCTCGCCGCCGTCGTTTCCGATGCGTCAAAACAGGAATACGAGATTCTGGATTACGGAACCACCCATCAGAAGGTTGTCGAAGAGGTGTCCCGCGCATGGTGCATCGTCCCGATGGGGTTCGGACAGGTGACGACGGAAAGCGATCTGAAAACGTTTCTTGTGCACCACTATGCCGCACTGATCGGCATGAGGAAAAAGGTTGAGGGGAATGTCGAACTCGGCGTCAAAGCGTTCTGGCAGATGGACCGGGTGCTTCAATCCCTTGCCGCTCAGGACGACGGGATCAGGATTTTTCAAGGGCAAATTTCCGGACGGCCGGAGAAAGAAACCTACAGACTCCGGATCAGACTCGGCCAGAGGGTTGCCTCCGGTCTGGAAGGGCAGCGCAAAGCAATCTCGACGGCAATGCACCGTAAACTGGCGAAACTTGCGGTCGATGCACGGATCAATAAAAACGTCACCGATCAGATGATCTTCAACGCCTCCTACCTTGTGGATCTAAACCGCGAGCAGGAGTTCGATGCCTGCGTCGAAGCGCTCGACGCGGAGTTCGGAGACCGGGTGACGATGAACTACTTCAGATCGCCCGCGTACAGTTTTGCGAACCTCCATATCAGGAGATAGCGATGGTGCTCATTATCGATGATATCATCTCCGTGCCGTGGGTCATCGGCATGCAGATCGTTGAAGCGCTGCAGGAGCAGGCGGAAAACGAAACGCTCTCCTCGGAATCTGCGCTGAGGAAACGCATCTATGAAATTCAACTCTCTTTCGAGCATGGTGAATTGTCCGGTGAAGAATACAATGCCACCATGGCCGATCTGAAACGTCGTCTCTACGACAGGGAGGTGTTGCGATGAACATGAAAGAAGTCGTTCAGGCAGTTCAGGCAGGCATGCACGAAATCACGCCGCTGCCTGTCAATAACATCATCGGTGTCTCTCACGACAGGGAAGAGCACCAGTGGATTGTAACGGTCGAGCTGCTTGAGCGAAAATCCATACCCGATTCCATGGATCTCCTGGGAATCTATGAAGTGTTCCTTGACGAAGATGGAGAGCCTCTCGAATTCCGGAGAATCGGGGGGCGAAAACGGGGCGATGTCGGTGAACCCACCGGACTGTGAGGTGACGTGATGACGGAAAAGCAGAGCCGGAAACCGGCAGCGGGTGCGGATATCACCATTGGAGGGATGCTGAAGGGCTTCAGCAGTCTCTTCGGGGAGATCTCCGAGATGCTGGAAACGCAGGGCGAGATCTCGCGCACGGGTTCGTTCAAACTCGGACCCGGACGAAAGACCGGCGTGTACGGGATCACGGTCACCACGCCGGGGAGGGGCAAACCCACGCGGATGGATACGTTCGGGATGCGGGACGCGGGTGAGACCAGGGAGCCTGTCATCGATATCATCGACGAAGGCGAGGAACTGATCGTCATCGCCGAACTCCCGGGCGTGGCTGAGGAGACGATATCGGTGGACCTTCAGGGCACCGATGTGATGCTCCGGGCAGGCCGGGAGGGGCGGCGCTTCGAACGGATCGTTTCTCTCCCGTGCGAGGCCGAGGACTGCAGCATCGCGGCCTTCATCAACGGGCTGCTTGAGGTACGCCTCAAGAAAAAGGGGGCAGAACCCGATGGAAGCGAGACGGAATGAGCCGGCCACCCTGGTCGACGTTATTGACAGGATTCTTGACAAAGGGCTGGTGATCAATGCGGATATCTGCGTCTCCGTCGTCGGCGTGGAGCTTCTCGGGATCAAGGTTCGAGCTGCACTGGCCTCTTTCGAGACGGCCGCGCAATACGGGCTCGAGTTTCCCTCGGGCACGAATTTCAACGCACCCGGATGGCAGGCGATTGAGAATCAGCATAACGGTCAGAAAAACGTCCTTCAGCATTAGGTGTGCATCGTATGGAGGCGGAGCAGGACAACGGGTCAGCCCTGGTCGATCTTCTCGACAGGGTTCTCGAAAAAGGTCTGGTATTAAAGGCAGATTTGCTCATTACTGTGGCAGGCGTG